>OLYC01001101.1_pt1 | contig 19772 bp, 9 predicted proteins | sample 1674271 | NCBI WGS metagenome assembly OLYC01 (sample SAMEA103958154, study PRJEB25191) | human gut metagenome
GGGGGAAGCAAGACGTTACGTAGCTAACGATTTCCTTAACTTAATAGCATTACCCAAAAACGGACAGCCGCAGCTGTCCGTTTCCCTTATTTCTTTTCTTTCTTCCGCTTCTGTCTCATGTTCCGCCCCTTGTGTCCGAGCGCTTTATGCTCTTTCTTCTTGGTCGGCTTGTACATGCCGGGCGTCACGACCTTCTTCTTCGGCTTGCCTGCCTTCACGCGGCGGACATTCCCCTTCTCATCATAGCGGGTGATGGTCTCTTCAATGGATTTTTCCAGCTTCCGGAGAAGGAATCCATCCTCCGGCGTCGCATAGGTGATGGCGATCCCTTTCGTACCGGCGCGGCCGGTGCGGCCGATGCGATGGATATAGTATTCGAGATTTCTTGGGATCCCGTAATTGAAGACATGCGTAATGCCTTCGACGTCAAGCCCGCGTGCCGCGATATCGGAGGCAACGAGCACCTGAATGCGTGCTTTCTCAAATTCGCGAATGACCTGATTTCTCTGGCTCTGGCTCATATCCCCATGGATCTCATCCACGATGAAATCCGTCTCCTCCTGCAGCTTGCCGGCGAGCTCATGCGCTTCCTCACGGGTATTCGTGAAAACGACGGCCATGTACGGATTCATCTCCGTCAGATGACGGACGAGGAGCTTGAACTTGCGCGGGAGAGTCGTCTCATAGATGCGCTGCTCGACCGTCGACGCAGTCGCTTTTTCTGCGACATCAAGGAAGGCCGGGTGGTGCATATACTTTCTTGCGAGGCGCTTCGCATCGTCAGGCATCGTCGCAGAGAAGAGCAGGAGCTGGCGCTTCTTCGGCGTCTCATCGATCAGGGCTTCGATATCTTCGCGGAACCCATTCGCCAGCATCTGGTCGGCTTCATCCAGGATGACCGTCTTCACATTCGAAAGGTCGAGGCTCTTTCTGCGGATATGATCCAGAAGGCGCCCGGGTGTCCCGATGATGACATGCGGATCACGCTTCAGCTTCTGCAACTGGTTCTCGATCGTGCGTCCGCCGATGATATCTGCTCCATCCACACCGCACTCGATGGCAAAGGGGCGCATCACGTCAAAGACCTGCTTGGCAAGCTCGCGGGTCGGTGTCATGATAAGCACCTGCGTCATGGCTTTGTCTGTTTCTACGCGCTGAATGACCGGCAGCAGATAGGCCAGCGTCTTCCCTGTCCCGGTCTGCGAACGGCCGATCAGATCGCGTCCCTTGAAAGCGTTTGGGATCGCGGACATCTGGATGGGCGTCGGGGTCTTGATCCCCTGTGTTTTCAAAAGTTTCGTCAGCGTCTCATTCACGCCAAGCGAGGCAAATACGTTCATAGGTCCTCCTGTAAATGGGTTGGTTGTATGGAAATATGTAATTTAAGGTTTATGGTTCAGGGTTCAGGTGGCGGCTTCGCCGCAATGATGTATGAGGCGATGCCCGAAAGTAGTATTCAAGTCACTAGTCCCTCGAGCTTCCTAATTCCTAGCTGTTAATTCCTAGTCACCAGTCACTGGCAGCCCCTTTTCTTATTGATTCTTCCCCAGCACCACGCCGAGGTTTTTATATCCCGCTGCCCCATTGAGCTCTTCCTTCGCGGCCGCATTCACCAGATCATCGATGGCATATAGGAGCGGCGCTTTGCCTTCGTCGGGAGTGAAAAGCATCAGGACATCGAGTCCTTCACTTCCGGGGAAGAAATAGGAGCGGCAGTACATGGGGAGCTTCATCCCCTCCGCATTGTAGGTGATCAGCCCGCCTGCGGTATAGACATAGGCCTCATCGACATCCAGGCGGCGGAAAGGCTCCAGCCGAGAAAGCTCTACCTTGATCGAAGAATCCGCAGCGGGGCCGATGGCATTGCGAGCCAGACTCAGTACCGTCTCTTCGATCCCCTTCCGAAGAGGGGATGCAGGATTTAAGAGCGCGCGGTTCATCTGCGTCAGCCGGCGCCAGACATGTTCATCACGATTCATCTTGAAATACGGCTTCAGCGCTTCCGCCATCTCTACAGGGAGCATCGCGCGAATGATATAGCCGGATGAGAAGCTCTGCTGTTTTTCCAATGTATACTGCAGCTGTCCCATCTGATAAGGAATGTCTTTCTCCATAAAATGGAGTGTCTCCGTCCCCGCTGCCTCCCGGTAGGTGAAGCCTTTGGGAAGCGAAGCGGCCGCGACGGCATTCATATCATACGCTTCTCCCCCCGCAGAGATCCCGCAGGCCAGCGCGAGCGTGAGAAGCAAACATTTCCATTTCATGGAAAATCCCCTTTCAAAAGTAAATGCAGCAGTGAAAAAGGCTTGCGATGTCCTGCCTAGATGGAGCGCACATCCTAAAGCGGAAGCACCGCGCATTTTGAAATCATCGCATCGCTGCTATCTCATCTCTTCATCCGATAGAATCCATACAGCAAGAGATCCGACAGCTGTTCGGCCGCCGCGTGGCTGCCATTCACCTCGACCAGATAGTACTTATCCCCCGCCTTCAAAAGATTGGCAGAGATCCAGAGGGGAAACGACAAGCCCTTTTCATTCGTCAGGATGACCTTCGCCTCCTGTCCCCAGCGGTAGGTACCGTCTTCATTTTTGAAAGCACGCCAGGGGACGAATCTCAAGATCTTCACCTGTATAGATGGACCTTTTTTCTCAGAGAGCACCTGATCCACCAATGCCTGGAACTCCGATGTCTGGATCTTCGGCATTCCGAAGAGCGAGGTCGGACGCTTGGCATCCTCAAGGAAAGCCGTAGACCAGAAGCGTGCCGCCTTCGGATGCCCCTCATGGAAGAAATCCTTCTCCGTCCCCGAGATGACATAGATGCCCGCGCTGTATGTCCCGCGCACATCCGTCTTGCGTATCTGGTACATGTGCATCGAATCATAGGGATACGGTGCTTTCTCCGGATACAGCTGCATACCTGGCGGTACCGTCAGGATCGACCACATCGCAGCACGCGCCGATCTCCCATAATTTTTCCGATGTGTCCCTTCGATCATGAACCGAGAAAGCTCTGACCCGCCGCCATCCGTGACTGTCACGTCCTTTGGAAATGGCAGGCGGCCGAGCCCATCGATCACAAGATCCTCCGCATCGGAGACCGAAAGCCCCGCCACTGAGAGCATCGCAGCTAGCGCAAGAGGGAAGAGTTTTTTTATCATAGCATCTCCTTGAAAAATCCGAGAGCAAGAAAATGGAATCCGTGTGAACCATTGGGGAGGCACCCCTTTGATCTTGGGCGAAAAAGATTCGGGCGATCCTATAGAGGCAGCGAGGCCGTGCAACGCATAGGATCGTAGGATCATCGCGGAAAGGGATACAGACGACGCCTGTGATGCAAGTCCCCCTGTCATATCTATTCTATTGTAGAGAATCTCGAAGAAATTCGCAAGAGGAAAGCACGGTGACCTGCGGCAAGTAGCTGCTGCCCATTAAATACGCCGGATCGTGCAGAATACCCTCCATGCAAAAAGCAGTCCCCACGATGTGAGGACTGCTTTGGCTATACCTGATGCATCAATTATTCCGCATCGGATCCGGTTTCGAAGGATTCACCCTTATGGATGACATTCAGCTTGCGGTAGCGGGACATGCCGGTACCGGCCGGAATAAGTTTGCCGATGATGACATTTTCCTTGAGGCCGAGGAGCGGATCTTCCTTGCCTTTGATCGCTGCTTCGGTGAGGACACGGGTGGTTTCCTGGAAGGAAGCGGCGGAGAGGAAGGAGTCCGTCGCAAGAGCTGCCTTGGTGGTACCAAGGAGCAGGTTTTCGCCGACGGCTCTGTCTTTGCCTTCGTCGTCAAGACGCTGGTTCATCGCACGGAATGCGACGATATCGACAGTCTCGCCCGGGAGCCAGCCGGAGCCGCCCGGTTCGGTGATCTTGATCTTACGCAGCATCTGATGGACGATGATCTCGATATGTTTATCGTTGATCTCTACGCCCTGGCTGCGGTAAACCTTCTGGACTTCCTTAACGATATAGTTCTGGGTCGCCTGTACGCCGAGGACATCAAGGATATCGTGCGGGTTGATGTTACCTTCAAAGAGGCGGGTGCCGGCTTTGATGAATTCGCCGTTTGTGACGGAGATCTTCTTCGCTACCGGGATCTTTTCGCTTTCCGGGGCGATTTCCGGATCATTGCTGGTGATGGTAATGATCTTGACATTCGGGTTATCCTCTGCACTGGTGATGGAAACCGTGCCGTCGATACGGGAAATGATCGCATTGCCCTTTGGCTTGCGGGCTTCGAACAATTCTTCGACTCGTGGAAGACCCTGTGTGATATCTTCTGCAGAAGCAACGCCGCCGGTATGGAAGGTACGCATGGTCAGCTGGGTACCCGGTTCGCCGATGGACTGTGCCGCAATGATGCCGACTGCTTCGCCGATTTCTACGTGACGGCCGGTCGCCAGATTTCTGCCATAGCACTTCGCGCAGACGCCGTGAGCGGAATGGCAGGTGAGGATGGAACGAACCTTCAGCTTGTCGTAGTATTTCTGGATTTCTTCTGCCTGGGCATCGGAAATTTCTTCGTTCTTCTTCGCGATGACTTCGCCGGTGGTCGGGTTCACGACATCTTCCAGCGGGCAGCGGCCTGCGATACGGTCAGCCAGAGACTCGATCGGCTGGCCTTTTTCTTCGATGAGGGAGACTTCGACGCCTTCCGCTTCATCCATACGGACTTTGAGCACCGGGATATCGGAAACAAGGATCTTCTCTGCGACATCGCTGTCGATGACGGTGCCTGCCGGGAAGAGGACATTGCCTTGGCGGTCATAGGCATCTTCTTCGAGTTTCTTGCCTGCGAAGTGGACAGTCAGATGATGGCGCATAGCGCGGTTGTATTCAGCGACAGCATCCTGTGTGCCGAGGTCAAAGGTCTTCGGCTCTGCGGCTTCGATGCCGTCAGCGGTCGGGATGATGACGGAAATATGTTCTACGAGGTGACGGTTCAGCAGGGTCACATCGTCCGCATCGAGGGTCTTGCCCTTGACGAGGAGGATATCTCCATTTCTGCGGTCGAGAACATCTTCATCCAGGACTGCGCCGAGGAGCGTCTGCTTGAGACCCATGATGGTCTTCTTGACTTCCGGCTGAGAGGCGATGAGGCTCTGTTCTCTGTCGAAATTCAGAACCTGTACGTCGCAGTCTTCTTCGCGAACGATGACGTCCTGAGAAACGTCGACCAGACGACGGGTAAGGTAACCGGAGTCTGCGGTACGGAGTGCGGTATCGGCAAGACCCTTACGAGCGCCGTGGGAAGAGGTAAAGTAATCGAGGACGGTCAGACCTTCACGGAAGTTTGCCTTTACAGGGAGTTCGACCGTCTTACCGGAGGTATCGGCGATGAGGCCGCGCATGCCGGCCAGCTGACGGATCTGGTTATCGTTACCACGGGCGCCGGACTGGGCCATCATGGTCAGCGGGTTGAACTTCACCATGGAGCTCTTCATCGCAGCACCGACTTCGTCGGTCTTCTTGCTCCATACTTCGACGACTCTTCTGTATCTTTCGTCATCGGTCATGAGACCGCGGCGGAAGAAGCGTTTGATCTGTTCGACTTTTTCATCGCCGTCTTCCAGGATCTTATCCTTTTCCGGTGGTACAGCGACATCGTAAATGCCGATGGAAATACCAGAGATCAAAGCGTAGTGGAAGCCGAGGGCTTTCACGGAGTCGAGCAGGTCTCCGGTCGCCTTGAATCCGAGTTTTTTGAAGCAGTCATTGACGAGCTTGCCCATCTGCTTCTTTCCGATGGTGACGCCGAGACCATTGTTTTCGACGGTATAAGTATTGCCGTTTTCATCAAGGCGCTTTTCATGACGCTTGTAGAAGAAACGCAGTTCTCTCGGGATCGCATAGTTGAAGATCAGGCGGCCCGGGGTGGTGATGACAAGATCATCATCAGATTCATTGAATCCGTCCGGACGATCTTCCTTCGGGATGAAGACTTTGATGAAATCATGGATCTTGATCTGATGCAGGTTGTAAGCCAGCATGACTTCGTCATAGCCGGTGTAAGCGCGAAGCTCGGAGGTGTCCATCTCATCTTCGGCTTTCTTCCACTGCTTCATGACATCGAATTTCGCCTTCGGATTTTCTTTCTTTTCTTCGTCGGTGAAATCGACCTTCGTATCGTTGGCTGTCTGTACGATGGTGAGGTAGTAAGAGCCGAGGATCATATCCTGCGAAGGAATAGCGACTGGCTTGCCGTCCTTTGTGGACAGGATGTTATTGATGGAGAGCATCAAGGTGCGTGCTTCAGCCTGTGCTTCGACGGACAGCGGCAGATGGCAGGCCATCTGGTCGCCGTCGAAGTCGGCGTTGTAGCCGGGGCATACGAGCGGATGCAGCTTGATCGCGCGGCCTTCCCAGAGGATCGGTTCAAAAGCCTGGATACCGAGTCTGTGCAGTGTCGGTGCGCGGTTCAGGAGGACCGGGTGTTCTTTGATGACATCGCCAAGGACTTCCCAGACTTCCGGAGCGAGCTTATCGACCTTCTTGCGTGCCGCTTTGAGGTTGCTTGCGACGCCTCTCTTGATAAGTTCATGCATGATGAACGGCTTGAAGAGTTCGATGGCCATTTCCTTCGGCAGACCGCACTGATACATTTTGAGTTCCGGTCCGACGACGATAACGGAACGTCCGGAGTAGTCGACACGTTTACCGAGGAGGTTCTGACGGAAACGTCCCTGCTTGCCCTTCAGCATGTCGGAGAGGGATTTCAGCGGGCGGTTGCCCGGGCCGGAGACGGCGCGTCCGCGACGGCCGTTATCGATCAGGGCATCGACAGCTTCCTGCAACATACGTTTTTCGTTTCTGATGATGATCTCCGGAGCACCGAGTTCCAGAAGTCTCTTCAGACGGTTATTTCTATTGATGACGCGGCGATAGAGGTCATTCAGGTCGGAGGTGGCGAAACGGCCGCCATCGAGCTGGACCATCGGACGCAGATCCGGAGGAATGACCGGCAGGACAGAGAGGATCATCCATTCCGGCTTGTTTCCGGAATGCAGGAAGGCTTCGACTTCCTCAAGACGACGGATGCATCTGACCTTGCGCTGACCGCTGCCCTCTTCGATCTCTTTCTGCAGTGCTTTTTCCAGCTTTGGCAGATCGAGCTCCTTCAGCAGGTACTGGATGGCTTCTGCGCCCATCTGGGCTTTGAATGCTTTCTTGCCATAGGTAGCAACGGCATCCTGATATTCCTGTTCATTCAGGACCTGGCACTTGGACAGGTTCGTATCGCCCGGATCGAGGACGATATAAGCAGCAAAGTACAGGACTCTTTCGAGCTGACGAGGAGAGATCTCAAGGATGAGGCCGATACGGGACGGTGTGCCCTTGAAGTACCAGATATGGGAAACCGGGCAGGCCAGAGAAATATGGCCCATGCGTTCACGGCGGACTTTGGAGGAGGTGACTTCGACACCGCATTTATCGCAGATGGTGCCTCTGTAACGCATCTTTTTGTACTTGCCGCATTTGCATTCCCAGTCTTTGGTCGGTCCGAAAATCTTTTCACAGAAGAGGCCGTCGGTTTCTGCCTTCAGGGTTCTGTAATTGATGGTTTCCGGCTTCGTCACTTCCCCGTGAGACCATTCAAGGATCTTTTCCGGAGAAGCGATACCGATCTTCATGGAATCAAATTCATTTACATCTAACAATTGATTAGCGCTCCTTTCCGGAATCAGTCATCCTGGCTGTCATTCGTAAAGCCAAGTTCTGTATCAAGATCAGTTTCACCAAAGCCGGCTTCTACGGGAGCCTGTGCATTGGCTTCTGCTTCGAGTGTATCATTGAAGGATGCGACATCATCGCCGGCGTTTTCGATAGCGCCATTCATGTGGCTTTCCATGTCGTTTCTGGAATCGGAAACGGCATCATCACCTTCCATGGCTTCTTTCAGTTCATCCTTATGCCATGGCTGTCCGCCGCCGTAGCCCTGTTCCAGATCGCTTTCATCGAGTTCTTTCAGGACGACTTCGTCGCCATTTTCATTCAGGATACGGACATCGAGGCCGATGGACTGGAGTTCCTTCATGAGGACCTTGAAGGATTCCGGTACGCCCGGACTCGGGATGTTTTCGCCCTTGACGATCTTTTCATAGGCTTTGACACGGCCGATGACATCATCGGACTTCACAGTCAGGATTTCCTGCAGCGTGTAAGACGCGCCGTAGGCTTCCAGAGCCCAGACTTCCATTTCACCGAAACGCTGGCCGCCGAACTGTGCCTTGCCGCCCAGCGGCTGCTGGGTAACGAGGGAGTATGGGCCTGTGGAGCGGGCATGGATCTTATCATCGACGAGATGATGGAGCTTCAGCATGTATTTCCAGCCGATCGTAACCTGATTATCCAGTTTTTCACCGGTACGGCCATCATAGAGGTCCGTCTTCGCACCGGCCGGGAGGCCTGCTGCCTTCAGTGTAGCCGCGAGGTCTTCATCTCGGCAGCCGTCGAAGACCGGGGTCGCGATATGGATACCGGACTCGGTCGGTTCAGGCATGCCGTATTTTTCGAAATCATAGCCGCAGTCGATGAGGCGCTGCTTCATTTCTTCGTACTTCGGAGAGCCGACACCGGCTGCCATTGCCGCATGGATCTCTTCGCCGAGCATGTGGCAGGCCCAGGAAAGGTGGATTTCCAGGATCTGGCCGATGTTCATTCGGGACGGTACGCCCAGTGGGTTCAGTACCAGATCGACCGGACGGCCATCCGGGGTGAATGGCATATCTTCGACAGGCATGATGCGGGAGCATACGCACTTGTTGCCGTGACGGCCTGCCATTTTATCGCCTTCACGGATCTTACGTTTCTGCGCGATGTAGACGCGGACGAGCTTGTTCACGCCCGGTGCCAGCTCATCACCGTTTTCACGGGTGAAGACCTTGACATCGACGACCTTGCCGAATTCGCCGTGCGGCACACGCAGGGAGGTATCACGGACTTCTCTTTCTTTGTCACCGAAGATCGCACGCAGCAGTCGTTCTTCCGGTGTCAGCTCCGTCTCGCCCTTCGGGGTGACCTTGCCGACCAGGATATCGCCTGGACGGACGTCAGCGCCGACCATGATGATGCCGTTTTCGTCGAGGTATTTGACAGCGTCTTCCGAAACAGAAGACAGCTGACGGGTGATCTCTTCCTCGCCCAGCTTCGTGTCGCGGGCATCGCATTCATATTCTTCAATATGAATGGAGGTGTACAGGTCATCCTTGCAGAGACGTTCGGAGATCAGAACGGCGTCTTCGTGGTTGTACCCTTCCCAGGATACGAAAGCTACGAGTACATTGTGGCCGAGAGCCAGCTCGCCGCCATCGGTCGCCATGCCGTCTGCCAGCGTGTCTCCTGCTTCCACGCGGTCGCCCTTGGATACGATCGGGTGCTGGTTGATGCAGGTGGACTGGTTGGAACGCATGAATTTGATGATATCGTAGGTGTCAAGCTCGCCGTTCTCTGCGCGAACGATGATCTGGCGGCCAGTGACTCTTTCGACAGTGCCGGCACGTTTAGCGAGGATGCAGACGCCGGAGTCCTGACCAGCGACCCATTCCATGCCGGTGCCGACGAGCGGCGCTTCCGGACGCAGGAGCGGTACAGCCTGACGCTGCATGTTCGCACCCATCAGAGCTCGGTTCGTATCATCGTGTTCGAGGAAAGGAATGAGGGAGGTACCGATGGAGACGACCTGCTTTGGAGATACGTCCATCAGCACGACTTCTTCCGGTTCCGCTTCGAGTACGTCCGGGCCGCGGCGGCTCGCTACATTCTTATGAACAAAATGACCTTCTGCATCGAGCGGTTCGCTCGCCTGCGCGATGATCTTATCTTCTTCGATATCAGCGGTGACATATTCACACTTATCAGTGACAGCGTGGGTCTTTTCATCAATCAGACGGTACGGTGTCTCGATGAGACCGTACTTGTTGATGACGCCGTAGTTGGACAGAGAGGAGATCAAGCCGATGTTCGGACCTTCAGGAGTTTCTACCGGGCACATACGTCCATAGTGGGAGTAATGTACGTCGCGGACTTCGAAGCCCGCACGTTCACGGGAAAGACCGCCAGGTCCCAGAGCGGAAAGACGACGCTTATGCGTGAGCTCGGCAAGCGGGTTCGTCTGGTCCATGAACTGAGACAGCTGGGAGCTGCCGAAGAATTCCTTGATAGCAGCTACGACCGGGCGGATATTGACGAGCGCCTGTACGCTCATCTTATCCTGGTCCTGGGTGGTCATTCTCTCGCGAACCACTCTTTCCATACGAGTGAGACCGATACGGAACTGGTTCTGCAGGAGCTCACCGACGCAGCGGACGCGACGGTTGCCCAGATGGTCGATGTCATCACTCTTGCCATATCCCTGCATCATATTCAGGAGATAGTCAATGCAGGCGATGATATCACAGATCTCCAGTGTGCGGTAATTGTCTTCGCGGTTGCCGGAAGAGCAGATCACCTTGACCGGAGTGCCATCATCCTTCTGGGTCATCACTTCGACCTGATCGAAGGAAGAGAATACACCGCTTTCTTCGATTCTTGCGATGGCTTCTTCATCGATGGTGCTGTTGCCTTCGATGACCACTTCACCCGTTTCCATATTGACGATCGGGCCTTCGGTCTTGTGTCCGAGGAGACGGTTCTTCCAAGCCAGCTTCTTATTCAGTTTGTAACGGCCGACCTTCGCGAGATCATAACGGCGCGGATCAAAGAAGAAATTATGGAGAAGGGTCGTACCACTATCTTCGGTAGCAGGTTCGCCCGGGCGGAGCTTGTGATAGATCTCGATCAGAGCAGACTTTTTGTCCGTGGTGCTGTCTTTCTCCAGCGTCTTTTCGATGTGGATATCATGGTCGAAAAGCTCCAGGATCTCTTCATTGGAAGAGTAGCCCAGCGCACGGATGAGGACAGTGACCGGCATCTTACGGTTACGATCGATACGGACGGAAACGGAGCCTGCCGGATCCGATTCCAGCTCGATCCACGCGCCGCGATTCGGGATCAGCTGCGCGGTATAGATCTCCTTGTCAAAAGCATCTCTTTCGCGCTTGTAGTATACGCCAGGGGAACGAACCAGCTGGGATACGATGACACGCTCGGCACCATTGATGATGAATGTGCCCGTGTCCGTCATGACCGGGAAATCCCCCATGAACAGATCGTGCTCTTTCAGCTCGCCGGTTTCCTTGTTTTCCAGACGCGTCTTCACGTACAGCGGAGCGGAGTAGTTCACATCCTTCGCCTTGCACTGTTCGATATTGTACTTGCCCTTGCCGAAATAGAAATCACCAAAGTGCAGCGCCCATTTCTTAGCGCTGTCCTCGATAGGAGAAATATCTGCGAAAACATCCTTCAGCCCTTCCTTGCAGAACCATTCATACGACTTCGTCTGCAGATCGAGCAAATGGGGCATCTTCAGTACTTCCTGCGATCTGGCATAGGTGTATCTCTTCTTCTTCCCCACCACGACAGGTCTGAACATCTTGCTGTTCGGCATTCCTTGCCTCACCCTTTCATAAAAAAACATGGCTTTCTTCCTCCCGGAAAAAAGAAGCAGGAAATCGAACCAATCATCGAGTCCCTGCCTGCCTCCGGAAGCATTACATCACCTATTATATATACTCTACTAAAAGAACCGTTGCGAATAAAAATTATATCATACAAAGTCAATATCCGCAACATTTTCCGCGAAGACCTGCATAAAGATTTCTTCTATAATGCATATCGTTTATTTTCTTTTATAGAAATTATCATACGACATATAAAAGTTTTTATGCGTCAATTTTTCTATTGACTTTTTCAGGATCTTCGTTCCGGCTTATTCTAGCATTGTGCTCTGAAAAATGCAAGGGGACCAGCGGCCTGTGAGCGATGACGATTCACCAAGAAGAGTTGCTGATTTTCACGGAGGAGTGTTTCCGGAAAAAGCCCCTCTCATCTAATTTGCTCACCGATACCCCGAGTAAACATTCGCATTTCATATTGGTAAATTAAAAACGGAAAGTGCATAATGAATGAAACGATTCCCCCGTCACTTCACAACAAGGAGGTCCCATGGAAAAAGAAAAGAGAACGATCAAGAAAAGAAAAGGCTTCATGCTCCTGGAGCTCATCATCGTCGTCGCGATCATCGGCATCCTTGCCGCCGTCGCCATTCCGAACCTCGTCGGCATGACCGACGAAGCGAAGGTCGCCAAGATCCAGTCCGATCTCTCCACCATCGGCACCGCTATGGAAGTCTACCACGTCAAGAAAGGCGGCACCTACCCCGCCAACCTCTCTGTGCTCGCAGGCGATAACGGCTATCTGAAAGAAGTCCCCAAACCGCCCACGGGTGCCGGTGATTATACCGTCATAGGAAACAAAGGCGAAGTCACCTGCACCTTTAATGGCGTCACCTACTCTTCCTTCGGCACATCGACGGGAAATACAGACAGCAATACAGGAAAATAATCACGCACAAAAGGGGCTGTGAAGAAATGAGGATTCATTTCTTCACAGCCCCTTTTTTCATACACGAAAAAATTCTATTTCTTCATATCCTTTTCCACGGTATTCGAGAGCTTCATTTCCTTCACCAGCATAGCGACCTGCTCTTTGAGCGCACGGATTTCCTCATCCTGTGCTGCCATCTTCTGGTCGGATTCTTCCTTTGCTGCTTTCAGCTCTTTGATTTCCTGAGACATAGCAGCTTTGGAAGTCGTAAGACCAGTCTGTCCCTTACCGACTTTGAAAGACAATCCCACATTATATGCATTGTCATCCGCACCAATCGTCGCACCTGCTGAGACCATCATCATTTCATTCGGTTGATAGAAGAGCCCCATCGCTGTAGCCGACTTACCACGATAATTGCCTGCAGCCACTGCTACATCCAGCTTGTTGTCCGGATCATAGTCCAGATGATGCAGTCCAGCCAGTGCGGCCCCCACTGCACCTGCATTCTTGATGTCACCGGAAAGTTTGCTGTTCATGGCATTCATGCTGTCCGTGAGACTGACTGCCGTGCTGTTCACGTAACCCACGTTCGCCGCACTCGACGCATCCTTCTCATCCGTCTTGACGCCAGTGAGGACGCGGTCGCCATTCTTACCGGCTACGCTGACCTTCGTCGCACCTGCATCCGATGCTATGGCGACTGTGTCGCCATTGACTTTGACCCAACCTGCGCCCGTGTTGTTCTTCACATCTTTGATGGCATTCCATACCGCACCGCCAGATACCAGGCCCTTGTTGCCATCTTCCACCTTGCCCGTATTCAGTTTGTTCGTATAGGCAGCTGCATCAATATTCGATGCATTGGCATCCGCTTTGCCCGCCTTCAGTTCAGAAACATTCTGCCCCAGCTTCTCGACATCCGCTTTATCGGCTTTTCCATCGACTTTGGCACCGAGGTCACTCAGGTCTTTCTTATCTGCCTTGGTTGCCAGCGCCCCATCGACATACGTTTTGTCCGCTTTGGCCGCCAGGTCATCTTTCATCGTCTCTTTGATGACGTTCTTACCTGCCTCAGACAGATTCCCGAGATCTTTGTCTGCTTTGTTTGCTACATTCACATCCGTTGCGACACCTTCGGTGGCTTTCTTGACAGCAGCATCGACGTAGCTCTTATCCGCTTTGGCAGCCAGCGCCGTTTCATGAGCATCCACTTTGTCTTTGATGGCCGTGAAATCACTGGTATTGACCTTATCTTTTACTTTCTCATCGACATACGACGTATCGGCCTTCCCCATCAGATCCGCTTTGACGGTATTCTTGATGGCCTCTTTGCCCGCTTCTGACAAATTGGTGAGATTCGTATCCGCTTTGCCAGCGAGTTCCTCCAACATCGTGTTTTTGATGACAGTCTTACCAGCGTCAGAAAGATTGGATAAATTTTTATCTGCCTTATTCGCTACATTCGCATTGGTTACGATGCCTTCTGTCGCTTTGCTGATGGCTTCCTGTACCTGTCCGCCTGTAACGATACCGGTATCTCCAGCCGCAACCTTGCCATCCGTATTGACCATGATGGTATTATCTTTGTCGATAGTGATATGCTTTCCTGCTTTGTAGACCGTGCCAGTGGTAGAAATCCCCTGGAGTGCCTGATACAGCGTATCACCAGTAATGAGGCCCGTATTTCCCGCCACATTCTTGCCGTCCCCTAAAGACGACTGCCAGGCTGCTTTGTCGATATTGGCACCCTTTTGCAGCTGCGCCAGATCAGATACCTGAGCTTTTTGGCTCAATGCCGTAGTCATGGCCTCCGCATCAGCCTTGGCATCCAGCTCCCCCTTCATTGTATTCCGGATGACCTTTTTACCTTCATCTGTAAGATTTCCTAGGCTGGTATCGGCCTTCCCACTCACATCAACCGCACCGCCCAGAGAATCCGTGATGTCCGTTCCGTTGATGACAAGCCGATTTGCGGAGAGTGAGTTGACATTTTTGATATCATGCCCCTCTGCATTATAGTCCCCATTCGCACTCCAGCTGGCCATGATATAGGTTCTGGTATTTCCTGTATCTGCTTGTGAAAAGTCTTTCCCCTGCATGGTCAGGGCGCCATCCTCATTCATGTGTAAAACCAGTGTATGGTCTATTTCAGGATCCTGAAATTCCAGCGATGTCTTATCTCCGGTGGGTAGCAAAAAACTTTCCTTTACTTGTTGCTTGCTTAAACTGTTACCGTTGAGATCAGTCACACGACCTTCAAAGGTACCACGAACACGAATCCTGCCAGGATTTGAACCTATTCGCAAATTATTTACGTTGATAGTTGAACGCCCTACGCCTTGAAACTTAGCACCATCCTCCACTGAGATCGTGTCCGCATTCACTGTAGATCGCCAATTAGCATACAACTCTCCCCCGTCTTGAAGCGTTAGATCCTTAAGATTTAATTTCGCATCACCATTAAGTTCGATCTTCGAGCCGCCGCTTACGGTATTATCAGTGCCTTTGATCGTGAAAGAAGAATTTGTCCCGTCGACTGTGACCATGCTGCCATTAGTGAGCTTCATCTGGTTCGTGGTGAGATTCGAGCCATCATTGACCTGAAGCTTGCCGCCATTCATAGCGAGCGTATCCTTGACCTCGACAGTCACCCCGTTCTGCGTGACATCCACCGGCTGGATAAGGGCCCGCGTATCCATATTATTCTGAATGCCGCTCAAGGACAGCGTGGCATTATTCAGCGTCATCTTGTTCGCGATCAGCGTGCCGACGCCCGCGATGTCGATGGTCGACTTGTCCATGGTGATCTGGTCAGAATTCAGCTGACCGTTCTCGAAGGCAATGGTGCTGTTCCCCTTCATGTCCAACTGATGAACAGTGACGTCAGCAACTTTGCCATAGGAAGCTACACCCAAGACACTCCCATTATCCATTGTCATCTTCTGAATTTCAGCTTTTGTGCCGTTATTGGCCAAAAACTGGCTATTGTCTGCGTGCAAATCACCGATGGAAATCTGACTGTTTTCTGCATAAAACTTCGCACGATTTAGTACAGCAGAATCTAATACCACCGTACTGTTATTCTTCGCCGTAAAGGCAGCGCTCTCAGAATAGTTTAATTTTTTAGCTTCTTTCCCCTCTACGGTAAGCTTATTTGCCTTGACCGTCGCACCGTTCACTGCCAAAGTCGATACTTGATCCAGCTTATTGATCGGATCGCTGTTTCTCTTCTCTGCCCACGCGGTATTCGGTCCCCAAGCTCTGACAACGATTTCTCCGCCCTTTTTAATACAAGTAGCAGACTGTTCAATTTCCGAATCTATTGCCGACGTATCCTTCGTCACATCCAGCACAGCACCATTCGTAACCTTGAACTGCCCTTTGTTCTGCACCAATACATTTTTCACGCTGGCCGTACCGCCATCAATAGTGATAGATCCGACAGGCAGACCTTCTGCTACATTACCTTTATCATTCTCATTTTCAGGAAATGCATTTCCCGCATACAGCCAAGTTCCCGATGTCGTACTGTTCTTCAGCGTGATGGTGGCATTATTTGCAAAAGCGCCAGTAGTAATCGTGGTCCCATTAGTCGAGATCGTGCTTCCACTATCCGCGCTGAAATGTCTCATGGGTGCCGTGATACTGCCACCATTTACGATGAGCGTACTGCCCTTCTCCGCAGTCACTTCATTCGCGGTTCCTTTATCATTGAAATTAACATTATTCGCCGCTAATTTTGCTCCATCTTTCAGGCAAATACCTCTTACATCTTTGCCGGTAATGGACAGGCTGCCATCCGCAGCTTTATCCACCAATGTATTATCTACTTTCACGATATTAATAGGATCGTACTGCTCCACCGTCGTGCCTTTAACTACGACCTCATCCGCCGTGTTATATGCCCATGATGAAACCACACCCGTCATTCCGAAGACCAGCGAAAAGGCGGCAATCTGTGCTAACAGCTTTTTGCTTTTCATTTGCATTCCTCTTTTCTGCGAGACACGCTCGCCACACCACGAAGAATCTAAAACAACTATTATTTAGCAACCTAAAAACCTGCTTAAAGTTTATCCCCCTTGTCATATTGTCAAATTTCTATATATCTATGCCAAATATGCATAGGTGCTATGGGAAATAATATAGAGAAGAATCAGATTTCGGATAACCTCCCTATGCACAAGAAAAGGCCCAGAATTTTATCTGAGCCTTTTCGAAGCCTCCAGGAAAATGATTACTTAGCCTGTTTTGCTTCCAGTTCTTCGATTTTCTTCTGCTGCTGATCCATCTTGTCCTGCATAGCACCGATCATTGCGTACAGGTCAGCCGTGGTAAGACCAGCTTCCGTGTGCTTACCGGATTTACCGATTTTGAAGGTCAGACCGACATTGTAAGCATTATCACCGCCGGTCAAGGTCGTTCCCATGCTCAGCATGACATTTCTGTTCGGACGGTAGAATGCACCCAGAGCAAATGCATTCTCGCCTTTATAAAAACCACCTGCGGCAGCAATGTCGAATTTTTATTGTCCGGATCATAGTCCAGTGGGTGAAGTGCAGCCAGAGCGGATGCCTTAGCGATGCCCTTAGTTGCATCCGATTCCACCTGACCGATGCGACTGTTCAGCGCATTTACCGCATTTTCACGAGTCGTTGCTTCTGCATTGATATTTTCCAGCAGCTTCTGGTCTGCATCTTTACGTGCTGTTACTTCGTCTCCAATCAGCTTGGTATTCAGGTTTACACCATCTGTCAAATTGGTTGCATGATTATACATCACGCCATTACCAGCTACCTTCAGTGCCGCATCTGCTTTAAAGCCATTCTTATCAATCTGTTTCTGCAACTTCGTATCTGCATCTTTACGTGCTGTTGCTTCGTTTTCGATAGCAGTTCTGTTAGCATCGATATCATTTACGTTAGCATCGATTCTGCCGCTCAGTTTGTTGTCAGCATCAATGCGAGCATCGGTTTCTGCATCGATTTTTCTGGTATTTTCATTCACACCAGCAGAAAGATTGCCAGCACCATTGGTCAAAGGAGTATTGATACCGGTTTTCTTTTCCAGTGCCTCGATCTGCCAGTGCTGTTTGTCTGCATTCTTATCGAGATTTTTCAGCGCGCCACCGATGGTATCATCTTTTTTAATTGCATACCCGTCTTGTGTATTATAAGCACCCTGATTCAGCTGACCGAAAATAGTAGTGATATCGTTCTTATTAGTTTCGCTCCTCTTCTCATTTGCATCAATCTTATTCACTTGTTCCGCATTGAAAGCCCGGTTAGAATCATTCCACTGGGTCTGGAGCTTTTCGATAGCACCCTTGTTTTCTGTAACCTGATTCTTTAAGTTATCGATACGCCCACTCGCTACGGTGACCTGATTCTGCAGCCCATTCACCTCATTTTCACGTTTCTGAGTTTCTGTCTTAATAGCAGCTGCATTAGAAGCGATATCATTCTTATTCGCTTCGACATCGGCCTTATCAGCCTTCTGGTTTACTTTTGTAGTAAGCTTGTCCATCTCAGCGGCACGATCCATACCCTCCTGCGCCATATCCTTCTGGAGCTGAGAGATCTGCGCACCTTGTGTAGTAACCTGACTCTGTAATCCAGTTACCGCATTTTCACGAGCCGTTGCTTCTGCATCAATTTTTCTGGTATTTTCATTCACACCCGCAGAAAGATTACTAGCACCATTGGTCAAAGGAGTATTGACGCCGGTTTTCTTTTCCAGTGTATCGATCTGCCAGTGCTGTTTGTCTGCATTCTTCTGAAGCTTAGAAATATCCGCGCCCTGTTTATCAATGGCTTTTTTATTTGCTTCAATCCCAGCTTTGTTATTGGCGATACCCGTAGTATCAAGAGAACCAACTTTTTTCTGAAGGTCTTGAATTTGGGTTTCTGCCTGCTGTACACGAGAAGTATAAGTATCTACCTTGTTTTCCAACCCCTCAATAGTCTGAGCCTGTGCGCCAACCACACCCCCTGCGATCGATGCAGCAGCCAAAATTGCCGAAATTAATTTTTTGCTTTTCATCATACCAATTCCTCCTAATGCAAACGCTTTCTAAAAAAGTAGAAACGCTGAATCCATGGGAAAGCGTTTTAATATAATTTAATACTACCACCCCCCGATTTTTGTCTGTATGTAACTTAAAATTTAGGCTTTATTTAAACTTATTATTTTAGAACTATTCTGCTCCCCCGAAACCTTATCCCAGCTGTCTTTCATACTATGTCTGCCCTATCCGCCCCTGCGGGGCACCTTCCCCTAGAGGGAGGCTACGATACGAGATTACCATCTTCTAAAAAAGGCGGCGAAGCCGCCCTTATGAATCTATCCGCTCCCCAAGTACCGTTATCCCGAGCGCAGCCGAGGGATCTTTATTGCACTGCCGCCATATGCACACATGCGCCCTCACTCAAACGACACCTTGGTGCTTCCTTTTTCGCCTTTCCCTCACCCACGGTTTACCGGTCTGCAAGAAAGATCCCTCCACTTCGGTCGGGATGACGTTTAAGGGAAACGGGTAATCTCACATAGTCTTTCACACCGCTGCGTGGATCCATCCTGCGCCTTTGGCGCGCCCCTTCTCTAAGGGGCTACTCGTATCGTAATATAACACCGCTAGTTCCAAAACACGCAACATATCTCCCAGATGAGAGCCCTTCCGCCCTCGCGTATCGTCATCCTGAGCGGACGAAAACGCTCTATGTGTGAAAAGCCCCAGCCAGAACAAGTGGGGACTGAGCCGAAGGATCTCATGCCACATATGTGAGACGATCCACTCCCCGCTTATCAAAGGAATGACTGGTGACCAGGAGACTTTACAAGCCTTCCCCGCATGGGGAAGGGGGACCGCGTCAGCGGTGGATAGGGTGCTTTCGTATGCAGCACAAATGCGCCTCTCTTTTCCCTGTACTACCAGCTGTCTTTCATACCATAGTCACCCTATCCGCCCCTGCGGGGCACCGTCCCCTAGAGGAGAAGGCTGCGATACGGGAATACCATCTTCTAAAAAAAGGCGGCGAAACCGCCCTTGTGAATCTATCCGCTCCCCAAGTACCGTCATCCCGAGCGAAGCCGAGGGATCTTTATTGCACTGCCGCCATATGCACACATGCGCCCTCACTCAAACGACACCTTGGTGCTTCCTTTTTCGCCTTTCCCTCACCCACGGTTTACCGGTCTGCAAGAAAGATCCCTCCACTTCGGTCGGGATGACGTTTAAGGGAAACGGGTAATCTCACATAGTCTTTCACACCGCTGCGTGGATCCATCCTGCGCCTTTGGCGCGCCCCTTCTCTAAGGGGCTACTCGTATC
>OLYC01001109.1_pt1 | contig 19662 bp, 15 predicted proteins | sample 1674271 | NCBI WGS metagenome assembly OLYC01 (sample SAMEA103958154, study PRJEB25191) | human gut metagenome
TTTTAAACATCTCTGATGCATAATTAATAGCCTGCGAAATCCTAAATTCACGTTTTTTCTCATTTCTAATGGTTCGTAATGGACTTAAACGCTTTAATTCAGACTTCAAAGACTCTGATGTCGAACGTAAATCCTCTAATTGAAATCCATTAGGATTTCCTGAATTTATTAATTCTGAAATGCCATGATAAAAGTTTGAAGCAATTTTATTTAATTCATGAATAGATACAGCTGCAGCTAAGCCAAAACCAGCCTGTTCTGTCAATCGTTCTTGCACTCCTTCAATTAAATCTATGCTTTTCTTTAAATTACGTATAGAATCAGACAAATTAACCAAACCTATTCTACGTTCTTGTACAGAGTTTCCAAGATTTTCAAGAATTTTCCATGGGTCTTCCTCTATTGCATAATATTTACTAATTCCGTCTATAATGTTAGAACTTGCTTTGGTCACATCTTGTAATTTCTTAGGATCACGAACAATACCTTTGGTCAGATTTGTATATTCATCTCGTTTACTAATATATTTGACTTCCAATATATTCTGTATAATAGTCTCAACCAATTTGGCTAGATCTTTATATGCCAAGTTCTCTATCAATCCTTCTCTATTTGTTTTATCAATTAAATCAAGATTTTCATACTGTTCTAATTCAATATTCCCAATTAAATTATAATATGAGATTCTAAAACCTTGCTTTATATTTCTTTGGGAAAGATTAAGCCAGTCATTTTTAGTTCCAGATTCAGCCGGAAATATAATGATATTATCACGATATATAGATTTAAAAACCTGTTAAAGAAAGAAATTTCGAAAAATAACTACAAAAAAACTGATTGGCAATACTATATTGTAAATATAAGCGATCCCCAAGCGTTATTAAACATATTTAGGGATATTCAAACCTATGGTCGTTATGTTTATACCCAACCTGGCGGGCATGCCTATTATTTCCGCTCAAATACGTTCAGGACATATTATCGCTATGAGTTATTGACCACTTATCTCAGTTATGAAACCAGACTATTGACAAATGGAGTAAAATCGTCTTATCCGTCTCATACTGAGGATGATTTTGGCGCACATGTTGATTTTACTAAACCTAATGGAGAAATTGTTAGATTATCATTAGGCGACGAAAATCTATACAATATCGAGTTTCAATTGTCAGGGACCGATACGATGGAATTGTTGCATCACAACATTGATATTAACAATGTTGAGACTGAATTAAAAAATATGGGTGTAATACTGTCTTTTTAGTCAATTATATCCCGAAAAACGAAATGTGATGAAAGTGAAAAACGAAATGTGCACAAAATAAAGAAGAAATAGCATTTAAGCACTGTTTAAAACGGCGTTAAAATACCATTTTAATGCTGTTTTAACGCCGTTAAAACACCGTTGCAAGACACTCTGTTTTCAACACCGATTTAATAACAGCTCAAATACCACCATCCGACCTCTTTTCAAAAAGGTAGTAAGCTTTTTGTAAAAAGGTAGTAAGCTTTTTGTAAAAAGGTAGTATGCTTTTTGAAAAAAGCTCGTAACCTTTTGTCGGAAAATTTTAGATGAAAACTTACCGAAGTATTGTAACAATAAATACGAGGAGAATATACTTGCTATAGTCTTAGAATTCAAGTTGTTTATCTCATGACTTATTTCCAGCGACCAACAGCTTCCCGAATAAATTCAGAATACCTGTCACACTTTCCTTATCAGATACAGGTATCCGAATGCTAATCTGTCCTGTCTCCTTATCTTCCTCTACAATAGAATCAACCAAATTCTTAGTAGCTTCTGGTGAACTAAGAGTACGTGCCAGCCCACTAAGGAAAGAAAATCCCTGCTGAAGCAATTGCTCCGGATTATTATCTGCCGTATATACGGAAGGTTTCTTTTCCGTACTCACCTCTGTAGCCCCTTCTTCAGGTGTTTCTACCTCAGGCAATACCAATGAATCCGCATCAGTCGTTTGCAAACCATCCGTTTTCGCCACAGCTTTCTCTTCATTATCATTCAAATCAATACTGCTGCCTGCCATATGATTATGCGTGTCGCCCACTTCTTCAGACGGTTCAACCACCACTTTGAGACTTTCCATTATTTTATTGAACTTACTGTCTTCTAAGAAGATAGTATCTTCACCATTATCGAGAACGCCCTCAAAAAGAGATGTTTTGAAATTGAGAGTAGACAACATCCTCTCTTCAATAGTCTGGCTGGCAACAAGATTAATCACTTGAATATTCCTTTTCTGGCCGATACGATAAATACGGGCAATACGTTGTTCAAGAACAGCAGGATTCCAAGGCAGGTCAAGGTTGATAAGTATAGACGCTACTTGTAGATTCAACCCTGTACTTCCGGCATCAGTTGACAAAAAGACACGGCTTTCCGGTAGTTCTGCGAAGTTATCCGTCAGATTTTTACGGGCTTCGGAAGGAATACCCCCATGAAGATACTCATACCGAATACCTAAGCTGTCCAATTCTTTCGCTATCAGACGAGTCATCCTTTCCCATTGGCTGAAAATAACCACCTTTTCATCTCCACTCTCAAAGACACTTTTGAGAATGTTCAGCGTTTCCTCTACCTTCGTATCATAACGGGTTTTCTGGTCAAGAATATAAGTGCTGTCACAAAGCATGCGCATTTGGCTAAGCATCAACAATAACCGTTTCCGGTCTTTCTCACTCAAGAAACGGGTTTTCGTCCATTTGAACACCAATTGGGACACGATAGACTGATATTCATCATGCATATTCCTCTGTTGCTCAGTCATCGGCACAAACAGAAGTTTATCCATCCGCCTGGGCAATTGGAGAGTTACATCTTTTTTCCGGCGGCGAATCAGTACGTTCTTAATCTGTTCGCCAATGGCATTCAGATTCTTGTAAGAAACCACCTTCCCAGTATCCGACCGGACAACAGTCTGGTCGATGAACTGATAATAAGGTCCCAAACAGAACTGGTCAACAAACTGCATGATGGAATAAAGCTCCTCCAACTTATTCTCCAATGGTGTACCGGATAGAATAACCGAATAATCCGACTCGATATGACGGGCAGCTTTGGCTATTTGAGTATTCCAGTTCTTCAGACGCTGTACTTCGTCCATGATAAGGAAATCAGTATGAAGAGACTTCAAGGTCTTAATATCGTTGCACACACTGTTGTAAGATACTATTTTGTAAAATTCTTCAGCTCCATATAGCACTTTTCTGGTCAGGTGATTCCCTTCTACCACAATAGCCTTGGTATTGGTAAAACGCTCTATTTCCTTTTTCCATTGATATTTTAATGATGTAGGACATATAATCATAGCGGAAGATATAAACTGATGCTTCCTCATCAGTTCGGCTGTTCCGATGGCCTGAATGGTTTTACCCAGTCCCATTTCATCTGCGATGATAGATTTTCCGGCACGAAAAGCAAAACGGATTCCTTCTTTCTGGTAAGGGTAAAGTTTTGTTTTCAGCAATGTGTCCAATGCTGTGTCCGAAGCATAGTTCTGTAGCAATTGCGATCGCCGTCGCAAATCACGCTGTTCAAGTATAAATCCTAATGCGTCTGGATACAAACGGAATGTATTATTTAGGCGGGTAGCAGCTCTCAAGAATTCAGTTATCGAGTCAACAGCGGCAGGGCGCATCACTCCGTCGGGGGAAAAGTAAGGACTTGCCAATTTGCGGAACTCTTCCTCATTGTCCGTACCGATTCGCAAGCAAACTTTACGCTCTCCATGATATGACAGGTATACGGACGAATACGATGGTGTGATGCGGCAAACTTTACGTCTTTTCTCTCTAATCCATAATTTGACTCCTTCCAAATGCTTGCAGGTTCCTAATTGACTTACCTTAAAATCCATACATGAACAATAATTCCAAGGACTCTTATGTCCTCTATATACTACATTATATTCATTACCGGATGCGGGATTTATCACTGTAAAATAACCAGGATATTCTTTTTTGTCTCTCTCGGATATTACAAACATCTCTTTCATTGCCGCCTGCTTCCGCAAAGCAATCTGCCAGTCTTTCAAAGTCATATTGTCTGGTCGGTAATGATAAGAAACTTTATTCACCGTGCTTATCGTCTTTTTATCTGTTTTTGTTCTTTTTACCATGCTTATTGTACCTCCAAAATTTTGTCAAAAATACGAAAAGCTTTTTATTTATCCTTACTATAATGTATGCAATTATCAGATAATTAGGAAGTGCAGACCATTTACGTAGTTGATTATTGCTTATGCCAGCCCATCATAGCTTCAAACCATATTTTAACTGTTAGAACTGATTCTGCCTTCAATTTTAGCACCTGGTTCTACTTCGAGTGTTTGTAAACAGATATCTCCCTTTACGATAGAGCTGGATTTTAAAACTAATTTTTCCTTAACATTGACATTCCCTTCAATTTGCCCATGTATTTCTGCATTTGCACATTGAGTATTGCCTTTTATTTCACTTTTGGGACCAACAACAATTTTGCCGCTGCACACGATGTCTCCTTCAATTCTCCCGTCCATTCGTAAATCCCCTTCAACTGTTAGATTCCCTTTGACGAACGTGCCTGTTGCTAATGTGTTGTGCAAGCCGGTATTGACCGCTTCTTCTTTTTGTTTACCTCCAATCATCATGCTTATATTTGTTTTTCTACAAATATAAGACTATTTTTGGAGTGAAAAGATTAAATTATTGATGAAAGTACAAATTGAATTAGATTCCATGAATTTTTATGCATTTCATGGAGTGGCTCCTCAGGAGAGAACCGTAGGTAATACTTTTATAGTAGACTTGTTATTGACAGCAGATGTGGAAGCTGCTACTGTATCTGACAATTTGGATGATACAATCAATTATGCCGAGGTTTATGCTGTTGTCAAGCAGGAGATGGACCGCCCTTCATTGCTCTTGGAGGCAGTCGCAGGAAGGATAGTAGCTGCATTGCATAAGGAGTTCTCCCGGATAATGAAAGTACGGGTAAAGGTGGCAAAACTGAATCCACCTTTTGGCGGGGATGTTCGTTCAGCCGCTGTCATTTTGGAGGAATGAGGCTATAAGCCTTTATACAAGGATGATAAGAGATAGAATAAAGGTAAATAATCTTTTAGTTCCACTCTTAATATTTTTAAAGCTTGCTGGATTCTGTAATCAATAGTTTTGGGAGACACTCCGTTTTCCTTAGCTATTTCTTTATAACTAAGCCCACCGAACCTGTGTTGGATAAAGGCTTTTCTATATGATTCTGGTAGCTTGTCTAACGTTTTTTTTAAAGTATCAAGTAGCTCTTTTGAATTATAGTAATCAAATTGTTGCAAGGAATCTTGCATTTCTTCAAAAAACAAGGTATCTGCTTTACCTCTGCTTTCCCAATAAATCTGTTTGTTGAATGCTTTATTACGCACCATTGAAAATAGATAAGCACTGAGTGATTTTTCAAAACTTAATTGTTTTCGTGATTCCCAAAGCCAAAACATTACATCTTGTACTATCTCTTCAGAATCTTCTAATGATACAAATTTATGACAGTAGGCACAAAGTATAGGATAATACTTCTTAAACAATCTTGAATATGCATTTCGATTAGATGATTGGATAGAAAGTAACAATTGTTCGTCTTCTGTCAATATCTTATTCATATTAATTGGTTTATTATAGGAATAGAGTAATGTTTTTGATAGCAGAACAAAAGTATATATTTTTTAGAAAAAACTAATGTTATGTTTAGGAACATGTCGCTTTACAAATGTCATATAAATAAAGATGATGATTATGGAAGATTTATTGATTAAATATTATGAAGGTTCGTTGTCTACGGAAGACAGTAAGAGGGTTGAGGCGTGGATTAGAAGTTCAAAAGAGAATGCAGAAATCGCTCGGTTTGTTCTTCAAACTACTCTTGCTATTGACTCTGAAGTTGTAATGAAATGTGTTAATACAGATAAAGCATTAGAAAGAGTGAACAGACAAATTATCAAAAAGAAAGCAATATCCTGTTTAGTGTGGATGGAACGAGCTGCAGCAGTTTTGTTTATTCCATTATTGATAGCAAGCTCCTTATTATGGAAAAAAGATACATTCAAAGAAGTTCGGATGATTGTGGTTAAGACCAATCCGGGCATGACGACTGATTTGTCTTTGCCTGATGGCACGAAAGTCTCATTGAATTCAGGATCGATATTGACTTATCCGGAAATCTTTTCTGGTAATGAACGGAAAGTAATGTTAAGTGGAGAAGCCTTCTTTGATGTAGCAAGAGATGAAGAGAAAAAATTTATTGTAGAAACATTACATGCAACGAAAGTGGAAGTTTTAGGAACAGCTTTTAATTTAGAGGCTTTCTCTAACGATTCTCTTATTTCCACAACGTTGATACGTGGCAAAGTTTGTTTTGACAATGGTGGGAGTACAACTTACCTCCTTCCTGGTGAGAAGTTGGTTTATAACGTCAATTCTAAGCAACTCGAAAAGAATATGACATCAGGGATTTGTGAGACTGCTTGGAAGGACAACAAGCTTGTCTTCCAAAATACAATATTTGACGAGGCTATGCGGATGTTGGAAAAAAGATTCAATGTTGATGTTGTGGTAACCAGCGACAAGTATAAAAAGGATGCATTCACAGGTTCTTTTACCGATCAGCGCTTAGATAGGATTTTGGAGATATTCAAGTTGTCATCAGGCATTCATTGGAGGTATGATTCATCTGCTAATTTGACTGATAAGAAAAGTAAAATAATAATTTATTAATACAACATAATCAAATAGCCTATGGATAGATAGAAAAGAATAAAAAACATCCGAAAAGATATTGGCGTATCCTTTCGGATGAAATGACCTAAGCAGCAACATGTCTGTTTGGCGACAGACTTAGTTTTTAAATCATTTTTTCTTTTAAATAACACAACAAAGTTATGCAAAAAAGTTTATTGCCCAAATATTTTAAGCTGTCAAAAGCTGTTGGGCTAACCTTAAAACAAATTCCATCAGTAATGAAACTATTACCTGCTTTCGTAATGGGATCTATTGGGCTGGTCAATGCTTCAGGCTATGCTCAAACGGAACGTATTACATTAACAGCAGACAATCAGACTGTGCAGAATGTATTAAATATGATTGAAGCAAGAAGTAACTATACATTCTTTTACAACAATCGTTTGATAGATGTTAATAGGAAAGTCTCTGTGTCTGCTTCCGATGTGGAAGTCTTTAAAATATTAGATTCCGTATTTACAGGAACAAAAGTTGTTTATTCTGTGGTTGATAACCGGATTGTTTTGTCGTTGAAGAAAGAATTTCCTAAAAATATGCAACAAAATGGAACGGTGAAGGGGGTCGTATTAGATGCAGCAGGCATACCTGTGATTGGAGCAAATGTCGTAATAAAAGGAACAACTACGGGAACGATTACCGATATGGATGGTAATTTCGTGTTATCTGCTCCTGAAAATGCGATGCTTGAAATCAGTTATATTGGTTATTTGCCGCAAACAGTTAGGGTTATGTCGGGTAAAGATTTGAAGGTGAGATTGAAGGAAGATAGTAAATCTTTGGACGAGTTGGTTGTTGTCGGTTATGGTACACAAAAAAAAGTGAATTTGACAGGTGCTGTTACTTCTTTGGATGCTGAGACTTTGGAGAACAGACCTATTACAAATTCCACACAGGCGTTGCAAGGTATGCAAGGTGTGTATGTTAATCAAGCAGGAGCTCAGCCTGGAGCAGATGGGGCGACTATCCGCGTGCGAGGCCAAGGTACATGGAATGATAACAATCCATTGATATTGGTTGATGGCATTGAGTTTCCATTAGAAGCTGTAAATCCGAACGATATAGAGAGTATTTCTGTACTGAAAGATGCCGCATCTTCAGCTATTTATGGTTCTCGTGCTGCCAATGGAGTAATATTGGTGAAGACAAAATCTGGGAAAAAGGGAAAATTCACGGTGGATTACAACAACTATTTTGGCGTTCAACAAGCAACTTATCTTCCGGACTTTGTATATGATCCTATCGTATTCATGGAACAAAGGAATCAAGCTCAAAGAAATGAAGGCAAGTTGACGGTAGATTATTCAGATGCATTGATAGAGGAGTATCGTCAAGGAATGAAGGCTGACCCTATAATGTATCCTCAAAATAATTGGCTGGATATTATGTATAACAATGCCTTCATCATGGAGCATAATATGAGATTCTCCGGAGGAGATGAGAAGTACACTTATTCTGTTTCATTCGGCTATGGCAATCAGAATGGAGTATTGCGTGGTACTGATTCTAATAAGTACACGTTGGCTGTGAACACGACCGCTCAAGTGAATAGCCGCTTGAAGATTGGTGCTAATATCAATGCACACTATAAAATCTATAATGAACCAGTGGCAGGCGTGGCGAATTTGGTTGAAATGACTTATAAGGCACAGGCTTTCCACCCGACATATACGGCGGATGGTAGATATGCCGATACGTTTGTACGTACGCCGGGACATAACATTTACCGTCATCCGTTAGCATTGGCTAATGAAGGGGAGAACAAACACAAGTCATTGCGGATGCTTGCCAACTTTTCTGCCGAATATAAATTGCCATTCGATATTACCTATAATCTAAATGTAGGTTTGAACAAATATGATTATTTGCAATCGCGGTTTGCTCCGCAGGTATATGAATACCAGCTTAAGACGAATGAGGAAAAGAAGATTGTTTATGACGGACAAAACACGCGCCATACTTACAAGAAAGATCAAGATAATTTGGCAGTGACTATCTTCAATACGCTATCTTGGAATAAGACAATCAATGATATTCATGATGTCAAAGCACTGTTAGGATATAGCTATGAGAGTGATTCTAAGTCTTGGTTCTCTGGAAAGAATGAAGGTTATTTGGGAAATGAGTTGCATGAATTGAATGCGGGTTCTAATAATGCAGTAGTTGCCGGGACATCTTCTAAATCGGTCTTAATGTCATATTTCGGACGTGTCAACTATGGTTTTAAAGATCGTTATTTGTTCGAAGCCAACTTCCGTTATGATGGTTCTTCCCGTTTTGCCAAAGGTAACCGTTGGGGTATCTTCCCGTCATTCTCGGTTGGCTGGAGGTTGAGTGAGGAAGATTTCATGAAAGATTTCCCTTGGTTGTATAATTTGAAACTCCGTGCTTCGTGGGGACAATTGGGTAATGAAAGGATAGATATGTTCCGTTATATTGATTTGATGGATTCCGGAATCAATTATCCTTTGAACGGAGCTATCCAATCTGGTACAGCTGTCACAGCATACAATGATCCGAACATTACTTGGGAGACGACTACGATGACCAATGTGGGGATTGATGCCAGTTTGTTTAATGGAAATCTGGATTTCTCTTTTGAGGTGTTTGATAAACGTACATCGGATATCTTGAGGAAGGTGACATTGCCGGATCAAGTTGGTGGTTTGGCAGGTCCTATCCAGAATATTGGTGAGGTAAGTAACAAAGGTTTTGAACTGAATTTGGGCTACCGGAATACAATAGGTGATTTCCGTTATGAGGTTAATGGAAACATGACGTTTATTAAGAATAAGATAACAAGTTTGAAAGGTCAGACGATTATAGACGGAATGTTTATCCTTCAAGAGGGGAAACCGATAGATTCATATTATATGCTTCATGCTATCGGCATTTTCCAGTCACAGGAAGAGATAGACAATAGTCCTTACCAGACCGCAAATACCAAACCGGGATATTTGAAGTATGAAGATGCGAATGGGGATGGCAAGATTACCGAGGATGACCGAAAGATTTGCGGTGGTGTTATTCCGAAGATAACATACGGGTTCAATATCAACTTGGGATACAAGAATTGGAACTTGGCTGCATTTTTCCAAGGTGTGACAGATGTGTACACTTATGGAGACCGTATTGGTGCAACCCCGTTATGGTTTGGTTGTGGTCTTCCGAAACAATGGTTGACAGATGCCTGGACTCCTGAAAGAGGAGAGAAGGCAATACTTCCGATTCTTACGACGTATGAAGGCTCTTTGAATGAAAACTTCAGGACGAATGATTTTTGGTTGAGGAATGCTTCTTACTTGCGTTTGAAAAATTTACAGTTCTCTTATAATGTTCCGGCTTCCTTCTTAGGAAATGGTGTTATCAAACGAGTGAAAATTTTTGCGAATGCGCAGAATCTATTCACTTTTTCTCCTATGAAGGATTTTGATCCGGAAAAGAATTTAAAAGGAAGCAACTGGTATGCATATCCTTCTGTTCGTACTTATACAGCAGGTGTTAATGTTACATTTTAATAAAGAATAGTCATGAGAAAATATATAAATATAAATGTCCTAATGACGGCAATTTGCCTTACTTTTGCCTCATGTGATAGTTGGTTAGATGTGAATCCTTCTGACCAATATTCCGCAGAAACTTTTTGGAAAACGAAAGAACATGCCAAGGCGGGTATAATGGGATGTTACAATGCTTTGATGCCTTGGAGGTCGTTACATACGATGGAATTCGATATGTTGACAGCTAATGCCATGCCGTATAATGAAGCTAATGGCACCCAGGCAATAGGTAAAGGCGAGCATTTGTCTACGAACGTATTGATAGCTTCTTTGTGGAAAAATTGTTACACGGGCATTGGACGAGCTAACACATTCATCGGCAATGTGGAAAGCGTTGATATGGGAGAGACAGAAAAAGCCCAAATGCTTGGTGAGGCAAAGTTCTTGAGAGCTTTCTTTTATTTGAACTTGGTGGATAAATTTGGTGGAGTCCCTTTGATTACAGAAGTTCCTAATGCTGACAAACATAAGGATTTGCCTCGTAATACTAAGGAAGAGGTGATTTCTCAAATTATAAAAGATTTGGATGATGCCATAGCTGTTTTGCCGAAAACTTATGGTAGTTCGGATTTGGGAAGAGCGACACATGGAGCTGCTTTGGCTTTAAAAGCTCGTACTTTATTATACAATTCATGTTGGTCTGAAGCTGCGGCTACTGCGAAGCTGTTGATGGATGAAGGAACTTATAAATTGTTTAATGATTACCGTCATTTCTTTAGCGAGTCCAATAAACACAACTGCGAGGTGATATTTAATATAGAGACAAAATCTCCTGAATATTCAACAAATTATGATGCGGATATTTGGCGTCTGAATCGTCCGGCTCCGTTGAAAGAACTGGTTGATACTTATCTGTGTGTTGATGGAAAAACAATAGCAGAGTCTCCATTGTATGACCCTGAACACCCTTATGAAAATAGGGATCCTCGTTTGTTAAAATCAATTGTTTGTATTGGTTATTCATATTTGGGTAAAATAATAACCAAAGAAGATGTTGCGACCACAGGATTTGGTGTAAAGAAATATACTTCCTACGAGGACGATGTGACTATTCCTTTAGTAGAACGTTCGGCTTTCAACTTTATATTGATTCGTTATGCAGAGGTGTTATTAACCTATGCTGAGGCTCAAAACGAAGCATCCGGTCCGGACCAATCTGTTTATGATGCTATTAACCAGTTGAGGAAACGTCCGGATATCAATATGCCAGAAGTCGAAAAAGGTTTGACGAAAGAGCAGATGAGAGAGATTATCCGTAGGGAACGTCGCATAGAATTGACGTTTGAAGGATTGTATTATTCTGACATCTTGCGTTGGAAAACTGCAGAAAAGGAGAACAATGGCATGATGCATAATTATGAAGGAATTGGAGTGGTTAAGCGGGCATTTAATCCTATTAGGGATTATATGTGGCCTATCCCTTACAATCAGATTGTCTTGAATCCAAATCTTCAGCAAAATCCTAATTGGGATTGATAAGTATAAAGAAAATTTTTCTTGTGTCTTGGGGTTATATGATTTTTGAATTATTTTATTGACAGAGTAACATACATAAAACATGAATAACAAATTGGTATTATTGACGGCTTTGTCTGTGTTTTCTACCACAGGAATAGCTGCAGATTATACAAACATCATTTTAATTAATTTGGATGATGTAGGATATGGTGATTTCTCGTGCAATGGGGCGTATGGATACAAAACTCCTAACATTGATAAGATGGCTGCTGAAGGTGTGAGGTTTACACACTTCTTGGCAGGACAGCCTATCAGTGGTGCTTCGAGGGCTGGTTTGCTGACGGGTTGTTATCCTAACCGAATCGGCTTTGCCGGAGCTCCCGGTCCTGATTCCAATTATGGCATTAATCCGGACGAGATGACGATGGGTGAACTGTTAAAGCAAAAGGGGTATGCTACTGCAATCTTTGGTAAATGGCATTTAGGGGACAAACATCAGTTCCTCCCTTTGCAAAATGGTTTTGATGAGTATTATGGTTTGCCATATTCAAATGATATGTGGCCGTTCCATCCCCAGCAAGGAGATTGGTTTAATTTCCCAGATTTGCCAACCTTTGACGGGAATGAAATTGTTGGCTATAACACCGACCAAACGCAACTAACGACAGACTATACGATGCATTCTGTTGAATTTATCAAGAAGAATAAGAACAAACCTTTTTTCCTTTATTTGGCACATAATATGCCACATGTCCCATTGGCTGTGTCTGACAAGTTCAAAGGCAAGAGCGAGCAAGGGCTTTTCGGGGATGTGATGATGGAGATAGATTGGAGTGTCGGTGAGGTCATCAAGACTGTTCGTGAATTAGGTTTAGAGGATAACACGTTGATTATCCTTACTTCCGACAATGGTCCATGGACGAATTACGGAAATCATGCAGGTTCGGCTGGTGGATTGCGCGAAGCTAAGGCTACGACGTTCGATGGAGGAAACCGTGTCCCTTGTATTGTTTATTGGAAAGGAAAAACAAAACCGGGTACTACTTGTAATAAGTTGGCTTCTAACATAGACTTGTTCCCTACTTTCGCAGAAGTGGCGAATGCTCCACTGCCAGCTAATAAGATTGATGGTGTCAGTATCTTGTCCTTGATTAAAGGAAAAGAGGGGGCTAATCCTCGTGAATCATTTGTCTATTATTATAATAAAAATGACCTGGAGGCTGTTACGGATGGTATGTTTAAATTGGTGTTTCCTCACAAATATGTAACGTATGGCGCATATGAACCTGGCAATGATGGGCAGCCGGGCAAGTTGGCGAGCCTAGAATTGATGAAACCGGAACTTTATGACTTGCGCCGTGATCCAGGTGAACGGTATAATGTGATTGGTCAATATCCGGAAGTAGTGGCTATGTTGATGAAAATAGCAGACAATATGCGTGACGAACTGGGAGATGATTTAACTCGTAAGAAAGGTACGGAACGTCGTCAGCCAGCTTATGTTAATGTTAAGTAGGAAAAGAAAGGTAAGATGAACAACAGTTTTTATAAAATAGGATTGGCAGCCTGTTGCGTTTTGGGCAACGGATTGTCCGTTTTTGCTATAGATCAGCTTCGGCAAACGCAAAGGCCTAACATCTTGTTTATATTGTCGGACGACCATACCTCCCAGTCGTGGGGTATTTATGGAGGTGTCTTGGGTGAATATGCCTGCAATGAAAATATCAGGCGTTTGGCGACAGAAGGATGTGTGCTTGAAAATTGCTTTTGTACGAATTCGATTTCGTCTCCCAGTAGGGCTTCCATATTGACGGGTGCATATAGCCATGTTAATGGGTTGTATACGTTGGATGATGCCTTTGATGAGAATCAGGACAATATAGCCAAAGAGCTGAAAGCTGGTGGCTATCAAACTGCGATTATTGGGAAATGGCACTTGAAGACGCAACCGCAGGGGTTTGATTATTATTCGGTGTTCCATGACCAAGGCGAGTATCGTGACCCTACATTTATAAACAGCACGGATCCGTGGCCGGGGGAGCGAAACTACGGAGAACGGGTGCATGGCTTTTCTACAGATATAGTCACTGAAAAGGTGATAAAATGGATGAAAGAGGCGAACAAGGAGAAGCCTTTCATGATTTGTTGCCACTTCAAAGCAACGCACGAACCATGGGATTTTCCTGAAAGGATGAAGCATTTGTATGACGGGGTGGTTTTCCCTGAACCTGAAAATTTGTTTGATTGGGGACAGGAAACCACAGGAAGAAGTTTCTCGGGCCAACCTTTGGAAGAATTGGTTCGCCGTTGGGGTGTCGCATCAGATGATCCTGATAAATGGTGGTGCCGTTACCCGGAACTTCCTTTTTATACGAAGGGAATGCAGCGTACATCGGCACGATCCGCAGCTTATCAAAAGTTAGTCAGAGACTACTTGCGTTGTGGGGCTACTATTGATGATAATATTGGCAAGTTGTTACAAGCTTTGGACGAAATGAAAATTGCTGAGAACACGATAGTCGTGTATGTTTCTGACCAAGGTTATTTCTTGGGAGAGCACGGCTTTTTTGACAAGCGGATTATGTACGAGCCTTCATTGCGTATGCCTTTTGTTATCCGCTATCCTAAAGAAATACCGGCAGGAACGAGGAATAAAGACATGATTCTCAACATAGACTTTGCCTCTTTATTGGCGGACTATGCAGGTGTAAAAGCCCCAGAACAGTCGCAAGGCTGTAGTTTCCGAAAGAACTTGGCTGGAAATACACCTAAGGAATGGCGGAAAAACATGTATTATAGGTATTGGACGCACCATCTGAACCGTCCTGCCCATTTGGGTATTCGTAATGAACGGTATAAATTGATTTATTTCTATGGCGATCCGTTGACGATGACAGGCTCGGCTAAAGAAAAAACAGCTCCGGCTTGGGAATTTTATGATTTGCAGGAAGACCCGCATGAGAATCATAATGCATATCATGAAGAGCGATACCGGAAGATAATAGCAGATATGAAAGAGGATTTAATCCGCCTTCGTAAAGAATATAAGGATGAGGATACAATTCGGATAAAATAGTATATTGCTTGGTAAAGGGTCGTAGTGTTTTTCCAATGCTGCGATCCTTTGTCTTAAATTGGAAACTCAATAGTATCGTATGGTGTCGGTTTTCCCATAAAATCTTGCTCAAATCATCCTAAATCTCTATCTTTGAAAGTTTTTCTTGGCCGGGAAAAGAATGCTTTTTTCGGGAAAGAAGTTTTATTATTCATAGTCAAAACAATATTATGAGAATTGAAAATAACTATTCATTAGAGAAATACAATACATTCCATTTGCCTGCCAAAACGCGTTGGTTTATGGAGTATGAGAATGAAGACGACTTACAGAAGATATTGCGAGATGAGTATTTTCAAGAGTGTATCTCCATCCATATCGGCAAAGGAAGTAATTTGCTTTTCATTAATGATTTCAATGGAATCATCCTTCATTCTGCTATAAAAGGCATGGAAGTGACTCAAGAAAATGACGGTTACGTTTATTTACGGATAGGAGCAGCCGAGGTTTGGGATGATGTTGTAGCTTATGCGGTTTCCAAAGGTTGGGGCGGTATAGAGAATCTCTCGTTGATACCAGGGGAAACCGGTGCTGCTGCTGTTCAAAACATTGGAGCATACGGAGTAGAGATAAAAGATGTCATAGAATCTGTGGAAGCTTGGAACCAACTTACCTTTGAGAAACATGTTTTCTCTGTTGATGAATGTGAGTATGCTTATCGTTACAGCCGGTTTAAAGCAGAGGGGCAAGATCCTTATATCGTGACTTATGTGACATTGCGTTTGTCCAAACACCCTGTGTATAAGATGGAGTATGGCGCTCTTCAAAAGCAATTGGAGCAAAAAGAAATTTCGTTGCAGGCTATAAGAGATTGTGTCATATCTATTCGCCAAGATAAATTGCCCGATCCGGACAAACTGGGTAATGCTGGTAGCTTTTTTATGAACCCTGTCATTACAAAGGAACATTTTGAGCGTATTCGTTCCGCTTATCCGACGGTTCCTTCTTATCCACTCGAAGATGGGAAAATAAAGGTGCCGGCTGGATGGCTGATAGAACAATGTGGCTTTAAAGGGAAAAGACATGGAGATGTCGGTGTCTATGAAAAACAGGCTTTGGTTTTAGTCAATTATGGTGGTGCGACCGGTGATGAAATCGCATTGGTGGCGGAAAGTATCCGGATGGCTGTCAAGGAACGTTTCGATATCGACCTTCTTCCCGAAGTTAAATATATCGCATGATGAAAATCGTTTTTTTAGGTACTGGAACCTCTACGGGGGTTCCTGAAATCGGGTGTCAATGCCCTGTATGTACCAGTACGGATAAGCGGGATTGGCGTTTACGCTGCTCTTCGTTTATAACAACCGATAAAGGTACTCGTTTGTTGATAGATTGCGGGCCTGATTTTCGTTGGCAGGTCATTTGCAATCACATTTATCGTTTAGATGCGATATTGCTAACCCATGAGCACTATGACCATGTTGGTGGCTTGGATGATTTGCGTCCTTTTTGTGCACGAGGGCAAGTAAATGTATATGCGGAAGAGAATGTAGCGGAGGCAATAATGACACGATTGCCTTATGTCTTTGTAGAACATAAATATCCTGGAGTCCCCAATATCGGTTTTCACCCGCTATCATTGGAATCCTTTGAAATAAATGATGAAACGATTATCCCAATCCGAGTAATGCATGGCAAGCTTCCGATTTTAGGTTACCGAATAGGTCGGATGGCTTATCTTACGGATGTCAAGACTATTCCAGAAAGTGAATTTGCCAAATTGGATGGATTGGATTTGTTAGTGATAAATGCTTTGCGTTTGGATAGCAAGCATCCGACGCATGCCGGATTGGAAGAAGCACTTGCCTACATTGAAAGAATCAAACCCAAAGAGGCTTATTTGATACACGAGTCGCATAAAATTGGATTGCACGCAGATGTGGAGAAATTGTTGCCTCCTCATGTACATTTGGCATACGATAATTTACAAGTAGAGTTTTAGGGCAAAGGAGTTTCTCCGTTTAACTTAAACTGCAAATAAAGGTACTTGTCATCTTGAGTATGTTGTATTAGAAGGGAATCATTGCATATTTGTAATAAATGGGCAATTTTATTGCGGACACTGTCGGAAATGACGGATGCAGTCGAATCGTTATACGCTTTCGGTGAGAGGGCAGAGAAGGCAATCATGTCAGTTCCTTTGCGGTAAATATCTGCTTGGAACCAAGGTTGGGAAATGCTCCAATGAGAAGAGTCGGGTTGTTGGATGTCTACATCGATGAGCGGTGTATAAATCCAAACATCAGCTCCAGATTTCCCCTTCTTCTTTTCCAACGATGAATATATGGAAGGTGTTTCTCCCGAGTAAAGCGTTTTTTGCAATGCTTTGGTCAATAAAGGAGAGTTGTAACTTGCCACCCAATATCCACCCTTTTGAAAAGTCCCAATGAATTTACCGTTCAAGTCTGCATAATATTCCATCGATTCCCCGTATTTGCATACTTTTTCCGGTGGGAAACTGCCGAGCAATGAAGAGAGCGTGTTCTTTAGCCTATTGGCATCCTTATGCGAAGTTTTGACATAACAAACTACTCCTGCCTCATGAAAACTAAATATCCATTCGTTCAAATCCATACTGTCCATGAGTTCTCCAAATAGCTTAGGCAAGAAGCGTTCCATCTCTTTGGAGCGAGCTATGTCTGTTCCAGTTTTTCTTTCTTTTATTCGCAGGATGGCGTTTGCCCTTTCTGGAATAAGCGCATAGCAATCCAATCGCTGTTTTTCCCGCTCCATGTGACGGAAAAATAGGGAGACAAATCCGCTCACAATCATCAAACAGATTATGAGGAAAGATATTTCTCTATGATACCGTTTCATAAGTGTGTTTGAAAATAATTACACCAACGTTGCAATCCGCAAATTTCGCATTTCGGTTTACGAGCCAAACAAGTATAGCGTCCATGCAATATAAGCCAGTGGTGAGCTATTGCTATCAGTTCCTTTGGAATATGTTTAGTTAATGTTTTTTCCGTTTCAAGAGGAGTCTTGCTGTCTTGGGTCAATCCTATACGGTTTGAGACACGGAATACGTGTGTGTCTACAGCCATGACCGGTTTGTTGTAGACAACGGAAGCAATCACATTCGCTGTTTTTCGTCCTACTCCTGGTAATTTCTGAAGGTCATCCACATCTGATGGGACAATGCCATGAAATACCTCTGTCAGCACTTTCGCCATGCCAACCAAATGTTTGGCTTTATTATGAGGATAAGAAACGCTTTTGATATATTCATAAACCACCTCTGGAGTAGAGGCTGCTAAGACTTCGGGTTTTGGAAAAGCCTCGTACAGGGCGGGAGTGATTTGGTTCACCCGCTTGTCTGTACATTGTGCGGACAGAATCACAGCAATCAGTAACTCATACGGATTACTGTAATGAAGTTCAGTTTCAGCAATTGGAACATTGGCTTGAAACCAACCGAAAACATTTTTGTATCTATCCTGTCTCCGCATGCTTTCCGTTTTGCCAATAAAATGGTAAAACCTGTTTTTCACGAGTGTGTTTGCCCCGGACTAAGGTTATAAGTCCGGGGTTTGTAGGTACATGTGATTAGGTTACAATTTTAATTGGCTGATTCAAATTCTCTCAGGAAACGAACATCGTTTTCCGAGAACATTCGTAAATCTTTAACTCTATATTTCAAGTTTGTAATACGTTCGATGCCCATGCCTAATGCAAAACCTGTATAAACTTTGCTGTCTATACCGCAGTTCTCAAGCACATTAGGGTCTACCATTCCACAACCAAGTATTTCTACCCAGCCAGTGTGTTTGCAGAATGCACATCCTTTGCCACCGCAAAGGTCACATGAAATATCCATTTCAGCAGAAGGCTCTGTGAATGGGAAGTAAGACGGACGTAAACGTATTTTTGTTTCTGGACCAAACATCTCTTTAGCGAAATAGAGCAATGCTTGCTTTAAATCGGCGAAAGAAACGTTTTTGTCTACATACAAAGCTTCAACCTGGTGGAAGAAGCAGTGTGCTCTGTAGGAAATAGCTTCATTACGATAAACACGACCCGGGCAGATGATACGGATAGGAGGTTGTTGTTTCTCCATTACACGGCTCTGGACGGAAGATGTATGTGTACGTAATAAAACATCCGGGCTATGCTGAATGAAAAATGTATCTTGCATATCGCGTGCTGGATGATCTTCGGCGAAGTTCAATGAAGAGAATACATGCCAGTCATCTTCGACTTCCGGACCTTCTGCGATGCTGAAGCCTAAGCGTCCGAAAATATCACAGATTTCTTTTTTTACCAATGAAAGCGGGTGTCTTGTTCCTAATTCGATTGGATAAGCAGAACGTGTCAAATCAATTTCGTTGTCAGATGCTTGGGCATTCTCGAAGCTCTCTTTCAATTCGTTAATCTTGTTCTGTGTTTTTTCTTTCAATTGGTTGATAAACATTCCCACTTCTCTTTTTTGTTCAGCAGGAACATTTCGAAAGTCATTCATCAGCGAAGAGATAATTCCCTTTTTGCTGAGGTATTTGATGCGTAATGCCTCTAATTCCTCTGTATTCGCTGCTTTTATATTTTCTACTTGTTGAAGCAGTTCTTTTATCTGTTCAATAATCATTGTCTTCTAACTTTATGAAGTATTCGGGTGCAAAAATACTCCTTTATTTTGGATGCTGCAAGTTATCGGCTGAATAAATTTTAATTATTATTTAGAGCTATCATGAAAAAAGGCAGTGTGTCATAATTGCAAACTGCTGCGTTGCTTTCGGAATTCGACCTCAG
>OLYC01001112.1_pt1 | contig 19649 bp, 21 predicted proteins | sample 1674271 | NCBI WGS metagenome assembly OLYC01 (sample SAMEA103958154, study PRJEB25191) | human gut metagenome
TTATATCATTTTCTGCTAAATTATAACATATTGTATACATAAGTAAGAGGTATTGAAATATGAAATTTAAACTGAACGAAAACTTAACAACTATTCACTATACGCTATTTCCTTCTTGGGACGGTGCCGGTGAAGTAGACTATGATTTTGAACCTTCTACTGAAGACAATCTTCGTTTTGCAGAGTATATAGTAAAAGAGTACTACGACAAGGGGCAGATTGAAGAGCTGGAAGAGATACTGAAAGATGCACTTCCTGAAGGATATGAAGAATTAACCCTCAAGGAAAAGTTCCCAGAACTAGTCCAAAGTGTAGCAGAGAATACAGACCTCTTTGACGAAGAAGCGTATGACTTCTTCTATGACGACGCAGTAGAGGAATACGAAGAGCAATCTGACTACGGTAATGATAACGGGTCAGGAATGTCATATAAAGAGTTTATTTGAAGGAGTTACAAATGAACGTTAAGAAAAAGAAAGGCGCATTAAGTTATTTTTCAACACTTGATGCAGGAGATCCTGAAAAGAACGCAGAACGATTTAACAACTCAACAGCAGACGATGTAAATGTTACTGCGATGTCTGAAGATTGGGAACATAAAGACGTTAGATACATGTCTGATATGTTAGGCGACCTTATGGGGAATATGTCAGAAGATCAACTGGACGCTGATTTGAAACTATTCGCTCGTATTGCTCGTAAACTTCGTGTACGGAATATGGACGACCTTGTCGTGATGCTTGACCGTAACAACGAATACGACCCACAATACTACATGACAGAAGTTGGTCAGAAGATTGGGCCCGTATATAAAGGAAAAGACGACGCAGTTGAATACGAAATGTTTGGTGCGCATCTTGTTGCAGAGAACACGCCAACGGGTCTGTTTCTGTATTTCCCCGATGAAACTTCTGGTAGAAAATATGTAAATGCGGTGGACGGAATGATGAACGAAAATTACAGTCGTAAAAATATATGCGAAGCAAATACTGAAAATGCTGACAGAACCAATCTTATTCAGAAGATTAGATCTTTTGGCAAAAACTATGACTTTGATAAGTATACAGATCAGCAACTTTTCCGTATTGCTAATAGACTTCAAGATGCGGCTGACATTGAAGATGTAATGCGTGAGTTTGCTGAGACTCGTAATAGACAAGCTGAGCAGAAAGCATATGATGCTGAATACGACATTCCAGATGAGACATATGAAGAAAGCCTTACCGTAAGACAGAAGTTAAGTCGTATGGATGAAGTTTGTTTGGACAACGGAAATTATCTTGACTTAAGAAATCTCTTTGAAGCAGTCACTCCTAATATGACGCCGGATGAGAAGGAAGAACTTCGTAAAGTAGTAAATTCTACAAATGACCCCGAAATTATTTCTGCTTATCTTAATGGAAAGTACAAACAGAAGGACGAGAATCTTAAAGAAGATTATACAGACCAGTTATTCAATAAACTAAAACAGGCAGTTATAGATTTCCTTGACTTTGCAGATTCCATGGAGTGGGATATGCCTTCGGGATATATTTATGACGACTGGAAAGCCTGGATGGACGATACACAGTTCTCAGCGTCTGTTGATTCCGTTGAAAGTGCAGAGAATCTTCTGTCTGATTATAAACGTCTATATGAAGTTGACAAACGTCTTGCTCCTAGACTTGAAGATTGGGAAACAGATGAATTTATTCGTTTGTACGAAAAGCTAAATACTGCACTTGATGCAGCCATTAAAGCATGGGAGGAACAACAGGAATGATTTTGAAAGAGACTTTTGATACAGATAAGTATAAGAAAATAATTTCCAAACAAGTGATGGACAGTGACGGATTTTATACGGACTATACGATGTATTACAATCCCGAAGAGGATAATTATTTCTTTATCTTCGGGGATGAAGATGTGTATGGTCCCGATCCAGATTATGCTGACTGGACTTGTGACACTAATGAAGAAGCAACTGAATGGTATAATAACTATAATGGTTTCGAGGATGACGACCTTGACGAATGCTTTACTCCTTACTTAAAGGAAGACATTGACGATGTTCTCCCAGCAGAAGACATTGAAATTGTTGCCGAGGTAGAGCCTAGTAAAGAAACTGTTACAGCAGGTCCTGATGCAGGAATAGCAGGACTTATTAACAATTTGATTATTCAGAATTGGGATATGAATGGAGCCTATACAGACCTTATTGTAAATGCCGATTCAAATAATCAGCACAACATTGCTAACCTAGCAAAAGATATTGTTGCTGACATCAACAATCATATCGGTAAACTTCAAGCTGCTCTTGCCATGCTTTCTCCTAATGTGGAGAATATTGCAGCAGGAGAGTCAGAAGCTGCTCAACAGTTAAACGTTGTAAATGAAGCTCTGAATGAGAGGGAGAAAAACACTTTAGAGCGTACAGGCAAAATAAGTGAACGTATTCGTCGTAAACTGAATTCTATTGTTAACCGATATAACGGTTGGCAAGAGCCTGCTGCCATTGGTAAAATGTTTGGAGAACTTGCCAACGAAGGTGTTGATGTTACTGTCATGGGACCTCCGCAAGATTATGCTCCCGGAGCAAAGAGCTGGACAGTTCCTTGGGAATTAGACGGAGTTAGAGTAGAGAACAGTATGTTCATCTACAGCGTGTATGAAGGAGGAGAAACTCCTCGAAATGAATATAATATGTATTTTTCTTAAGGAGAACTTGTAATGAAAATTAGAGAACTCACCGAAAATATTAACAACTTTGATAATGCAGAGAATAAAGTTACTGCATTAAATCCGATTATGGGAGATGCTGTTGCGGTATCAAAGAAGACGCAAAAGAAATTTGAAAAAGAAACGGCACCCATAGAAGATCCTATTCTCGGGACAAAGGATGATAAGATCAAGGAGAATAAAGGGCTTACTGAAGCATTTGAAAGCGATGGTTGGGAGTTGGAAGACTCTGACCTGGTACAGGTCTTAGAAAAACTAGGCGATGTTAAGTATGAAATTGACAACTGTGTTAGAGGTAGTTACGCTACTCACGGAGCAGAAACTTATGCGGAATTAGCAGACATAGTGAAAGACCTTGCAAATGATCTTATTGACTCCGCAGACGCTATCGCAGAACTTGACGAGCAGCTTACTGAAGCGGGGCAATTCGAATTTACTAACGGAACACTTGAAGAGTTTGATCCTGCAGATCTTGTAGAGAAAATTAAAAACAGAAAGACCGCCCTGCACACCATTCGCGATTTTAACAACAAACAGTATACCTTTGTAATTTCTCCTAGAGGCTCCGTTGAAACTCCTGACTATGTCTGGGTTGATGTTACAGAAGATACAGGTAACCCCAATCCACAAAGAATCTTCATGCAGAAGTACAATACATATGAAGACGTTATTCAAGGCATTAACGAGATCAAGGAACACATTATGGACTCCGTTGTTGATGAAAAAGTTGAAGAAGCTCTCAACGAAGATGGTCGTAAGAATAGAGAAGTTCTGACTCCAGAACAGAGACGTGACGAAGATGAAATGAATAGTTCATTATGGGGAATTATTTACAATGAACTGGAGAAAGATACTGACGGATCTAAAAATCGTGTGAATAAGAAAGCTTCTCAGAGATACACATACGATGACCTATCAACTGATGCAGACGGCAACATCACTGTATACGCTCCTGTAAAAGAGAAACTTCAGAATGCAATCAATGTTGCTGAAGCATATGGTCTTAAGTTCAAAGTTGGTCTCGGAAGTACTCGGAACAAGAACCACGCGTTTGCTTGCACTATCTATATTCCTGAAGGATCTACTATGGAAGAGTAAGGTGCAGTATGTATAGAGTTGACCAACACAAGAATATATACTTGAGTCGTGGAGACGATTTTAGTTATACATTTCCTGTTTATGTCGACAATAGTGAAACAGCATACAAGTTTGAGAAAAACGACGGTTGTATGCTGTTTTTCTATATTTTCATTCCTAATTCCATTAACTATGAATTTGTAATGAAAAAGACATTTGGAACTGACGGGAATATTACTACAGAGTTCAGTAACGATAAATCTTCTACTACAAAAGTACTCAATAATATTGACGATAAAGGAAATATTATTGTAAGATTAACCGAGGAAGACACAATGAAAATCTTTCCGGGACAGTATAAATATCAGATAAGAGTCAAAGTAAAAGACAGCTACGGTAATCTTGTATTAAAAACAGTTACAAATAGAAAAGACTTTTATGTTATAGAGGACGATTACAGTAACAGAATATGGTAAGATAAAAGGAGTGAGCAGACTGTGCCTGACACTTTAAGTTTCATAAGTTCAGACATTCAGAAAGAACTGGATAACTTAACAGAGGATGAAAAGAAAGTTGCCATTGAAATACTGAAACAGTATTCGGAGTCAGGATCTTCCGATGTTTATCAAGATTTAGTATATCAAGACTACGAAGAAATCCCCGTAGATATAGAAACATTTCTGTATGATGAATACTATTTAGGAAAGAGTCTTATAGATTCTGAAGGAAGAAAAACTGTATATCCGTATTGGGTTGAGACTCTGAAGAAGATTTTTCCCACAAATGTTGACACAGCATACAATACTCTTGCATTGACAGGGTCAATTGGTATCGGTAAATCTTTTATGGCAGTTCTTTGCATCCTTTATCAATTATATAGAATGATGTGTCTTAAAGACCCTTACTTACACTATGGGTTACAGCCTATTGATAAAATTACTTTTGCATTCATCAACATAACAATGGATGCAGCTGCTGGTGTAGGCTGGCAAAAATGTCAAGAGTTGTTACAAAATTCCCCGTGGTTTATGAAGAATGGTTCTTTATCAGGTAGCACAAACATTGTATGGGTTCCTCCAAAAGGTATTGATCTTCTGTATGGTTCATTACCAAGACACATAATTGGTAGAGCTGTGTTCTCTGTGTTCTGCGACGAGGTCTCTTTTGTACCAACACAAGATGTAGAGATGCAGAAAAAGAAAGCAAAAGACCTTGTTAATACGGCAAGTGCTCGTATGCAATCTCGTTTCATGCACGGGGAACACAATCCTACATTACTCATTCTTGCATCTTCAAAGAGAACTGAACAATCTTACATGGAAACATTCATTGAAGGTAAAAAGAATAACGATAGTAAAACAACATACATAGTTGATGAGCCTCAGTGGGCGATAAGAACCGATAAAGACAGCGCAGTAAAATTTAAAGTAGCTGTAGGTAATAAATTTCTGAATAGTGAAGTAGTTCCTCTGAATTCTACAGAGGCAGATTTACAAACATATAGAGACCGAGGATACACTCTTATAGATGTACCCATGGGATACTACGAGAACTTTATAGATGATATCAATATTGCCTTGACAGATATTGCTGGTATCTCTACTTCAGGGACAACCAAGTATTTTGCAGGAAATAGAATTGCTGCTGTTAGAAATGAAAAACGCAAAAATCTATTTACAAAAGAAATCATATCTGTCGGAGACGGTGCTGACGACAAGACACAATATTCTGACTTCATTGATAAAACTCGTATAGATCCGAAACTAAAATCTCGTCCGTTGTACATACACCTTGATATGTCGGTGTCTGGAGACGCTACCGGTATTGGTGGAGTTTGGATTAACGGAAAGAAACCGACAAAGCCAGGAGAAGACCCGTCAAAAGATTTGTATTACACTCTAGCATTTCATGTAAGTATAAAAGCTCCTAAAGGTTGTCAGGTATCATTTGAAAAGAACCGAAACTTCATTCGTTGGCTACGTCAAGAAGGGTTTAACATTAAAGGAGTTTCCGCAGATACTTTCCAGTCATATGATTTACTACAAGTGTTGAAGGGAGAGCATTTTAACACTTCAATTATATCTGTTGACCGAGTAGATAGAGAACAGAAAGTATGCTTACCTTATCTAACGTTTAAGAATGCAATATACGAAGAACGATTTGATATGTATCCCACAACGGAATTGGTAGAGGAACTTCTAGATCTTGAGAAAGACGGGAACGGAAAAATTGACCATACTCCCATGGGCAGAAAAGACGCGGCGGACGGTGTGTGCGGCGCTCTTTATAATGCTTCACAGCATGCAGAGGAATTTTCTTTTGACTGGGGAGAAACGATACAAACAACAATTGATGTAAGTCAAGCAACAACGGAAGTAGACCGAGAACAAATTGTATTAAACTTTGAAGAAGAGCTTAAAAAATTAGATTCAATACAACCTAACAAATCTACATTTCTAGATTTTGGAATGGGGAAAGCAAGCGAACTGTACTCTAGTTATCTTGCAAATGGTATTATTTTATAAATAGTTTTACAAAGGAGTAAATATGGCAAACGATTTAAAAAATAGTGAGTCTGTATTTGCTGATGCAACGGATCTGTACGGAACAAAATTAAACCCCGTACCTACTCCGAAACGAAGTATTGGCATAGACACTGACGGGGAGTTTTACGATGCTCTTATAAATGGTGTTAAGTCCAGTATGATGGACATCAGTAAGTTAGAATCCTTTACTCAAGTTTCACAGAATAGAGAACTTCTTTATGAAGTCATTGACACTATGTGTGAAGACACTACTATAGCCTCTGCTCTTGAAATATACACAGAAGATTCAACAGAGCTTTCTGATAATGGTAGAATTGTTTGGTGTCAATCAGACGACGAAGATGTTTTAAAGTATGTAACATATTTGTTAGATGTTTTGAATGTGAACAAGAACATCTTTAAATGGGCGTACTGTTTGTGTAAATACGGAGACGTTTATCTTCGTATGTATCGTAACTCTGATATAGAAGACGGGTTATTTAATTCTGACGATATTTCCGAAAAGAAAAAGTATCTTAAAGAAGAACTGGAAAAGATTCACGAAAACAGAGAAAACTCTGATCTAAACGAATCGGTTATAGTACACGCCAATTCAAAAGACGACCGTTATGCTCAGTATGTAGAGATGGTTTCTAACCCTGCTGAAATGTTTGAATTGACCAAGTTCGGAAAAACATATGCCTACATTAAAGCTCCTGTTAGATCAGGTTTACAACAGAAGAACTCTTCAATTGATGTTCCTTCTTGGAGATATCGGTTCAATCGTTCCGATGTAACTTTGTACGATGCAACTGCCTTTGTTCACGCCTCTTTAGAAGATAATTTTCAACGTTTCCCTGAAGTAGTAGACATCTTTCTCAACAACGACATGAACAGCTCTGATGATACAGATAAGTTAAGTTATACTGTTCGACATGGACAATCTATTCTATACTCTGTATACAAACTTTGGAGAACTCTTACACTACTTGAAAATTCATTACTTCTAAATCGTCTTACTAAGAGCTCTGTATTAAGAGTTATCAATGTTGAAGTAGGCGATATGCCTCAAGAGAATGTTGGAAAACATATGATGGGCATAAAGGCGCTATTTGAACGAAAAGCCTCTCTAGACACCGGTAATATTATGTCAGAGTATACAAATCCGGGACCGATGGAAAACTGTATATATGTTCCGATGCACAACGGAATAGGTAGCATAACTCCTCAGCAGATCGGCGGAGACGTTGATGTAAAGGGTCTCACTGACATAGACTACTTTAAGAATAAACTTTTCGGCGGGTTAAAAATTCCGAAACAGTATATGGGAGACACTGAGGACGGAGCCGGATTTAATGGCGGAGCTTCTCTGTCACTGATTTCTGCTAGATACGCAAAAACCATTAAACGTGTTCAGAACACTCTTATCCAGTTAGTTACTGACCTGATCAATCTCCTTCTGCTTGATAAAGGATTAGTTTCTTATGTAAACAAATTTACTATTAAGATGCAGCCTCCAACAACTCAAGAAGAAATTGATAGACGAGACAACCTAGCATCTAAGGTTGGAATCACACAAGATGTTATGAACCTATTGTCTGATGTAGAGGATCCGTCCCAGAAACTTCGTATTCTTAAGATCTTACTTGCTGAGATTATTGATAATCCAGAAGTAATAAATGTTATTCAAGAAGAAATTGATAAACTGGAAGAAGAAGGAGCCATGGAAGAAGAAGGAGATAACGAACCGGATGACAGGGACATCGATGTAAATGTTAGAATGCCTAGATCCGGAAGACAGGAAAGAGATGTAGAAATTCCCGTTCCTACTGAAGAAGATTCTGAAGAAATGCCTCCTGTTCCTTCTGAGGAAGAAACCGTTGCTCCTTTACCCTCTCCCGCAGATCTAGGGATTGACATGACAGACACTGCAAACCTATAAATTAGCCAATAATATTGGAAAGGACAAAGTATGGCAATATCAAAAACAGATTGTTTGATACTACTGAATGAACTTCAAGAATCGGGTATTGATTGCTCAAATGAAGTAAAAACATTGTTAAGATCTTCTGGGCCTAGTGTAGAAGTGCTGAAATTTATAAACGACAACAGACCTCTTGATCTAGCAATGTTCTACGAGAAGCTACGCAAGAGTTATAACAACAAGAAATCAACATTGTATATAAATTTAATGAAAGACCCCGACCCCGAAAATATAAGTAAAGTTTTATCAACTTTGAATTCCTACTCCTTGCAGGCAACATTGTTTTCTGAACAACTTCAGAATAAACAGATGTTTTATAGATTTTCAAGGCTACAAGAAGTGTATCAGTGTTTGTATTACTACACAAAAACATATGATTTGACTCCTTGTATAAAGCTACTGTCCCTGATAAAGGCAGACATAAAAGCTCTTGAAACGTGCTACAGAGAACAAAGTTGAATAATTAACCAGAATTAACTATAATATAAAATATAAAATTACGGAGGTATGTAATCCAAATGGATCATATTGAATCAGAATATCTATACATTCATAGTCTTAAACTCGCGGACAGATTAGTAAATGCGGGAATCCGTTGCGAAGGAAAGAAAGTAAACGTTCAGAACCCTCGTTACTGTGATTTTATCTTCAAGAATACTCCCGAAACACTTGAGATGCTGAAGCAGTACGTTGAAGAGCGTCGTAACAATATTAGATAATACTTTAAAATAAGGAGAACAGATTATGGGTCTTTCAATTCGAGAAAAGAAATTGCTAACACAATTCGCTAGTAATAATTACGGTCTGTATAATAAAACACTCGCCAAGAAGATAGGACTCCATGAGAGTATTTTTCTTGGCGAAATTATTTCAGAGTATGATTACTGGAACAGAATGCATAGCCTAACAGATGACGGCTATTTCTATAGCACTGTTGAAAATGTCATGGAATCTACAACGTTGTCTGATTATCAACAACGTTCAATTATCAAGCATCTTGTAGAATTGAAAATACTTGATGTTAAAGTCGCAGGAATGCCTGCAAAAAGATATTTCAGAATCAATGAAGAACAGTTCTACGCTATATTGCTTGAAGAAGATAAAGATTCTGACAATAACCCAGAATCAACAAGTAGTAAAGAAACTTGTTATAAGGATTTAACTGAGTTAACAACAAGTAGTAAAGAAAGTAAAGAACAAGATCTTAACTCAGTAAAGACAAATAATAACAATATACCATTAACAAATAAAAATAACAATATAGTTTTAACAGCTACACCGTTTATTAACAATTCAGGCAAAGTATCTAATCTTTTAGAAAATGAAACTAAACAACTAGATACAAAGCCGAAGAAGAAATCCAATTTAGAACAGTGTACTGATTTAACTTTTGAACTTATCTCTGATTCAGATCTTGCTGAATATGTAAACAATTATTTAGTGGATCAAAAATTGTATAAATCAATAAATGTCACCCAATGGAAGATGAGACTAGAACATCTTTTGCAGTATGCAAAAGGCAGAACTGATTTAGCAAAAGAAATTGTCAAACAGACATGGGCAAGAGGTTATAGAGATTTTTATCCCGTTTCTGAAAATTATGTAAATACAGCAAAGCCTGCATATACATCTATTACCAGAAAAGAGATTAAAAATGACCCGCCTAAGATTGACGATAAGATTGTTTTTTAAGTAATTTGTAGAAAAACTTATTTTATCAAAACTTTAGTGCTAAATTTATACAGTCAATACAAATTGACCCGGTGAAAACAGCTGTAGATAGGGCAGCTACAGAATGTTCGTGTTAGATTAGAAATGATGTGTTGAAAGGAATATAGATGGATAAAAAGTCAAACGAAGAGTTGACCTTTGACAGATCAGCTCTAGTCAGCGAAAAAGGCAGCCCTATATTAGGTCGTCTGTCTGGACCAGTTGCTGACATTATAAACCCTACTCGTAATGGAAGAAAATATTCAGAGCAGCTTTGGGAGAATGTTTTTAACAGCCCGATAGCTAAGGAAACATTTGAAAACGGCGGATATTTCGGAGAACTTGGTCACCCTGCTGATCGTCAAGAGATTGACATGGAGAAGATTGCTATTTGTATGCCCAATCCTCCCCGGAAGAATAATAAAGGACAACTTATTAGCTCTTTTGATATTCTCGACACTCCGAATGGTCGCATATTAAAGACCCTTTGCGATTATGGATATAAAATGGGAATTTCGTCTAGAGGTTCAGGAGATGTATCAACAGACATTGATGGAAATGAATCCGTTGACGAAGACACATATGAGTTTAGTTGCTTTGACGTTGTTCTTCTACCTGCAGTAAAAGCCGCTCGTATGGAATACGTCACGGAATCTGTTGGAAATTCCAGTATTCCGTTGAAAAAGGCATTACAGGAATCTTTAGAAAAAGCATCTGCGTCAGACAGAAAAATCATGCAGGAGACATTGAATACTCTCCATATTGAATATACTCCAGAAGAAGAAATCATAGAAAAACCTTCTTCTGTTAATTATAAAGAAGTTGTTAACGAAGACGTTGCAGTCGATACTACCGAAGCAGATTTGTTAGAACAGCTTCAAGCCTCCTTAAAAGAAAACAAAGAAAAGGAACAACAGCTACTTGAGTTACAGGAGAAGTTGTCAGTTAGTTATACTAAAGAAGCGTCATGTAACGAAAAGATGGCTAAGTATAAACAAGCGATTCTGAAGTTATCAGAGGAAGCGAAGAAGGTTGTTTCTCTACAAGAAAAGTTAAGTAATTATGAGCAGCAAGTTAGTCAGTTAAACGAACAGTTAGCTTCCGTTAAAGATGAAGCTATTAAGTCTAAGAATAGTTTAACTGAACGTTCTAAGGCGTTAGCTGAATCCGTCACTTCTAGCAGAAGTAAAGTTGCCGAACTAACCGAACAGCTGAAGATTGCTAATGAAAATAGCAGTAAAGAAATCACTTCTTTAACTGAAAAACTTTCCACAGTTCAGAAAGACTTAGCTCAAAAGAAGACAGAATACGCTAAGAAGTTAAGTGCTTCAAATAATCTTGTTGAAAAGTACAAGAAGATAGCCGCGGGTGCGGTTAACCGTTATATTGAATCACAATCAGTTAGACTTGGTGTATCTAAGAATGAAATTTTAAATAGATTGCCTGATAGTTACACATTTGACGATATTGATTCTGTATGCGAAAGTTTACAATCTGTGAATCTTAACTTAAGTAAGTTACCATTTCAGTCAATGCAGCTACAGGAAAAGTTGAGTGCTAAGATTACTTCACCTAAGAAGGAAATAATCCCTATCGTTCAAGATGATGTAGTAGACGATGACTTATTGTCTCTAGCACGACTTAAATAAAATATAAAGAGGTAAATATAATGAATCTTTTAGAACAATACAAGGGTCGTCTTGCAGTTTCTGAATCCGTTTACGGCAGAACTCACAACGGCGAGAAGATGGATAACCATAAGAAGTTAGTTATTGCTAAGGTTCTTGACAATACTTCTAAGTTCCTTTCCGAAGCTTTTGATGCCGCTTCTGGCACACAGCGTTCAGATCTCGGACTTTATAAGAAATTCTGCCTGAACCTTACAACTGTTGCTCTTCCTAACTTAATTGCTAATGAGCTAGTAATTGTTCACCCGATGAGCTCCATGAGCGGCTTCATTACTTACATTGAGTATACTGCTGCCAAGACCAAGGGTCAGACCACTGCTGGTAAGCTACTGAATAGCCCGTTCGCTCTTGGCGATGTCGATGCAGATTACACTGGTGACCGTGTTGTTGAAACTCCGGCGACTGGTGCTTCTCTTGCTCTTTCCTGGACTCCTGTTGTTAAGGGTGCTTTTGAGAAGGACGGAACCAAGTACGACGTTAAGGTTACTCACGCAACTGGCGAACCCGATTATGTAAATGTTGATGAAGACGGTAAGACAATTACCACAACGCTTCTTGCCACTGACCGTGTAGCTTATTACTACGACAACGTAGTTGTTCCTCAGAACGACCTTCCGATGCTCAAGGCTGAGATGAAGAATCTCGCTCTTGTTGCTAAGGCTCGTCGTATCGCTGTTTACTACTCTCAGATTGCTGCATTCCAGGCTAAGACCGACTACGGCTTCGACCTTGGTGACCAGCTTGCAGAGAAGGCTGTTGGTCAGCTCGAATATGAAATCGACACAGAAGTTGTTCAGCTTCTTATCGACAATGCCCCGACTGACGAAACTCTTGAATGGAGCAAGACTCTTTCGGTGGGCGTTTCCAAAGCAGAGCACTATCAGGGATTCATGGAAATTGTTGAAGATGCCAAGCGCGTAGTGTACGACCGTACAAAGAAATTTGTTCCTAACTACATGATTTGTGCTAGCGATCTTCTCCCGGTGTTTGCCTTTATTCATGATTGGACTCCTGCTCCTGTGAGCGATGTTAACGGTCCTTACTTCGCCGGTACTCTCGGTGCTCTTAAGGTATTCGTTTCTCCTGCTCTTGAATCTGGTAAGTTCATCGTTGGTGTTAACGGCAGCGATTTAATGAGCTCTGCCGCTGTTTATGCTCCGTACATGAGCGTTGTTCCTACTCAGCTGCTACAGTTCGCCGATGGTGGAACTACACAAGGCTGGAGTACGATGTACGACCTGAAACTTCTCAATCCTAGCCTCCTGGTAGCGGGTAAGATTAAGGCCTGATTATAAATCACAATCAAAGTAACAAAGTCCCTCGCATAATTGTATAAAGTAGTAAATATCAAGCAGGACAGCAGGTTCGAAACTGCTTCTTGAACCTTACTTCAAGATTACTGCTTGATATACTATATGTCTGTAAGGAGACAGCTAGATGAGAAAGAGTAAAACTCAGTTATTTCTTGATTCTATAAGTAGTGAAGATTTAATCTCTTTGTACGAAAAACATTCTGCAGAATATATTTCTAAACAATATAATACGTCAAAGTATATCATTGTTAATGCTTTAGAAATATTGGGCGCACCAATTCACAGTAGACAACAAGAGACTAGATATACGTGTTTAGAAAAATACGGAGTAGATAACCCGTCTAAATCGGACGATATAAAGCGTCGGATAAAACAGTCAAAAGAATTTCGATATGGTGACCCGAATTACAACAACAAAGAAAAGATTAAGGAAACGTGTATTGAAAGATACGGTACGCCCTCCGCTTCTGGAAATGTGGAAGTTCAAGGTAAAATTAAAAAGACCTGTCAAGAACGGTATGGCGTAGACAATCCTTTTCAACGTGTCGACCTAGTACAGGACGGCTTTATTAGAAATTATGGTTCAATTTCTGCAGCGTATGAACATATTGCAGAATCTCAGAAAAACAACTTGATTGAGCGATATGGTGTACTGAATGTTTCCCAACTTCCAGGGAGCAGAGAAAAAGCTATTGAAAGTATGAAGCACACCTGTCTTAATAAGTACGGAGTTGAGTTTCCTACATTACTTCCTCAATGTCAATTTAGTAAAGGGAACAGTAGTTTATCTACTCCTAATCAAGAATTTGGGATATTGTTATCCAGTAACAATATAGAATTCAGTAGGGAAAGAACACTTATTAACAGAAGCTTTGATTTTGACATTACTGGGACAGATATTTTGCTACTCACAATTCGACATGGTCGCCCTTCGGTGTAGAAAATATAAAAAGCGCAACATATCATAGAGACAAGTCTCGTTTAGCTTTTCAAAATGGGTACAGATGCATTCACGTGTGGGATTGGGACGATAAAGAAAAGATATTGTCATTACTTCGTCCACAAGAAAAGGTGTATGCGAGAAAGTGTACAATCAAAGAGTTAAAAAAAGAAGAAACAAAAGATTTTCTAAATCTGTATCATTTACAAGGGTATATATCATCGGACATAGCAATCGGTTTATTCTATGATGATGAGTTAATCTCTTTGATGACTTTCGGTAAACCTAGGTACACTGACAAGTACGAATATGAGTTAATTCGTTACTGTAGTTGTAAGTCAGTTATTGGTGGGGCAGAGAAATTATTCAATTATTTTTTGAAAAGTTACTCTCCTGAATCGGTTGTTTCATATTGTGATATGAGTAAATTTTCAGGTCATGTATATCAGAAGTTAAACATGACTTTGGAAAGTATTAACATCAGTAAACATTGGTATAATATTGAAAGTAAACAACACATACTTGATTCCTCTTTGAATAAAGTAGGGTTTGACAATCTTTTTCACACCAACTACGGAAAGGGAACATCAAATAGAGAGTTGATGCTTTCACACGGTTTTGTAGAGATTTATGATGCAGGACAAGCAAAGTATGTATTCTATTCATAATATACAAAGTAGTTGTTTATACTTCAATCTTACCTTATAATATATTATGGGGAGGGGACTTTAGCTCCCTTCTCCATATTTTTTTTATTTGTTTACACGCAGGAGTAACAGTAGAATGTCTAATGGAACATCAGAAACTCTTAAAAGAACTAATAGAGAAAAGTTTGAAAAGAATGTCTTGTCAAAGATTCCACGTGAAGAAATTACTGACTTGTATTTGAATCAAAACTGTACTTATGACTTTCTGATGAACAAGTACAACATTACATCTTGGACATTAGATAAAGTCATAAAAGAATACGGCATAAGCAAGCCACGCAAGCAGTCTGCAAGGTTAGTTCTTGAAACGAAGTATAAGAATGCAGGAAGCAAAGAAAACTATGACAAACAAGTTTACGCGACGATGCTCGCCAATCTACAAAGTAGAGGAATAACAAAAGAAGAACATTATGAAAAGGTTTCGGAAGGTTGTAAAGCTGCATGGGGTAAAAAATCTCATGAGGAATTACAACATATAATTGAAGAACGATACAAACATTATTTCAATGTTCCGGAAAAGATTGACCATGCTAAAGGGGCAAGGTCAGCTACAAACCTTGACAAGTATGGAGTTGTAAATTCTTTTGCTCTTGCAAAATATACAAATGATAGTAAGCCTAACGCCAAGTTTTCAGAATTGTTGGATACTGCAGGAATTGAATATATAAGAGAATTCTACATCGGGTATGACAACAAACATTTTAAATACGACTTCAAAGTAAACGACATTCTTATAGAAATAAATCCTTGGCCTTGTCACAACGTGACATTCTGTCCTATTCCTGGGTCAACAACACTTCCGAAAGATTATCATTATAAGAAGAGTAAAGTAGCTCAAAATAACGGCTACAGATGTATTCATGTTTGGGAATGGGATGATTGGGACAAAGTTGTTTCTTTGCTTTTGCCCAGAGAAAAAGTATATGCTCGTAAATGTGTTGTAAAACAAGTCAACAAGAAAGATTGTATAAATTATCTGAACAAATATCATCTACAAGGTTATGCTAAAAGCACAATTGATTTAGGACTTTACTGTAATGATGAACTACTTTCAATTATGACGTTCGGTCGTCCAAGATACAACAAGAATTACGAATACGAGCTGATAAGATACTGCTCGCATAGATATGTAGTTGGCGGGGCTGAAAAGTTATTTAGTTATTTTGTAAAGAACTACTCTCCGTCGTCCATTATATCCTATTGTGACAACAGTAAATTTAACGGTAACGTTTATAATTCTTTGGGGTTTGAACTTCGCGATTGTGGTATTCCAACACGGCACTGGTTTAACATAAATACGGGTCAACATATTACAGACAACCTGTTAAGACAAAGAGGCTTTGATCAATTGTTTGGAACTAATTATGGTAAAGGAACTTCAAATGAACAACTCATGATTGAACACGGTTTTGTAGAAATATATGATTGTGGTCAAGCGTTGTATGTTTGGAGAAAATAGATAGGACGAAGGAATTGAAATGACATACGTGTATTCTGCTTTTGTAGATACTGTACAAGAAGAAGGAATATATTTAGGAGTATTTAGTACTCCAGAGAAAGCAAATAGGGCTATTGATAAGTATATTTCCGACCATGGTCTGATTGAAGGAAAGAACTGTAGCGGATGTGTTGTTGAACATCATGTACAGTGATGTATAAATAAGAAAAAGCTCTGAACACGGAAGCAGCGCACATACTAACCTTCATCATAATAATAAGATTTCTAGTTCATATATTATTAGATTGGCGGATCTTTTATGAGTTATGTGAAAAACGTACTAGAAGATTTTCAGTTGCATGAAACTTTAAACCCAAAGTTATGGAAAGATAATAAACTAATACCAGAAGTTAGACAGAAGCTACTTGAAATCTCAGAAAATTTTGAGCAGTATGTTGAAATACCAATGCATATTGTAGATGTAGTTCTAGTAGGAAGTAATGCATCTTATAACTACACACAGTATTCCGACATTGATGTTCACTTGATTGTTAATACTGATCTAACAGAAGATGTCCCGGAAGACATACAGACGTTAGTCTTTAATCTAAAGAAGACATCTTTCAATAAAGAGTTTGACATAAAGATAAAAGGAATTCCTGTTGAACTTTATGTTGAGGATTTACATTCTTCAGTTCAGTCCAATGGTATCTATTCTATTCGTAGAAACAAGTGGGTAAAGGAACCTAAACCAATTACGATTGAGAAGAGAGATATAACACAAGAATTAAATGCTTGGACTGAAAGAATTAACGCGGCAATTACGTCGAAGGACTACGAGCAGATTACTAATGTTTTAGATGCTCTCTACTTAATGAGAAAGAATTCAATTTCTATTGAGGGAGAATATGGAAGAGGAAATGAAATTTTCAAGACGTTAAGGGATAAAGGACTCCTTTCAAAGTTGAAAGATTCCATGAATAGATGTATATCTTCTAACTTATCATTAGAATCATATATATACACAGGAAGGTTTATAAATCTATTTGAGGAGTAAACGATGAATAGAGATAGTATTATCAGTGAAGCATTTGATAACATAAATAATATTGAAAAATGCAGAAATAAGAAATTAGAAGAAGGTAAACGCAATAATCCAATCCCAAAACCCTTTAACAAATATTTTGAAATTGATCTTTCTGACTCAGAAGATGATTTTCAGCCAGGAGAAGAGATCCCAGGATATGATTGTCATTTCTTAGCTTTTCTTGTTCCTAAAGAAAAGTATGAAGATGAAATAGATATTTATCCAATCTTAACTGATGATCCAGATTATCCTGTTGTTGAAATTGCTGGTGGAAGATTATATCCTGTTGAAATTGATAGTATCTGATTTTAAATTGTAAGAAAGAGGAAAATATATGAATATGGCATTACTGAACGAATCTTTTCGTAAGATGAATGAATCCGAGGAGCAGGAAAAGGATTACAGACAAGCTCGTAATAAGATTTACAAAATTCTTGAAGATTTTTATGAGGATCAGGTTTCGGAATTTCTTGACAGCCCTGGACTTTATGTTGATCCTGAGGACATTCAGACGATGGTGCGTGAATATGACGCAAAGTGGGCTAAAGAAGATTATGACACAGAAGATTATAATGAACAGTTTTCAGTTGCTGACCAGCTTGTTACAGCACTTGTTAAGGCACAACTACGTAGACTATTTTATAATTCTTGATTGTTAACATGTATAGTGTCATATTTTAAGTTGTAAGAAAGAGGGAAATAAATGAATAAAGTAGTTTTAGAAGAATCTTTTAAAACTCTTAATGAGCAGGAGTTGGAGGAAGCAGATTTCAGAACTGTTAGAAATAAAGTTTATGATTTTCTTGAGCAGTTCTACGAGAGAAAGGTTCAAGAGTTTCTTGTAGATGAAGGTGTAACTGCAATGGAAGTTAGGGCTGCAGTGCCTGGGTATAACCCGGATTGGTGCCCTGATGAATACACAGAACAAGTAGCTACAATTGATCAGCAGTGTGTTGAAGATCTAATCGCTGCTTTGGTGAAAGCAGATATGAAAACACTATTTCTTAATGTGGAATAATTTTATTTAGGCAGGTATTAAATGAACTATATAATCAGTGAAGCTTTTAATAAGCTAAAGGCGCTTGAAGAAGGAAGATTTTCTTATGACAAGGAGCAAGAGTTTACTTCCAAGTCAACTGCTCATGGTAATGGCGTAGCAAATAAAGGCATGGGAAGAGTACCTGCTCTGTTCAAGAATATTCGCAACTGGAAACCTGGAACTGTTAATTTTGATTATGGTTATGGAGAAGCAACAACTCAGGCACAGATTGCTAATTTCTTAGCTGAAAAGGGCGTAGACTATATTGGTTTTGATAAGTATAATCAGACTGCTGAAGAGCAGAATGCCGCTCTTGACAAACTAGACGAAGTCGGAGGACAAACTGACACAGCAACTTGCGCCAATGTCCTGAATGTTGTAAAAGAAAAAGATATTCGAGTGAATGAAATCATAGCAAATATTTACTCCATCTTGAAACCCGGTGGAACTGCTTATTTTGATGTGTATGTAGGTTCCGGTGCAGGTGCCGGTACAGGTCAAGGAAGACCTACTGGCGGTGATAAGTATCAAACATTTATGAAGCTAGAAGACTACGCTGAAGAGATTGGCGAAGTATTTGGTCAAGATAATGTTGAGGTAAAAGGAAAACTAATCGTAGCTACAAAATAATTAAAGGAGGAGGTATAATTATTCTGTGAACAAACTTTTAGAAGATAAGAGACAAGAGCTAATTTCAAACTCAAAACGCGCAGATAATTATGCTCCTGAAAATCAGTTTCGTGGTAAAAATCGTTATGAAAGACGTTTACATAGCAGGGTTGCTAATTCTGTTAGAGAAATGAATTCTATTGACATGAATAAGTTCTTTCGGGACAACATCCTTGACGTGGACGTAAAAGTAAGAGGAGAAACTGACGACTATATTGTTCGAATTAGTTTTGGAGAAGTACTTGACCAGATACACAAACAACTAGCAGCAAACAATGACGTATTAAACCTGAGGTGTGTTATCAGAGCTCTTGTAAGTTCCTTTAACGGAGAAAATGTTTACGTTAGATGTAGTTGTCCAGATTTTCAGTATAGATTTGGATATTATCTAAGCGTGCATGACATTATAGTAGGCGATAAGGAAACTAGGCCTTCTAATATTACAAACCCGAATGACACTAAGGGCAGGGGTTGCAAACATATACTGCTGGTGTTGTCAAATAATAGTTGGTTAACTAAAGTAGCTTCTGTAATCTTTAATTACATCAGATACATGGAACAACATTATCCTAATATGTATGCAGATGTAATATATCCTGCGATATATCAACGAGAGTATACAGATGATGTTCAGCTACAACTACAGACTCCTGAAGAAGAGCCTGAAGAAGAAAAGCCCGACATCTCAGTTAACGCAGATAAAGATCTACTTAATGTTGCCAACAAGTGGGCAAGAACTAAGACTCAGTTCCAG
>OLYC01001122.1_pt1 | contig 19488 bp, 11 predicted proteins | sample 1674271 | NCBI WGS metagenome assembly OLYC01 (sample SAMEA103958154, study PRJEB25191) | human gut metagenome
CGGCTGCAGAAGAAAGGCAGCTCTTATTTTGGATTATGTCCGTTCCATAATGAGAAATCACCGTCTTTTTCTGTGAGCAGACAGAAGCAGATGTATTACTGCTTTGGATGTGGGGCGGGAGGAAATGTTTTTACATTTCTTATGGAATATGAGAATTTTTCTTTTGTAGAAGCAGTGAAGTTTCTTGCGGACAGAGCAGGAATCGAACTTCCGGAGATGGAATACTCGAAAGAAGCGAAGGAAAAAGCAGATTTAAAGTCTACGATTCTTGAGATGAATAAGCTGGCTGCAAAGTATTTCTACGTACAGCTGAAATCAGAGCGTGGAAGTCAGGCCTACAGTTATCTTAAGAACCGTGAACTCTCAGATGAGACGATCACAGCGTTTGGACTGGGATTTTCGAACAAATACAGTGATGATCTGTATAAGTATCTGAGAGAGAAGGGATACAGTGAAGACCTGATTCGACAGGCCGGACTGATCAACACGGATGAACGTCAGGGTGTGTACGACAAGTTTTGGAATCGTGTGATGTTTCCAATTATGGATGTCAATAACCGTGTGATCGGATTTGGTGGCCGTGTGATGGGAGATGGGAAACCGAAATATCTGAATTCACCGGAGACAGTCGTTTTTGATAAGAGCCGGAATCTTTATGGTCTGAACCGTGCCAGAACATCAAGAAAGCCATACTTTCTTCTTTGCGAAGGATATATGGATGTGATCTCTCTCCATCAGTCCGGATTTACGAATGCGGTAGCTTCATTGGGGACTGCATTGACAGCAGGGCATGCAGCTCTGATCAAGCGTTATGTCCAGGAAGTTTATCTGACTTATGACAGTGATGAAGCCGGTACAAGAGCAGCACTTCGCGCAGTGCCGATCTTGCGGGAGGCCGGGATTTCTGCTAAAGTTGTAAGGATGGATCCATATAAAGATCCGGATGAATTCATTAAGAACCTTGGAGCAGAAGAATATGAGAAGCGGATCCATGCGGCGCGTAATGGATTCATGTTCAGCCTGGAGATGCTGGAGAAACAATATGATATGAATTCTCCCGAAGGCAAGACAGATTTCTTCAGGGAAGTGTCGAGGAGACTGCTTGAATTCGAAGATGAGCTGGAGCGTAACAACTATATCGAAGCTGTTGCAACAGCATACCGGGTCAGCCGGGAAAGCTTGGAGAAGATGGTCGCAAAGATGGCTGTGAATGCCGGAATGGCGAGACCGGTCGCAAGACCGAAACGGGCAGAGGGATCTGAGAAGAAGCAAAAGGAAGACGGAATCCTTACTTCACAGAAAGCATTGTTGACCTGGATGATCGATGATGACAGGCTCTTTGATCAGATCAGTCAGTACATAAGCCCGGGTGATTTTACAGAAAGTCTGTATCGGACGGTTGCAGAACTTTTATATGAGCAGAGAAAGCAGGGAGCCTTGAATCCTGCGAAGATCCTGAATCATTTCACAGAGGAAGAAGATCACAGAGAAGCAGCCTCTTTGTTTAACACAAGAATCAAAGAGCTGAAGACAAAGGAAGAGAGAGAACAGGCTTTACAGGAGACGATCCTGCGGGTGAAGAGTTATAGCATTGAGCATCAGACAATGAATCTCGACCCGACAGATATGCGGGGGTTACAGCATTTGATGGAAGAAAAACGGAAGCTGGAGAACCTGAAGAATTTGAATATTACAATTCAATAAGGATAAAATAAAACAAGACAGGCTGCGGATGCGCGCAGCGAAGGAAGGAAGAACACATGGACGATATTACACAGAAATTTCTTGATAGATTGAAAGACCTGGTTGCACTTGGTAAAAAGAAAAAGAGCATACTGGATGTCCAGGAGATCAATGATTTTTTCAATGATATGGAACTCAACGCAGAGCAGATGGAGAAGGTATTTGATTACCTTGAGGCAAATAACATTGATGTGCTGCGCATTAGCGGAGATACACCGGATGAGGTGGATGTAGATCTGGATGACATTATCATATCTGAGGAAGATGAAGTGGATATGGAGAATATCGACCTGTCAGTTCCGGAAGGCGTGAGTATTGAAGATCCGGTCCGTATGTATTTAAAAGAGATTGGTAAGGTACCTCTTCTGAGTGCGGAACGTGAGATTGAGCTTGCACAGAGAATGGAAGAAGGCGACGAGGAAGCCAAGAAAGAGCTTGCAGAAGCGAACTTAAGACTTGTAGTCAGCATTGCAAAGAGATATGTTGGAAGAGGCATGTTATTCCTTGATCTGATCCAGGAGGGTAACCTCGGTCTGATCAAAGCAGTTGAAAAGTTTGATTATCACAAGGGATATAAGTTCAGTACTTATGCTACATGGTGGATTCGTCAGGCGATCACAAGAGCGATTGCGGATCAGGCAAGAACAATCCGTATCCCGGTTCATATGGTTGAGACGATCAACAAGCTGATCCGTGTATCCAGACAGCTTCTTCAGGAACTGGGAAGAGAACCGCTTCCGGAAGAGATTGCCAAGGAGATGGATATGCCGGTAGAACGTGTACGTGAGATCCTGAAGATTTCACAGGAACCGGTTTCTCTTGAGACACCGATCGGTGAAGAGGAAGACAGCCACCTTGGAGACTTTATCCAGGATGATAATGTACCGGTTCCGGCAGAGGCGGATGAAGTGCTGGATACATTGACAGAGAGAGAGCAGAAAGTCCTCCGTCTTCGTTTCGGAATGAATGACGGAAGAGCACGTACACTTGAAGAGGTTGGACGAGAGTTTGATGTAACAAGAGAGCGTATCCGTCAGATCGAGGCGAAAGCACTCCGTAAGCTCCGTCACCCAAGCAGAAGCAGAAAACTGAGGGATTATCTGGATTAATGATGGAATTATCGAAAAGATTACAGGCGGTCGCAGATCTTGTGACCGCCCATTATAAATTAGCGGACATTGGAACGGATCATGCATATATTCCGATTTATCTGACACAGCAGAAGAAGATTACAGAAGCAGTTGCACTTGATGTCAATGAAGGACCACTGCAGCGAGCAGAGGAACATATCCGCGAGAATGGACTTGAAGCAGAGATAGAGACGAGACTTTCCAATGGATTTCAGGCATTACAGCCGGGAGAAGTCCAGTCTGCGGTCATCGCAGGAATGGGCGGCGGACTTGTGATCCGGATCCTGACAGAAGGAGAGGAAGTGGTGCGAAAGCTTGAGGAGTGTATCCTTCAGCCACAGTCAGAGATTGAGAAAGTGCGGGCATTTCTTCTTGAGAAGGGATATGAATTTCTGGAAGAAGATATGGTCTGTGAAGATGGAAAATATTATCCTATGATGAAGGTAAGACCACCGGTAGCTGATACAGCAGGCGAAGATACAGAAGTAAAGTGCTGGGATACGGTTCAGTTAAAATATGGAAAGCTTTTGCTGGAGAAACAACATCCGGTACTCAGAGAGTATCTGGAAAGAGAGATACGCATTTATCAAAGTATTTTAGAAGGATTGAAAGCAAAAGATTCTGACCGGATCCGTCAGAGAAAAGAAGAATTGGAACAGGAACTTGTAGAAGCAGAGAAAGGGATGAAATATTATGCAGTGTAAAGAGATTATACAGGTAATAGAGGCAACATTCCCGCGAACAGCAGCTTTGGGATTTGACAATGTAGGACTGCTTGCAGGACGTTCAGAGAAAGAGGTGTCCAGAATTTATCTGGCACTGGATGCAACAGATGTTGTGATCGACCGTGCGATCAAGGAAGGTGCGGACATGCTGATCACACATCACCCGCTTTTATTCTCAGCAGTAAAGAAAGTGACGGATAAAGATTTTATTACAAGAAGAATTGTGAAGCTGATTCAGAATGACATTTCCTATTATGCAATGCATACGAATTATGATGTGCTTGGTATGGCAGAACTGTCCGGAAAGATCATGGATCTTCAGAATGGGGAAGTGTTAGATGTTACCTATACAGATGAAGAAGGGAATCCGGAAGGAATCGGAAGAATCGGTAATCTGGAGAAAGATATGACATTGGAAGAGTGCTGTGTCTATGTGAAACACAGACTTGAACTTGGAAGTCTGAAAGTATTTGGAGATATGCAGAAGAAAGTACACCGTCTTGCAATTTCTCCGGGATCAGGAAAGAGCTCGATTGCAGTTGCTCTCGAGAAGGGGGCAGATGTTCTTGTAACAGGAGATATCGGTCATCATGATGGAATTGATGCAGTAGAGCAGGGGCTTGCAGTAATTGATGCAGGACATTATGGCACAGAATATATTTTTATTGAAGATATGAAGCAGTTCTTCGAGAAGAAGCTTCCGGTGCTGGATGTACTTACAGATCCAATCGAGCATCCGTTCCAGATCATATAATCAGAAGTGAACGCATAATAATGTTCAGCAGGGCAGTTGTGAGCGAAAAGCAGTTCACAAAGACAGTGGAGGTGGCTGAGGAGTTGGAAAGTCAGAAATGTAAGGTTACGATAAGCGGAAAAGAGTATCTTTATGAGAAGGGGACGTCTTATCAGGAGATCGCGAAGGATTTTCAGAAAGAGTATAAACATCAGATCGCACTTGTGATGCTGGATGGACATCGTCTGCAAGAACTTAGAAAACAGGTTTCCGGAGACTGTACGCTGCAATTTATTACAACACAGGATACGGCGGGGTATGACACGTATCGGAGAAGTGTCTGCTTTCTTTTTATTAAGGCAGTACACGATGTGATTGGCCATGAGCGTCCGCAGCAGGTGCGGGTAAGGATTCATTTTTCGCTTGGTGCAGGATTTTACTGTACGGTGGAAGGAATCGATCATGTGGGAATGGAATTCCAATGGAAAGTTGAAGAACGCATGTATGAACTTGTACAGCAGAGACTTCCGATCACAAAAGAGTTGATCCATACAGAAGAGGCAGTGGAATTATTCCATCGATATGGAATGTTTGATAAAGAACGCCTGTTCCGGTATCGGAGAAGTTCCCACGTGAATCTGTATGCCATGAATGAATTCCGTGACTATTATTATGGTTATATGATGCCGGATACAGGAGATTTGAAGTATTTTGCATTGTATCTGTATCAGGGCGGAATCGTACTTCAGATGCCGCTGAAAGACGAACCGGAGAAAGTGCCTTTATTTGTGCCAAAGGATAAGCTGTTTCGTGTACTCAGTGAGTCTGTGAGATGGGGAGACCAGCAGGGGATTGATACCGTCGGCGCGCTCAATGACATGATCACGCAGGATGATATGCGTGAGATTGTTCTTGTGCAAGAGGCATTCCAGGAGCGCAAGATCGGAGAGATCGCAAAGCAGATCGCAGATCGTCCGGGGGTAAAGTTTGTTCTGATCGCAGGACCTTCTTCTTCCGGCAAGACAACATTTTCACATCGCTTATCCATTCAGCTTAGAGTGAACGGGCTTCATCCACATCCGATTTCTGTAGATAATTATTTCGTAGATCGGGAGAAAACACCGAAAGACGAGGATGGAAATTATAACTTCGAATGCATTGAAGCAATCGATGTGGAAAAGTTCAATGAGGATATGAGCAATCTGCTGGCAGGTGAGGAAGTCTATCTTCCGGTCTTTGACTTTAAGACCGGTAAACGGAATTTTGAAACAAAGCCAAAGAAACTCGGTGAAAATGATATCCTTGTAATCGAAGGAATCCATTGCCTGAATCCGAAGCTGACAGAACAGTTATGTGATGACCGGAAATTCAGGATCTATATCAGTGCATTAACACAGCTGAATATTGATGAGCATAACCGGATTCCGTCTACAGACGGACGTTTGATCCGAAGACTTGTCAGGGATGCAAGAACAAGAGGGGCATCGGCGACGAAGACCATCTCAATGTGGCCGTCAGTGAGAAGAGGAGAAGAGAAGAATATTTTCCCATATCAGGAATATGCAGATGTGATGTTTAACTCTTCCCTGATCTATGAACTGGCAGTGTTGAAACAGTATGTGGAGCCGTTGCTTCTTGGCGTAAGCAAAGACTCTCCGGAATATGTTGAAGCAAAGCGGTTGTTGAAATTCCTGGATTATTTCGTAGGAATCGGAAATGACAATGTGCCAACGAATTCACTTTTGAGAGAATTTATTGGCGGTGGATGTTTCCATGTCTAATGCAATAGAAAGATAGAAGAAAGAGGATACATAGAAAACTTGTATGTGACAAGAATTTCTATGTATCCTCTTTGCATTAAGATACCTCTTTGTTGATCATATCCTGCAATAAGCAGAAATATACAATATCTAATCCTAAAATCGAGAGAACCAGGTAGAGAATAGAAGAATTCCCCTGTATTCCTCTGATGCGGTCACAGCGTTCTCCCATCTTATAAGCCCAGTAAATACCATAGATTCCACAGGTGATCAAAGAAAATAGGAATACCATGCCTCCGCTTGTTGCCTGTGGCTCTCCGGCCAGCTGATTCACCTCATCATTCAGCTTGATCATCCAGTAGATACTGTAGATGCCGCAGGTGAGAAAAGAAAAAACAATTGCAAGTACAAGATTACGTGGCATAATGCCTGCAGTTGCCCCGTTCCGGTAATAATTGTTCTGATTATAGTTGTTCTGGTATGCATTCTGGTAATATGCATTCTGCTGGAACTGGCTTTCCTGCTGCTTTTGATTCTCCTGTGTATGAGCATTATCATTAGGAGTGGGAAGCGGAGCACCACATTCCTGACAGAAAGAAGCACTGTCTTCGCAGAGTGAATTACATTTTGGACAGATTTTCATAGAAGATTCTCCTTTGCATGAATTAGTTCGAAAAATGTCAGAAGTTGACAAGATCCTTCTGAAAAGTATCGTAGCATAAAAAGATACAAGTTACAAGAAATGTAGCCAAGTTTTAGGATATCTTAAGATATTCGATAGAAATAAACCCGGAAGATGCATAATATTCTTCCTTTTTCTTTCAAAAAGTTTGTGGTAGAATAGTAATGTTTCTGAAAACAAAACATGAGGAGATGAAAGTATGCCAGTATTTGACTTTAACAGTGCACCGGAAGATAAGAAAGAAGTTCAGTGTACTTATACAACATTTTGTTCCAACGAAGACCATGCGACACCGGAGTGTCCGATTCTTGTTCTGGATAATCAGAACCGGAAGTGGAATCATCATTCCTGCGGTGTATTTACCAATCAGAATAAGCAGACCGCATTTGAGTTTGATGAAAAGGACGGAACGTGCAGTGCAGATATCCTGAAAGTGGATGCACGTTTTGTCAGCCTTTTAAAATGGCTTGGAGAAAATCACATTAATGTACGTCTTTCCGGAGAAAATAAGCCGGATGGTTATGCCGTTTACAGAATCCGTGAGATCGCATTTGGAGGCGGAACAAAATTATCTGCTGAGGACGGCTTCCTTCAGTTTATGATTGAGCGGCTGTTTGCAAGTGATGCGCCAAAAGAAAAGATCAATGATGACGAGCAGGAAGAGTCCGGAGATGACATGAAGCTTACAAGTATTCAGAGTATTACAGACTTTATGACGTGCGCAGGACGTACACTTCCGGATAACATTCGTCTGTGGGCAAGAAGAAATCTTGCAGTTGCACGCTCTCATGAGGTTTCTCAGGAAGAGCGCCGTCACGCACAAAGAGCACTTTCTATCATGATGAATATTCAGTGGAAGAGCAATTACTTTGAAGCAATCGATCCGGATGAAGCGAGAAGAATTCTGGATGAAGAGCTGTATGGAATGGAGAAAGTAAAGCAGAGAATCATAGAGACGATCATTCAGATCAACCGTACACACACACTTCCGGCGTACGGACTTCTGCTTGTCGGACCGGCAGGAACAGGTAAATCTCAGATTGCTTATGCAGTTGCAAGAATCCTTAAACTTCCTTGGACAACACTAGATATGAGTTCCATTAACGATCCGGAACAGCTTACAGGAAGTTCAAGAATCTATTCAAACGCAAAGCCAGGTATTATCATGGAAGCATTCTCCATGGCAGGGGAATCCAATCTGGTATTCATTATTAATGAGCTGGATAAGGCGGCATCCGGAAAGGGAAACGGAAACCCGGCAGATGTTTTACTTACACTGCTGGACAACCTTGGATTTACAGACAATTACATGGAGTGTATGATCCCTACCGTTGGTGTATATCCAATCGCTACAGCGAATGACAAGGATCAGATTAGTGCACCGCTCATGTCCCGTTTCGCTGTCATTGATATCCCGGATTATACACCGGAAGAGAAGAAAGTAATCTTCTCCAAATTCGCACTTCCGAAGGTGCTGAAACGCATGAGCCTGAAGGCAGAAGAGTGTATCATGACAGAAGAGGCACTCAATGAAGTGATTGAACTGTACTCCAATACATCAGGAATCCGAGATCTGGAACAGGCAGCAGAACACATCGCAGCGAATGCACTGTATCAGATTGAGGTGAACCATGTGGAGAAAGTTGAATTTGGTGCAGAGATGGTAAGAGAACTGCTTGGATAAAGTTGGGCTTTGCCCTGAAAAAAATGAGCTCTGGAAAGTTTTGACTTTCCAGAGCTTATTTTTTGAATTCTTACTGTCTATAATACTGCAGGAACTCCCCAATCTTACCAACCGCCTCTTTCAGTACTTCAATACGCGGCAGATAAACCACGCGGAAATGATCCGGCTGATGCCAGTTAAATCCACTTCCCTGAACGATCAGGATCTTCTTGTCACGAAGCAGATCAAGAGCAAATTTCTCATCATTCACAATATTGAACTTCTTCGTATCAATCTTCGGGAACATATAAAATGCAGCCTGCGGTTTTACTGCGCTGATTCCCGGAATATCCGTCAGAGCCTTGTAAACATATTCACGCTGCTCGTAAATACGTCCACCCGGAACAATATAATCATTTACACTCTGGTGTCCGCCGAGAGCTGTCTGTACAATGGACTGTGCCGGAACGTTAGAGCAAAGACGCATGTTGGAAAGCATCTTGATTCCTTCGATATAGTCTCTTGCAATATTTTTATTTCCACTTAAGATCATCCATCCGATACGGAATCCGGCGATCATATGGGACTTGGACAGTCCGCTGAATGTCACGCAGAACAGATCCGGTGCGAGAGAAGCGATAGAAACATGCTCTTTTCCATCCATAACAAGACGGTCATAAATCTCATCAGAGAAAATGATCAGCTGGTGCTCTCTTGCGAGATCTACAATCTGCTGCAGTACTTCCTTTGGATAAAGAGCACCGGTCGGATTGTTTGGATTGATGATAACGATTGCTTTTGTACGGTCATTGATCTTCTTACGCATATCTTCGATATCCGGATACCAGTCAGACTGCTCATCACAGATATAGTGCACAGGCTTTCCACCGGCAAGTGTAGCACAAGCTGTCCAGAGCGGATAATCCGGAGACGGGATAAGAATCTCATCCCCTGTATCCAAAAGAGCAGACATGGTAAGATTGATCAGTTCACTGACACCATTTCCTGTGTAAATATCGCTCATCGTTACATTCGGCAGGTGCTTTAACTGGGCATACTGCATGATCGCTTTTCGCGCAGAGAACAGACCGGCAGAAGCAGAGTAGCCTTCGCAGTCAGAAAGCTGACGGCTCATGTCATAGATCACCTCATCCGGTGTACGGAAGCCAAACGGAGCCGGATTTCCGATATTAAGCTTCAGTACATGAGTTCCCATCTCTTCCATTTTGGCAGCCTCATCAACAACCGGACCTCTCACATCATATAATACATTATTTAACTTGGATGATTTCTTGAATTCTCTCACTTTCATACCTCCTGAATTATCTGCGGATGTCTGTATCATATCAACATCTGACAGTGTGGAATCATTATCATTATTATTGTTTAACCAGTCAGGATCAACCTGCAGGGCATCTGCCAGAAAATGTAAGATGTCGGTACGCGGGACTGTCTTCCCACTGACATACTGGCTGACATGACTTTTCCCAAGCTTGATCCCTTTCTGCTGGGCAAGACGAACAAGATCAACCTGCTTCAGGCCTTGCTCGTTCATAGCGGCTTTTAATCTGTCTGCAAAGGTTTCCATAAAGCTCCTTTCTGAGGTTATCCTTCCGGGGATCAGACCCCATTAATAAAGTATTAACAAAATACAAAGTTCAATTTAAAATCTGCTTCAATACGAAAATCTCTAAAAGTTCAATTTAAAAGTTCAAAACTTTAGTCAGAGTATACCACGATAAATGAAAAAGTTCAATAAAAAAATTACTGTTATAGAAAATCCGCAAAATCACGGTATCATTAAGAAAATATGATATACTAAAAGTGTTTATTACAACAAAATACAAAGTACACAGAACGAAGGGAAACAGGGAAATGATTCTTGAAAATGAAAAAATAAAACAGGCATTGGAATATATAAAGGAAGAAGATCCGGCAACGACTCAGGACACGCTCAATATGTGTCAGATTCCGGCACCTTCTTATAAGGAAGAGAAAAAAGCGGAGTATATCCGGGAGCGGTTCCGGGAGATCGGGCTTAGGGATGTCAGGATTGACGCTGTTGGAAATGTGCTTGGGATCTGGCCGGGAACAGGTGAAGGACCAAGTGTAATGCTTGCAGCACACACAGACACAGTATTCCCGGAAGGGACAGATCTGACGATAAGAAAAGAAGGAAATCGTTATTATTGTCCCGGCATTAACGATGACACACATGCAGTGGCGGAGATGATCGCAGTAGCGAAAGCAATGATCCATGCAGATCTTCACACAAAAGGAGACTTGATCTTCTGTGCAAATGTGTGTGAAGAAGGACTTGGAGATCTAAGGGGCGTGAAGTATCTGTTCGGATACGACAACAAAGCTTCAGAAGAATGTCCAGAGGTAGATGCATTTGTCTCGATTGATAACCAGTATACGGGCGGGGTGATCTATACGGCAACAGGAAGTCACCGTTATGAGGTGACATTTACCGGAAGAGGTGGTCACAGTTTCCAGAACTTCGGCATTCCCAATCCAATCCATGCAATGGGAAGAGCAATCGCACAGATCGCAGAATTCCAGGTTCCGGATGAGCCGAAGACGACATTTAACGTAGGCGTGATCCAGGGAGGAACTTCTGTAAATACAATTTCAGGTTCTGCATCCATGCTGGTAGACCTCCGTTCGGACAGCGAAGAAGAGCTGAACCGATTGGACAAAGAACTTCATAAAGTGATCAAACAGGCAGTGGAAGAAGAAAATGCAAGATGGGATGCTTCAAAGCCGCAGATCAAAGTGCAGATCGAAGGACGCGGTGTGAGACCGGCGGGGGCACAGCCAAAGGACTGTGCGATCGTGAAAGCAGCATTCCGGGCGGCAGAACTGCTAGGGATTGAACCGGAGTATCGGTATGAGAGCAGTACGGATGCGAATATCCCGATCAGTATGGGAATCCCGGCAATCACTGTTGGAAGAGGTGGAGAAGAAGACGGAATCCATACCCTTCAGGAATGGTATGAGCCAAAAGAAGCATGGCTTGGACCACAGAGAGATTTGCTTCTGATGATTCTGCTTGCCGGGGCAGAAGGAGTCTGTGAGCCGGCTATAGAAAAAAGATAAAAAATCTTAAGAAAATATCAATGTCTTTTTAGGCACATTTCCTGTATACTGATGGTATGAGAGAATATTTTGTGCAGATTGTACCGGATGTCCCGGAGATTTTATCTTTTGCACAAAAAGAAGAAAAATAAAACAAAGCAGGAGGGCAAAAGATGCGGGGAATCAGAAAGCAGTCATCCGACACACAGAGCTCCAGTCAGCCGAAAGAAAAAAGAAGATTGGATACAAAACAGAAAAAAGGAGTGTTGATCGGCGGAGGTATCTTCCTTGTGGCAGTGATCGCCCTGATTCTTGTGAAGAATCTGACAGGTGGAGGTGGAGCAGATGGAGAGAATGTTCTCTATGCGGATTCCGTCGGAATAATCACAGGGACAGGACTTGGGACACAGAACCGGTTTACAGGAGTGGTTGAAGCACAGGATACGTTGAAACTGACACTGGCAGACAACCAGAAGGTAAAACAGATCTTTGTTGAAAAAGGGCAGGAAGTAGAGCCTGGAACAAAGCTGTTTGAATACGATACAGAAGAGCTTGCCATGACATTAGATCAGGGAAAACTGGAGCTTGAGAAGATCACGAACAACATCAGCAGTCTGAATTCACAGATCGCGACACTTACAACGGAGAAGAAGAGTGCACCGGCCAGCGAACAGCTGTCCTATACGACACAGATCCAGGAACTTCAGATGGAGATCAAGCAGGAAGAGTACAATTATAAAGTAAAAGAGCTGGAAGTAAACCGTACACAGAAGAGCCTGGAACAGTCTACAGTAACTTCTACAGTTGCCGGAATTGTACAGGAGATCAACGAACAGCAGGGAACAGACCCTTCTACAGGAGAGTCCAAACCGTTTATGAGTATCCTTTCTACAGGAAAATACAGAATCAAAGGAAAGATCAGCGAGCAGAACATCGGAGATCTGACACCGGGCACACAGGTGACGATCCGCTCCAGAGTGAATGAAGATGAGATCTGGACAGGTACAGTAGATAACGTAGACACAGAGAAGCCGGAGAACAGTTCCCAGGATTCTATGAGTTATGGTTCTGAGAACAGCGATAATCAGGCAACAAAGTATCCATTCTATGTCACATTGGATACAGTGGATGGATTGATGCTCGGACAGCATGTCTATATCGAGACAAGTACTTCACTGGAAGCAGACAAGATGTGGCTGATGCGTGACTACATTGTAGACGCAGATTCAGATCATCCATATGTATGGGTAGCAGGAGATAATGACAAGCTGGAGAAGCGTTCTGTTACACTCGGAGAGACGAACGAAGATATGGGAACCTGTGAGATCGTAGACGGATTGAAAGCTTCTGATTACATTGTATGGCCAAGCGAGGAGTGCAAAAAAGGTGCAGCTGTTGTGAAGAACGATTCAGGTACATCAGGCAGTACTTCAGATATGTCAGGAGCCGAGGGCGGTTACGAAGAACCTGTAGAAGAGAATGCAATGCAGGAAGGAGTTCCGGGAACGGAGGAGAGTGTGGATGAATAAAAAGAAAATAATCAAGATCGGCATTCCTGTGGCAGCAGGCTGTATCGTTCTTGCACTTGGAATCGGTTTCGCAGTGAAGAACAGCGGAAAGGCTGTTAAAGTAGCTCCTGTCAGCAGTTTGAATTCCGGCGGCTGGTACGATGATAGTGGGATTGCAAGTTACGGAACCGTCACAACGAACCAGAAGCAGGACATTTACGTGGATGATACTATGCCGATCACACAGGTTTACGTGAAAGCCGGGGATACGGTGAAAGTTGGAGACCGTCTTGTGGCATATGACACGACACTTTCTTCCCTGGAACTTGAGATGAAAGAAATGCAGATTCAGGGGATTGACCTGAACATTCAGAACCTGCAGAAAGAGATCACCCAGCTCAAGGGGACGAAGACCGCGAAGGCAGATACAGGGGCATCCGTCGTGCAGACAAGTGAAGATGGAGAACAGCAGCCAACTGTACAGAAGATGAGTGCTGTAAAGACAACCATTCTTAATACATCAAAAGAGGATGAGAATAAAAAACCGGATGGTGATACCTCGAAGGATGATACGACAAAAGATGATACGACAAAAGATGACAACACAAAAGACGATGCTTCGAAAGATAATAATGCGAAGGATGACACATCCAAAGATGATAATAAAAAAGACGATGTACCGTCTTCCGCAATTGAGCGTCCATTCCCTGAAGCATTAAAGGGAAAAGAGGTTTACAGTGAGATTACATTAGATTCTGTTCCTTATAATAAAGAAGACGCAGACGGAACAATGGAAAAACCGTATCGTTATCTTTGTGCACCGGGGGCAGCCGTAAATGCACCGTTTATGCTCAAAGTATTAAAAGAGGGTCAAGTGTGTGCCTTTGATGTAGTAGATAACGCAGAAGCGCCGACCAAATTCATTTCCTGCTGGATCCTCGATGGAAAAACAGGACAGGTAGTCATACCGGATTCACAACCAACTCCAGACCCGGAGCCGACTCCGGAACCAGAGCCAACTCCAAATCCAGAGCCAACTCCGGAACCAGAGCCAACTCCGGAACCGGATATTTCAGAAGATCCGGTTATCCCAGACACCCCGGACCTCCCGTCAAAGGAAGAAGTGACGAAGCAAATCAAGGAGAAAGAGCAGAAGATCAAAGATCTGGATCTTTCCAGGAGATCCGCTGAACTGGAACTGAAAAAGCTGAAGAAAAAGGTCGGGGACGGCGTGATCAAAAGTACGGTAGAAGGTGTAGTCAAAGAAGCGACTGACGAAGCATCTGCAAAGAATGAGAACAAACCGGTTGTCAGCGTTGTCGGAGAAGAAGGTTTCTATGTGACCGGAAGAGTCGGAGAGACAATGCTTGATCAGATCAAAGAAGGAATGACTGCGACTGTAATGTCCTGGCAGTCGGGAGAATCCTACGAAGCGACAGTTACAGGTGTTGGCAACTCACCGGTAAGCGATTATTCCACAGGAGAGAACCAGAATCAGTCCTTCTATCCGTTCACGCTCGTGATCCACGGAGACGCAAATCTCTCGAATGGTGAGTCTGTGAATCTGTCGATGGATGGAATTGCAGCAGGCAGTGATGGATCAATCTATCTTGAAAAAATGTTTGTCCGCGAGGAAGGAAACCGCTATTATGTCTACAAGCGGGGCGATAACGGCAGATTAACAAAACAGTATGTAGAGGTTGGCAAAAATATGTACAATTCACTGGAGATCACCTCCGGCCTCACAATGGACGACCTGATCGCGTTCCCTTACGGCAGAGATGTCAAAGAAGGCGCAAAGACACAGGAAGCAGATACCCTGTACGACTATTATTAAGAAGACTGAACAGTATCAAAATGAAAGAGAGTGAGGTGCCATTATGTTAGAAGACATCAGACTGGCGTTTCAGGGAATCTGGAATCATAAATTAAGATCTGCGCTCACAATGCTCGGAATCATCATAGGAATCGGTTCCATTATAGCAATTGTGTCCACGATCAAAGGAACGAATGAACAGATTAAGAAGAATCTGGTCGGTGCAGGAAATGACGCGGTAAATGTACAGCTCTATCAGGGTGACTGGCCGATCGATCTGCAGTATCAGTCACTCCCGGACGGAGTGCCGGAGATCTCAGACGAGACATTGCAGGAAGTCGTTGAACTCCCGGAAGTGGAGACAGCGTCTTTATATCATACAAGAAATGAATACGACGCAGTTTACCGTGGCGCAAAGTCATTAAGTAACAGCGTGATTCTCGGAATTGACAGAAATTATCTGGATGTTTACGGATATCAGGTGACCAAAGGAAGAGGATTAACAGACAAAGATTATTCCGAAGGACGAAAAGTAGCCTTGATAGACAAGACAACAGCGGCAAGTTTATTCGACAATGCAGATGTGATCGGAAGAACGATCGAGATTAAAGGAGAGCCTTTTGTTGTCGTTGGAATGGTTGCGAAGAAAGCAGAGTCCCAGCCGGTAATCAACTCAATGGAAGATTACTACCGCTACATGTCAGATGACCAGAGTGGAAAGATCATTATTCCGGATAATGTATGGCCGGTCATCTACCAGTATGACGAACCACAGAACCTTGTCGTGCGTGCAAAAAGTACAGATGATATGACAACGGCAGGAGAGAAAGCCGCAGATATTTTAAATGCTATGCTGACAGTTTCAGATGATACCGTGAAATACAAAGGAGAAGATCTGTTAGAACAGGCAACACAGATCCAGGAGATCAGCAACTCGACAAATCAGCAGCTGATCTGGATCGCCAGTATTTCCCTGTTAGTTGGTGGAATCGGAGTTATGAATATCATGCTCGTGTCGGTTACAGAACGTACCGGCGAGATTGGATTAAAGAAGGCACTCGGAGCGAGAAAGCGCAGAATTCTGACACAGTTCCTGACAGAGGCGGCGGTGCTGACACTGCTTGGAGGAATTATAGGTGTTCTTGGAGGAATCGCACTTGCGTACATTATATCCAAAGTCTCAGCAGTTCCGGTAGCGATCAGCGGAGTTTCGATTGTGATAGCAGTGCTGTTCTCCACACTGATCGGTATTATCTTCGGACTGATCCCGTCCGTGAAAGCGGCGAACATGAATCCAATCGAGGCACTGCGACATGAATAAAAAAACAGTGGAAAAAGAAAATACTTGTTTCAATTTCCTTCCATATCTGTTATAGTATGTGTTAATTAAAAGAGTCAGGAGAATCTGAGTGATCGGATTCTCCGTCTTTCTATGCAAAGAGAAAATAGCAATTATTAAAAGGAAAAGAGAAAAGGGGCATGTAGATTTGAGCAGCAGTACATTAGAGGGAAAGAAAAAGACAGAGAACGGAACAAAGAGGCTGATCTTCACAGCAGTATCTATCTTGCTGGAGATTGTATTCCTTCTCTTTCTGTTTACAAAGGTAAGTGAATACGCAACCATTATTGACTGGGCAACAAGAATCGTGGCAATCTTTCTTGTGCTTGGACTTTACAGCATGGATAAGACTTCATCGATGAAAATGCCATGGATCATACTGATGCTTGCATTCCCGATTCTTGGTGTGAGTCTGTATCTTCTCGTAGGTCTGAACGGAAGCACGAAGAAGATGCGGGCAAGATATGAAGAGATTGATAAAAAACTGCTCCCATATCTTCCGGATAACAGACAGATTCTTGAATGGATGAAAGAAGAGAGTCCGCAGGCGGGGGCAATCGCTTCTTATCTGACGAATTACTCTTGTTACCCGGTTTATCAGAACACAGATGTTACATATTATGATGAGGCGATCAAAGGGCTGGATGCACAGCTGGAGGATCTTTCAAAGGCAGAAAAGTTCATCTTTATGGAGTATCATGCTATCGAAGACGAAGAGGCATGGCAGAGGATTCAGACGGTACTTGAAGACCGTGTGAAAGCAGGCGTAGAAGTTCGTATCTTCTATGATGATATGGGATCGATCTGGTTTGTGAACATGGATTTTGCAACAAAACTGAAATCTTTAGGAATCAAATGCCGTGTATTTAACCCGATTCTGCCGGGACTGAATATGTTCCTGAACAATCGCGATCACCGAAAGATTACTGTGATTGACGGAAAGGTTGCTTACACAGGTGGATACAATCTGGCGAATGAGTATTTCAACATCACACATCCGTATGGAATCTGGAAAGATACCGGGATCCGTATGGAAGGAGATGCAGTCAAGTCTATGACAGTAGCATTTCTGGAAATGTGGAATGCAGCCGGAAATGTAAAGTCAAAAGAACTTGTACCGGAGAAATATGTGATCCACTATGCATACCAGGCACAACAGCGTGGTTATGTCCAGCCATATGCAGACAGTCCGCTCGATGGTGAGCAGGTAGGTGAGGAAGTATATATCAGTATGGCGAACAAAGCGGAGAAATACTGCTGGTTTATCACTCCATACCTGATTATCACAGACGAGATGACGCATGCACTCACACTGGCAGCAAAGCGTGGTGTTGATGTGCGTATCATAACACCGGGTATCCCGGACAAGAAGATGGTCTACAGTGTGACCCGTTCCTTCTATCATAATCTGGTTAAGCATGGAGTCCGTATCTATGAGTGGACACCGGGATTCTGTCATGCGAAGATGAGTGTGGCAGATGATAAAATGGCGACCTGTGGAACGATCAATCTCGATTACCGCAGCCTGTACCATCACTTTGAGAATGGATGCTTCCTGGCAGATTGCGACGCAGTGCTGGAGATCCGGGATGATCTGATCCGCACGATGGGAGAAAGCAGAGAAGTGACCGAGCAGTATAAAGAAGGAAGAAGTGCGGGCTTAAGACTCGGACAGCTGATCTTACGTCTGTTTGCGGAGCTGCTCTGATAATATTACCGGTTATACGATGTGCGAACAGCAATCTGATAATATCGTTTGTGGGTTGAATTTGCACCGGATTGATTGTATAATGAACTTGATTGTTGAGAAATTAACAATAGTTTTTTTATGAAATGGATGGTCTGCCGGTCAGAAGATACTGAACCCGACAGCCGGATATGAACTTTATTTTATGAAGGAGGAATCAACGATGATTACCTGGAACAATTTGGATAAGCTTACTTCTTATCAGGAACTTGAGAAGACAGAAAGTGTAGACCTCGCAGCAGTGATGGCCGGAGAGAACGGGGCAGAGCGTGTGAAGAACTACAGCGTTCCGATGGCAGAAGGATTAGCATACAATTATGCAGCGAAGAAAGTGGATGACACAGTTCTCGCAGCTCTTGAGAAACTGGCAGAAGAAGCACAGCTGACAGAGAAGTTCGAAGCACTTTACAACGGAGAAGTTGTGAACACAGGAGAGAAGCGTCTCGTACTTCACCATATGACACGCGGACAGCTCGGAGATGCTGTTGAGGCTGACGGTGTAGACAAGCGTACTTTCTATGTAGAGCAGCAGAAGAAGATTGCTGAGTTCGCGAACAAAGTACATGCAGGTGAGATCACAAACGGTGCCGGAGAGAAGTTTACAACAGTTGTTCAGATCGGTATCGGCGGAAGTGACCTCGGTCCTCGCGCAATGTACCTTGCACTTGAGAACTGGGCAAAGAAAAATGACAAATTTAAAATGGAAGCCAGATTCATCAGCAATGTAGATCCTGATGATGCAGCAGCAGTCCTGAATTCTATTGATGTTGCACATTCCATTTTCGTACTTGTATCCAAGTCAGGAACAACACTTGAGACTCTGACAAATGAGTCCTTTGTAAAGGATGCTCTTAAGAACGCAGGACTTGACGCATCCAAGCATATGATCGCAGTAACAAGTGAGACTTCACCACTTGCAAAGAGTGATGATTACCTTGCAGCCTTCTTCATGGATGACTATATCGGAGGACGTTTCTCATCTACATCAGCAGTTGGCGGAGCAGTACTTTCCCTCGCATTCGGACCGGAAGTATTTGCACAGTTCCTTGATGGAGCAGCAGCTGAGGATAAACTGTCCCTCAATAAGAACATCAAAGAGAACCCGGAGATGCTCGATGCATTGATCGGTGTATATGAGAGAAATGTACTCGGATACCCAAGCACAGCAGTACTTCCATACTCCCAGGCACTGAGCCGTTTCCCTGCACATCTGCAGCAGCTGGATATGGAGTCTAACGGAAAATCCGTAAACCGCTTTGGTGAGCCGGTTGATTATGTAACAGGACCGGTTATCTTCGGAGAGCCTGGAACAAACGGACAGCACTCCTTCTATCAGCTTCTTCACCAGGGAACAGATATTGTGCCGCTTCAGTTCGTAGGATTCAAGAACAGCCAGATCGGTACAGATGTTGTGATCCAGGACAGCACAAGCCAGCAGAAACTCTGCGCGAACGTAGCTGCTCAGATCGTAGCATTTGCATGTGGTAAAGAAGATGAGAACCGCAACAAGAACTTTGAAGGAGGACGTCCTTCAAGCATCATTATCGGAGAGCAGTTAACA
>OLYC01001126.1_pt1 | contig 19477 bp, 12 predicted proteins | sample 1674271 | NCBI WGS metagenome assembly OLYC01 (sample SAMEA103958154, study PRJEB25191) | human gut metagenome
ATATATAAGTAACCTCTAAATAGAGAAAAAGGGAGGGGTACCCCTGAAAACTGTCACAACTGTCACAACTGTCACACTGTAACGATTAGGTCTACCTGATGAAACCCAATACGTCCATCAGCAAACCTATCTTCTCTTCCGGTAAAACTTATTGATATCTGCTCGCCTACTCATAGTTTCTCTCCTGCTAAAACTATGAGTAGGCTTTATTGGCTCGGAAAAATACGAGTGTTAAATCCGTTTAACAGGACTCTGCAGTGCGATTTTTGGCAGTAACAGAAATATGTTGTACCTTTGCAGCACATTTCACCCATCACGCCCTGAAAGGCTTATTTCATGCCCAATCTGCTTCACACGCTGCTCGAACTCTTCCCTGTCACAGATAGCACTATTCTTGATTTTGGCGCGATAATTATAGATAGTGTTCACAGAATAGTGAAGGAACTCGGCAATCTTAGAACTGTCCTCGATGCCCAGACGGATAAGGGCAAAGATACGGAGGGTGGTAGAAAGACGGCTGCCATCTTCGAGCACGATACGCTCTTCAGGCCTCAAGAGGACATTGAACTCCTCAACAAAGTCAGGGAAGAGCTTCAGGAAGGCGGAATCGAAATACTCATACAGCTCGCCCATGTAGGCCTCGCCAGCCTGCATCTGCTCCAGCAACTTGTTGAGTTCTCTTGCCTTCACCAGTTTTACTACTCGCTTGCGCATGGTCTCTATCTTGTCGACATAGATGGCACAAAGGCGCAGGAATCGACCAATATATACTTCCTTCATCTTGTTACTCTCGTTGAGTGACTGGTTCATCTCGTTGAGAGAATGGTTCATCTCGTTAAGACGCTCATTTGCCAACTGCAAGGCATGGTTGGTTTCCTTCAGCTTATGATGGGCCGCAGCAATGCGCTTGCGCTGCTTGTTGACATAGTAGAGCAAGAGCATAACCACAAAGAGAAGCAGGACAGAAAACGCTACCATGAGCCGCAGATGCTGGTTGCTCGAAGAAAGTTCTTTCTGATATCCCTCCTCAATCTGCGTGAGCACAGGCATGATCTGGCGGCTGCGGATAGGCGTATTGAAAACGGTAGCCGACTTCCAGGCAAACTTGATATACTCGTGAGAGCGCTTCTGCTCGCCCGGTTCGGCATTGAGCAGATTGGCGAGTTCCCAGAGCGACCCCTGGTCCATCACAGCCAACTGGACATCGCAGATAGCAGAACGCAAGAGGCAGCTGAGAAACTGCTCTTCATCGCCAAACTGATTGTAGGTCAAGCCGCGATAAAACTGTACAATGGCATACTGATGGGTGCCCGGTTTCGTCATCGCCAGCCGCTTATCGCTCAATCGCAAAGCCTCCTTCATATTGCCTGCATCGCGTGCCCTCACCTCCTGCATCTGCAGATAAAGGTCATCATCATGGCTGAATGTGCTGTCTATTGCAGCCTGATAGGCATTACGCTTGCCGGCATAATATTTCTTCAAGGAAGGAACGTTGGAATAATATGCCATCTCGCCATACAGGTGCTGGCAAGCCCAGAGGTAGTTGCGTTTGCCCTCAGCATCAAGATCAGCGATATTGACAGACTTCAGCAGGTCGTACGATTCGGCATAATCGCCCGTGGTCGACTCCTGGAAAGCAAGCAGCGCCTTGGCATTTTCCACCTTCTTTTTATCGCCCATTCTGAAGGCAAGTTCCATACACTGGTTGATGTATTTCAGCGCCATGTCATTCTTGTAGGAGCGGTATTCCTCAAAGAGCGCAAAACAGGCATCATACTTACTGCTTAGCCGCCTGGCGGTCTTCAGTTTCTGCTCCCAATCGCGAATTCGGGCTTCACGTACCTTCACATAATCAGCCGAATGGGCAATGGCGTTGTCCAGACTCTGAAAAAGCTGCTCTATATTATCTGTTGTTTTTGCTGCAAGAGAAAGAGGCATCAAGACAAAGAGCAGGAAGAAGAATGCCTTTCCCCATAATTCATTTACGCGATACATCAACTTGATTCCGTTTAAGATTGATTTATTTTCATGAGGTTTCACGTGCAAAAGTAATAAAAAAATCGGAAACGACAAATCAAATATAGAAGAAATGTAGATTTCTTCGCATTTTTCACCTATGCCGTATCCACTTTTTATATATTCTTCATTTTTCTTATCCATCTCATTATCAGATACATTTCTATCTAAAAAAGAAAAGTTCATCCACATTTTAACATTTCTATCGCGCATCGTATCATCTTTTTTATTATCTTTGCAAAAGATAAACATAAAAATAACAATTAACATAATAAACAATGAGAACAGCACTTTTATCACTCACATTTCTTTTGGCTGGTTCTATGGCAGCACCTGCTTTCGCCCATACCGCAGCCCCTAAGAAAAAAGTAACTGCCACAACCAAGAAAGGCAAGATTCTACCCATGAAGGAGTATATCGACCAACTGATGGCGAAGATGACGCTACAGGAGAAGATTGGTCAGCTGAACCTGATGGTAGCTGGCGACATCACCACCGGCGGCGCACTTGATACTCAGGTAGGCAGCGATATCGCCCAGGGCAACATGGGCGGAGTTTTCAATATCAAAGGGCTCGATAAGATCAAGGCTCTGCAGGAAATCGCCATCAAGAACAGCCGTCTGGGCATCCCGCTGCTCGTAGGTATGGACGTGATTCATGGTTACGAAACGATGTTCCCCATCCCTCTCGCCCTCTCCTGCTCATGGGATACCGAGGCGATGAAGAAGGTAGGCGAAGTATCGGCCAAGGAAGCAAGTGCCGACGGCATCAACTGGACTTTCTCTCCTATGGTAGACATTGCGCTCGATGCCCGCTGGGGACGAATAAGCGAAGGAAATGGCGAGGATCCTTATCTGAGCGGCGTGATGGGAGCAGCGATGACTCAGGGCTACCAGGGCGTGGATATGCGCACAGAAGAGTTTCTGAGAGCCAACCGCATCATGGCCTGTCTGAAGCATTTTGCCCTGTACGGAGGCGTTGAGAGCGGAAAGGAATATAACACGGTAGATATGAGCCGCGTGCGCATGATGAACCAGTATCTTCCACCTTACGAGGCAGTGGTGAAGGCTGGCGTAGGCAGCGTGATGTCTTCATTCAATCTCATCGACTACATACCTGCTACAGCCAACAAATGGATGATGACCGATGTCTTGAGAAAGCAGTGGGGATTCAACGGTTTCGTGGTTACCGATTACGCTTCTATCGCCGAGATTCTGCAGCACGGAACGGCAAAAGACATCCAGAAGGCTTCGGAACAGGCACTGAAGGCGGGTACCGATATGGACATGTGCTCCAACGCCTTCGTAAAGCATCTGGCTAAGAGCATAGCAGAAGGAAAGGTGAGCGAGGAGGATGTGAACATCGCCTGTCGCCGCATTCTGGAAGCGAAATATAAACTGGGCCTGTTCAGCGACCCTTACCGCTACTGCAACACCAAGCGCAGCAAGAGCGAGATTTATACCGCTGAGAACCGTCAGGCAGCCCGCGATGTAGCAGCAGAGACCTTCGTGCTTCTGAAGAACGAAGGCAATATCCTGCCACTGAAGAAGGAAGGAAAGATAGCCCTGATAGGTCCGCTTGCCGACACCCGAAACAACATAGCCGGTACATGGAGCGTGGCACAGGTACCATCGAAATATACCACCATTAAGGAGGCAATGGAGCATGCACTTGCCGGAAAAGCCACCTTATTATATGCCCAGGGAAGCAATATCTGGCGCAATCAGGAACTGCAGAAAAACGGCGAATCCGGTAAACCAATCAACTGGGGCAACGAGGCTGAAATGAAGGCTGAAGCACTGAAGATTGCGAAAGAGGCCGACGTGATAGTATGTGCTATGGGCGAAAGTGCGGAGATGAGCGGCGAATGCGGTAGCCGTACCAACCTGGAGATGCCGGACGTACAGCGCGAACTGCTTGCCGAACTTCTGAAGACGGGCAAGCCTGTAGTGCTCCTCAACTTTGCAGGCCGTCCTACGGTCCTTACTTGGGAGAAAGCCCATGTACCAGCCATCATGAATGTATGGTTTGGAGGCTCAGAGATGGGCGATGCACTCTGCGATGTCATCTTTGGCGACAAATCGCCATCGGGTAAGCTCACCACTTCGATGCCTAAGACTACCGGTCAGGAGCCTCTCTACTACAACCATCAGAACACCGGCCGCCCTGTAGCAGACGATAATGAGAAGTTTGCCAAGTTTGCCAGCAACTGTCTGGATGTAAGCAATGGTCCGCTCTATCCTTTCGGTTACGGTTTGAGCTACACCAACTTTTCATACAGCAACTTCCGCCTGAGCAGCCAGGAGGCCGGCATCAGCAATGAGGAGGCTACCGAATGGCAGGATGGCAAGAAGATTACAGCTAGCGTCACCATTAAGAACAACGGCTCCCGCGATGCCGACGAGATTGTGCAGCTCTACATCCGTGACATGGTAGCCAGCATCTCCCGCCCTGTAAAGGAACTGAAAGGTTTCCAGCGCATCCATCTGGCAGCAGGTGAGAGCAAGGAGGTAAGCTTTGATATCACCCCGGATATGCTCAAGTTCTATAACACGGATTTGAAGCACGTGATAGAACCGGGCGACTTCCAGATTATGATAGGAACCAACAGCAAGGATGTAAAGACATTGAAACTGAACGTGAAATAAACAAGAAAAATCGCCCTGTAAAGAGCAAAGCATAGCTTGAAAGATGCTTTACTTCTTACAGGGCGATTCCTATTGACTGAGCCCACTCCAACAGAAAGCTCAGTTATGGATTCTATCCTTCAGGATTACTTAGTCATCTCGAAACCTACACGCATACCATCGTAATTATTGGCGATAGTACCGATCGCGCTGAGGGTAGAACTGCCCTTGAGGGCACCCATGGTCTTGATGAGGTTGAGCAACTTTGTCTGGTCGAAAAGCAGGCTGATGCCGTTGGTAGTCTTCGTAGCATAGCCCGACATACTCAAGAGCAAGCCCTTCATCTGAATGGCATGAGTCTTCTCATCAAAAGTATAATTGCCCTGCCATGACTTGCCATCTATCTTGGCAGCGAAAGTTCCATCAGTGTTGAAGGTGAAATAGGTATTTGAGCCGCTGAAACCAAACTTGCTGTAATACTCACCCAACTTCTCCTCTACCTTGTTGGCAGCAATCTCACCGCCAGCCTTTGCCAGGAGATTCTCAGAAGTAAAGGCGCATCCCGGCTTACTGTACTTCCAGGTATGGGCACAGAGATCCTGCTTGCTGAAGGTACCTGAACCGATTACATTATTCAGAATGCCATTGATAATACTGCTACCTGCAGAACTGCTGCTGTTAGAGTTTCCGCCCAGTACAGCACCCAAGATACCTGCAACGGCTGAGCCTGCATTGCTGGTTGCACTGGTAGATGTTGCGGCATTGCTGGTTGTTGCTGCAGTTGTTGTTGTCGCAGCTGTTGTGTTAGATGCAGCAGAAGTTATTTTCTTTGTAGAAGTCTTCTTGGTCGTAGTCTTCTTTGAAGTCTTCTTAGAAGTCTTCTTTGTTGTCTTCTTAGCCGTTTTCTTAACCGGCATCATCTCAGACATTGAGGCATTGAGCGCTGCCTCGTTCATAGCGCTTGCGTTGCTGCCAGCTGTGCATGCGAGCACGAGGGCAGCCAAAAGAAATACCTTTTTCATTGCTTTCTATATATTTATTTTTATCACTCTTATTTATATATACCCAATACTTCCTATTGTTCTTTCGGGTGCAAAGTTCGCAAAAAAATCGGGAATACGATAAGAAAAATCCCTATTTCGCGGTATGAATCTCCCTAAAAACTCATCATTTCTGCTCTTTCTACGTTATTATAGACGATTGCGATGACAATTCGTTTAAAAGATAATGAAAAAAATCGTTCAGGAAATACCAATTATCATTCTAAAGGGGGAAAACTGCTCAAACGATTGCATTTTTTTTGACATACATCAAAAAATAACGAATAAAACACGTATTTTCATGCATTTTATACCTAGAAATAGGTAGAAACCCCTATCTTTGCAAGCGGTTAACAAATATCAATAGGTTATGAATGATTTAATTAAGGTAAATTCAGAAAATCAGAATCAGGCTATCGATAGATGCCAACAGATTCTTCAGGATCGCCGCGAGGCTCTTGCCTCTAAGGCAAAGAGAAGAGGTTAATACTCTTCAGAAACAAGAAGTAAAGGAGGAAAGATGATGCTCTTATACAATATAAAGACGCATCCTTTCTTTTTAAAGAGAGATTTTTCGAAACGACTCTTAAATGATGAGTTTCAAAAATTTTGGGAAAAGAAAAAACGTAAAAATCCCGTTGTCAGCCATCTGGCTTGTACAACGGGATTTTTTCGTTTTATTATATCAAGTCCGAGATTTTACTTCTCGTTCTTCACTGCCTTCATGATGATCTCGAAGTGATTACCACTCTTCAAGATGACATTCTTCAGGAAGTCTGAAATCTCAGATGCCTTCAGATTCTTCACCATCTCCTTGTAATCGCTATGAGTATCAACACCCATACGCTCGTATGTGCTCAACGCACCAAGCCAATAAACATTGTTTTTTTCGCTAACAGCAGCCTGCTTCAGGAGAATCTCCTTCACCTTCAGAAGGTCTTCTGCATTTGGCTGGGCTACGGTCTCTTCCATACCCTTGAAGAAGTAAGGAATAGCGATATCTGACTTCTCTGGGTTCAACTGAGCCACGGCTGAAATAGAGATGGCAGCCTTGTTATCATAATCGCGAAGCAAACCATAGTTTGCTCCTGCATGATAAGCAGCGCTGAGTTCCTCACGGATAGTACGCAAATACTTCATCTCCAGCAAACGGGCAGAAACATCAGCAAGAACAGAATTCTTCAAGGTGAATGGCGCCTTGGTATACCAGATCTCTGTTGCCTGGTTCTGTGGGTTCTCCATTGCCTTGGTAAAGACATTGCTTACCTTACCATTAGCATAAGGAATCTGCTTGTTCTTCAGCTTGAAGCCATTGTTTGGCAGACTGGCGATATACTGCTCGATGAGTGGGAGGAGAGTCTTCTCATCATAGTTACCTACGAAATAGAAGGTGAAGTCCTTGGCATTGCCGTAGAACTGCTTACCAATCTCCAGGATACGGTCGTAGTTGATATCCTTTATATCGCTTGCCTCTGGCACACGGGCAAGTTTGCTACCCAAATAGAGGGTGCTCTGAACAGAATCCTGATATACGAGGTTTGGGTTGTTGCTCTTGTTGGCAAGAACAGTAGCCACCATACTCTTCATATTGTCGAAGCTCTTCTGGTCCTTGCTTACTGCGGTCATCTTGAGATAGATGAGCTGCATCAGGGTTTCGATGTCCTTAGGAGTAGAATAACCCTTCAAACCATGATTGAAAGGACTCAAGCTGAACGAAACACCAACCTGCTTACCTGCCAAAGCCTTATCAAGATCATTACTTGAGAAATCGCCAAGACCACTAGCATCGAGCACATCTGCTGCAAATGCAGCATTCAGGAAGTCTTCCTTGCCGAAAGTAGAATAGCCCACATTGGCTGAAGCTGCGAAAGCAATCTCATTGTCCTTGAAATCGGTCTTCTTCAATACCACCTTAGCGCCATTAGAAAGAGTCAACTCCTTGAAGCCCAACTTCTTGTTCTCAACAGTCTTCTTAATCTTACCAGCCTTAGGAGCCTGAGCGATGAGAGGTTCCTGCTTAACATTATCCACATAAGCCTCGAGCTTCTCAGCACGTACCTGCTTTACGATGGCAGAAAGTTCCTGCTCGGTAGGATAAACGGCACCAGCCTGCTCGCGCATCATTACCAATGATACAAGGTTAGTATCGCTCTGGCAAACCAACTGCTTGGCATAGCTGTTGATAACCTCAAGAGGCAAGTTTGGAACTACCATCTTCCAAATCTGGCTCTCCTCTTCTACTGACGGAATAGGCTCGTTAGAAATGAAGTTATCCACATACTGGGTGGTAAACTGCTCGTTCTTCATCTTATCCTTGTTAGCAAGAGCCTTGTCAACCTGGCTCATGAATTCATCCTTGGCACGCTGATACTCTGTAGCTGTGAAACCGAACTCGTGCATACGCTGTGCCTCGCGGAGAACAGCAGCATAAGCCTCCTTAATCTTTCCTGGCTTAGCTACACCGGTAAGGGTGAAAGCATCCTTTGTGCTTGAAATCAGGTATGAACCATCACCGGCATTTGCCTGGAGATATGGACAGTCTGGCTCCAATGCCTTCTCTGCATAACGGGCAGCAATCATAGAAGAAATCACGTTATCCATGTATCCCTTCAGGAGATAGCTCATGTTGCCCTTCAGAGAATCCGGCACCGCATTGTGTTTCATATAAATCTGGAAGAGATCAACCTGCTGCTCCTTATCCTTGTCGATAACATAGATGGCTGAATCATTATCAGATACTTCTACCTTCTCTATCTTAGCGGCATTCTTAGGTACCTTGATACCTGAGAAGAGTTCCTTAATCTTAGCTTCGATATGATTTACATCTACATCACCCACGATGATAATAGCCTGATTGTCTGGACGATACCATTTGCGGTAGTAAGCACGGAGAGTTTCTGGCTTACAGCCATCGATAACGCTCATCAAACCGATAGGGAAACGGTAGCCATACTTTTCGCCCTGATAGAGCTTAGGAAGTGAACGCTCTATCATGCGCTGCTGACCTACAATGCGCATACGGTACTCATTGTGCACCACATCACGCTCGCTCTCGATAGCATCTTCAGTAAGACTGATACCATTACTCCAGTCCTTGAGGATAAGCATACAGGAGTCTACGGCTGTAGTACGGGTAGTAGGAACATCTGTGAAGTAATAAACAGTCTTCTCTACTGCTGTATAGGCGTTGAGATTACGGCCATACTGTACACCGATGCTCTGCAGATAGTCCTGCAGAGAGTTGCCCTTGAAATGGTCGGTACCATTGAAGGCAAGGTGCTCCAAGAGGTGAGCCAAACCGCGCTGGTCATCATTCTCATTGATAGAACCCACTTTCTGAGCGATGTAGAAACTGGCCACATTCTCAGGATAACTGTTGTGACGAATGTAGTAAGTCAATCCATTATCAAGACGACCTATCTTCACATTCTTGTCTACCGGAATAGCTGGCATCTGCTGTGCCATCGCTGTACCTGCAGAAAGGAACAGCACAACTGCTGCAAAAATCTTTCTTAGTTTCATCTGATTTTAATTATTTATGTATTTATTGTTTTCTATATCATTCTTTCTTTATACCTTATTATATATATATCATGCTACTTAACAAGTTCACCTATATATAACGACAAAACCAGCAACATGGTTACTGTCTGCGATGCAAAATTAAGAAAAATAAAAAAGATTTGCAAACATTTTAGAGAATATCTTCGCGATGTATGCAAATCTTAACCTAAAACTAACATTGGAGGCAGAAAACCAATCCTAACCTACATGAAAACTCTTCATCCATGAACCTCTGAAGAGGCGGATAAGGAAGAGGATTCCCCTGAAGGTGAGTTCGATAGCCATCGCTATCCATACTCCCTCCAAGCCATAGCTCTTGGAAAGAGCACAAGCCAGAGTGAGGCGCACCAGCCACATGGTACCAAGATTGATCATCGCCGGTTTTCTGGTATCGCCCGCTCCTACACAAACACAATAGGTCACGATGCTAGCTGCAAAGAATGGTTCAGCAAAAGCCTCGATGCGCAAACAGATGGTACCCATCTCACGGATACTTTCTACCGGAGAAAGAACGCCAATCATCTCAGGAGCAAAGACATACATCACCACTCCCATCACAGCCATCACAGCCATTCCAAGTCCTACTGTCATATAAGCAAAATTCTTGCACAAACCTACTCGCCCTGCTCCATGCGTCTGTCCCACCAGAGTAGTAGCCGCATCACCAATACCATAGCCCGGCATATAGCAAAGACTCTCTGCCGTAATAGCAAAAGAATGGGAAGCAATGGCTATATTGCCAAGAGGTGCCACAATCATGGTACTCACTATCTGCGCCCCGCTCATCAATATGTTCTGTATGGCTATCGGAATGCTGATTTTACAGGCATTATGAACATACGACCTGACCCAACGGAAACGGACATGGTCCTGACGGAGATTCAGTATCTTATTCTTGAAACCTGCAAGATAAAGATTAGGCAGAGAGATGCAGACATAAGCCATCGCCGTTCCTAAGGCAGCCCCCACAACACCCAACTTCAGGATATAGATAAACAGGTAATTGAATATCACATCGCAGATGCAGATCAATACTGCCATCACACTAGGCATATGCATATTGCCCGCAGATTTCAGCATCATTTCGGATATATGATAAAGGAAAACGAATGGAAGTACTAGACCATATATCAGAAAATAGCGAGAGGAATTGGTGGCAATATCGGCACCTCCACCCAGCCAATAAGGCAGATAAGCATGAATGCCGACACAGAGAAGAGAAACAAAAATGCTGAACGCCACACCGCAAATCAGCGCATGACGAAACACCTGACGGGCATTTTCAAAATCATTAGCTCCGATAAAATGAGCTACCTGTACAGAAAAGCCAGTAGCAGCAGCACTGAGCAAGCTACCTATAAGCCAGGTAGTTGACTCTATCAATCCGATACTGGCAGAAGCCTCTGCTCCCAGATGCCCCACCATAGAAGCATCAATGAAGAACATCATCACCGTAGAAATCTGAGCCAGCATAGAAGGTATACTCAACCCTACAATAAGATTGAGTTTCTCGCGCCGATCCATCTCCCTACCCAGGCGAATCGACTCCATCAAATAATCTGTCTTCTTGCTATAAAGCATAAATTAATTTCTCGTATATCGCTCATACAAAAAAATATGTGCATATATCATTTCAAACATATGCACATACTTTTCTCTAAATCTTTATTCTTATTATTTAGTAATCCACTTCTTGCCAGAAGCTCTCTTATAACTCTTGAGCACCATCTCAAAACGGAGCATTGAATAGCCTTGGATTGAAGAATTACCGCTCTCGCCATAAGCCAGCTGGTATGGAATGAACACCTGCCAATGGTCGCCCGGATGCATCTTGAGCAATGCGGTGGTAAAGCCATCGATAAATCCACTGGCCACACTACGGATAGGATTAGCTGTAGCAGCATCAAAAGTACCCGTAAAACTCTGGTCGAAGACGTAACCTTCCTTATAATTATCAGTAGGAATGAAACGGCCACGATAGCTCACCTGTACCGAATCGGTAAGGATAGGAGAAGTTGTACCCTCTCCCTTCTTCAGAACATGAACGATGATATTATCGCAATCCTTATAAGGAAGGGTCACTAAATTACCATTCTGATCTTTGTTCGTCGGAGTCTGGTTTTCGAACGTCCAGTTCTTATAAACGTACCAGCCGTTAGCTTCACCCATCTTTCTGGCATAAGCCAATGTATCGGCAAAAGCCTGCTCGTTACGCTCCTGCCAGTTGGCATATTCCGAGACATTATCATCATCTTCGCTACATGATGACAGTGTGATCACTGCCATCATGAGGAAGAAGAAATATTTCAAACTCTTAAGATTCATCTAGATATATTTGATTAATTAGAAGTTCTTGATTTCCTTGCCAAGCTTCTTCAATACGCTAGTGATGCTTACGCGCTCCTCGATGATGCTGCGAAGATCAGAGATAGCTACGCGCTCCTGCTCCATGGTATCACGATAACGCAGAGTTACCTTATGGTCGTTTGGAGTCTCGTGGTCTACGGTGATACAGAATGGAGTACCGATAGCATCCTGACGGCGATAACGCTTACCGATAGAATCCTTAGGATCGCCATAGTGAGTATTGAAGTGGAACTTCAGTTCGTCAACGATTTCGTGTGCCAACTCTGGCAAACCATACTTCTTATCCAATGGGAACACAGCACACTTAACAGGTGCCAAAGCCTCTGGCAAACGCAAAACAACACGTGTCTCGCCATTCTCCAGCTTCTCCTCGCAGTAAGAGTGGCACATTACGCTGAGGAACATACGGTCTACACCGATAGATGTCTCTACATCGTAAGGTACATAGCTCTCGTTCTTCTCTGGATCGAAGTACTTGATAGAACGGCCGCTGTACTTCTCGTGCTGAGAAAGGTCAAAATTGGTACGGCTGTGGATACCCTCTACCTCCTTGAAGCCGAATGGCATCTTAAACTCGATGTCGGTAGCAGCATTGGCATAGTGAGCCAGTTTCTCGTGATCGTGATAACGGTAGTTCTCATTACCCATACCGAGAGCCTCGTGCCAAGCCAGACGAACCTTCTTCCAATATTCAAACCACTTCATCTCAGTACCAGGCTGGCAGAAGAACTGCATCTCCATCTGCTCGAACTCACGCATACGGAATACGAACTGACGGGCTACAACCTCGTTACGGAAAGCCTTACCAATCTGACAGATACCGAATGGCAACTTCATACGGCCGGTCTTCTGAACGCTCAGATAATCTACGAAGATACCCTGAGCTGTCTCAGGACGGAGATATACCTTGCTTGTAGCATCGCTGGCAGCACCCATCTGGGTAGAGAACATCAGGTTGAACTGACGGACATCAGTCCAGTTCTTGGTACCGCTGATAGGGCAGACGATACCCTCATCCTCGATAATCTGCTTCAGCATCTCCAGGTTAGGACCCTGCATAGCCTCAGTATAGCGGGCATGGAGATCATCAAACTTCTTCTGGTTCTCCAGAACGCGAGGATTAGTTGCACGGAACTGAGCCTCATCAAAGCTATCGCCGAAACGCTTCTTAGCCTTGGCAATCTCCTTGGCAATCTTCTCCTCATACTTAGCCATGTGATCCTCGATGAGCACATCGGCACGATAACGCTTCTTTGAATCGCGGTTATCAATCAATGGGTCATTGAAAGCATCTACGTGTCCAGATGCCTTCCATACTGTAGGGTGCATGAAGATAGCTGCATCAAGACCAACAATGTTCTCGTGCAACAATACCATACTCTGCCACCAGTACTGTTTGATATTGTTTTTGAGCTCAACACCATTCTGACCATAGTCATAAACGGCAGCCAAGCCATCATAAATTTCACTACTTGGGAACACGAAGCCATATTCCTTGCAATGGCTTACAATTTTCTTAAAAACATCTTCCTGTGCCATGATTAAATCTTATTTTTTTCAAATTTTCGGCAAAGATACTCTTTTTTCTCGAAAAATTGTTGTATTTTTGCCATAAATTAATAAAATAAGTATTAAAAGCTATATATGAGCGACGAAATTAAAGATAAAAACGGTCTTGAAGAGGAAAAATCGCCAAATTTGGTAAATTCTTCTGCAGAATCTGAACAGGATGCTGCAGAAGATGACAACGAGGAGATTTCGACCGAGAAACATTCCGATTATAAGCCGGTGAACCGATTCGATGCTTCTGCTGTACATCACCTCAGCGGAATGTATCAGAACTGGTTCCTCGACTATGCATCGTATGTTATCCTCGAACGTGCCGTTCCTCATATTGAGGATGGTTTGAAACCGGTACAGCGACGCATCCTCCACTCTATGAAGCGCATGGACGACGGAAGATACAACAAGGTTGCCAATATCGTGGGACATACCATGCAGTTTCACCCTCACGGTGATGCGTCTATCGGAGATGCTTTGGTACAGATGGGACAGAAAGACCTGCTCATCGATACGCAGGGTAACTGGGGAAACATTCTTACGGGCGACCGTGCCGCTGCTCCCCGATATATCGAGGCACGCCTCTCTAAGTTTGCTCTCGATGTGGTTTTCAATCCTAAAACCACCGACTGGCAACTCTCTTATGATGGCAGAAACAAGGAGCCTATCACGCTCCCTGCCAAATTCCCGCTGCTCCTGGCACAAGGTGCCGAGGGTATTGCCGTGGGATTGAGCAGTAAGGTTTTGCCACATAATTTCAATGAGATTTGCGATGCTGCCGTCCACTATCTCAAGGGCGAGCCTTTCCAACTCTATCCCGACTTCCCTACAGGCGGTGCCATCGATGTAAGTAAATACAATGATGGACAGCGAGGTGGTGCATTGAAAGTAAGAGCCAAGATAGACAAGCTCGACAACAAGACACTCGTTATCAGCGAGATACCATTCAGCAAGACTACAGGCAGCCTCATCGATTCTATCACCAAAGCGGTAGAAAAGGGTAAGATTAAGGCACGCAAGGTAGATGATGTTACTTCGGCAAATGTTGAGATTCTTGTGCATCTGGCACCAGGAACCTCATCAGATAAAACGATGGATGCACTCTACGCTTTCAGCGATTGCGAAATCAACATCTCGCCCAACTGCTGTGTCATCGAAGACAACAAGCCTGTTTTCCTCACTATCAGCGATGTGTTGCGCCACAGCGTAGACCGCACTATGGGATTGCTGCGCAAGGAACTGATGATCAGAAAGGGTGAATTGGAGGAACAGCTCTTCTTCTCTTCTCTCGAACGGATTTTCATCGAAGAACGCATCTACAAGGAGCGAAAGTTTGAGCAGAGTAAGAGTCAGGATGAGGTTGTTGCCTTCATCGACTCAAAACTCGAGCCATTCAAGGACAAACTCTTTACTGCCGAAGTAGACGGTAAGGGTATGGTAGAATATGCCTTCCATCGGGAAATTACCCGCGAGGACATCCTCAAACTTCTGGAAATCAAGATGCAGCGAATCCTTAAATATAATAAGGATAAGGCAGACGAACTGCTGATGAAAATTAAGGCTGAACTTGCTGAGATTGAGAACGACCTGGCTCACATGACCGATGTTACCATCAACTGGTTTGAATATCTCAAGGGCAAGTATGGAAAGAACCATCCTCGCAAAACAGAAATCAGAAACTTCGATACCATTGAGGTGACTAAGGTGGTAGAGGCTAACCAGAAGCTCTACATCAACCGTCAGGAAGGATTCGTTGGTACAGGGTTGAAGAAGGATGAATTCGTATGCAACTGCTCCGACCTCGATGACATCATCATCTTTTATAAGGATGGTAAGTTTAAAGTCACCAAGGTAGCCGACAAAATATTCGTTGGCAAGAATATCCTCCATGTACAGGTATTCAAGAAGAACGACAAGCGCACCATCTACAACTGTGTTTACCGCGACGGCAAACAAGGCGATTACTTCATCAAGCGATTCAATGTAACCGCCATGACCCGCGACAAGTTGTATGACATCACTCAGGGCACAGCTGGCAGCCGCGTTATCTATTTCACCGCCAACCCGAATGGAGAAGCTGAAATCATCAAGTGTACGATGGAGCCAGACCTGACGAAGAAGCGCCAGAGCATCTTCCTGGAGAAGGATTTCTCAGACATTCTGATCAAGGGGCGTGCTGCCAAAGGTAATCTCCTTACCAAGCGCACCATTCGCCGCATCGGTCTGAAGAGTCACGGCCACAGCACGTTAGGAGGCAGAAAGGTTTGGTTCGACCCAGACGTAAACCGCATCAACTACGATGAGAACGGCCGCTTCCTGGGCGAATTCAATGATGATGATTCTATCTTGGTAGTACTCGACAACGGTGAATTCTACATCACCAATTTCGATGTCAACAACCACTACGAGGACAACATCATCCGCTTAGAGAAATGGGATGAACATAAGATATGGACAGCAATTCTCTACGATGCCGACAATCAGGGATATCCATACATCAAGCGATTCACGATGGATGCCACCAAGCGCCATCAGAATTTCATGGGAGAAAACCCTAACTGCAAGCTCATCTTGCTTACCGATACGGTTTATCCACGCATCAAGGTTACTTATGGCGGTGTGGATGCCATCCGTCCTGCCGAAGAAATCGATGCCGAGCAGTTCATTGCGCAGAAGAGTTTCAAGGCAAAGGGTAAGCGCCTCACGACATGGAAGATTGAAAGTATCGAGGAACTGGAACCAACCCGATTCCCAGAACCTCCTTCTGAGGATAATGATGAGGAACCGGATGGTTCTGACTCAGAGAATGAAGGTGAAAACCTTGATCCAGATGCTGGCAAAAGCGAGCAACAGGTGATTGACGAACTGACTGGTCAGACCAACCTCTTCTCAGAAAAAGATTTCGAAGAAGACCAGAAGGATAAAGACTGGTTATCGAAGCAATAAAAAGCGCTAAGAAAGCGAAAAAGAAAGCGCAAGGAAAGCACCCATCATAAAAAAGGAGCTTAAGCCCAAAAAGCTTAAGCCCTTTTTTTTTATTATCTAGCCATTTGCATTTCGCGCTTTAGCGTTTTGCGTTCAGCAAAAAAGAAGCCAGTCCCCCTCCTGCCCCCGTTCCAGGCGATTCCATCGCCTGTCCCCCAGCAGTCAGTAGCCTTCATTTTTACCTTTTATACCCCGCCAGCTTTTTCAAGCAATACTCCCTGAAGTCATTCCAGTGGTAATAAGGTGCCACATCGCTCTTGATAGGCAAAGTAGCCTCGTCTTCATTCAAAAGCACCTTCACCAGCACATCATTCGCCTTGTTTCTATAAAAAACGAACTGCAAATTCGTAGCCATCGGAGTAATCTTATAATCCCACCATTGAGAAGCAATCTTCTCCGGATCCTTAATCTCTTCGCCATATCCATTCAAATCCAGCAAACAGGTAAGCGGAGTAACCATTGTATCGTGTCCATATCTCAATGTAGCTCCCGGATGCGGCAAGGCGATGCAGCTATCCGCCTTCTGGATAATGTTTCTCAAGAGATTGCGCTGGGAGAACGGCTGCACATTGCCCGTATAAGGCGAGTTGCCGTAAGCCATCTGCCACGAGATGTTGGCATTCAGCCAGTTCTGATACAGTTCCTCCTCCGTAAAGAGGTCATAGAGCGAAACCTTGCCCCTCAGTTCCGTGCCTTGGATTGAGCTTGCCATCTTATAAAGTTTTCTGTTCAGGTCACTCTGGTTGATATTCTGTTTCACCCAGGCAGGGTCGTTGAACAGTTCCTGCATCACACGGCTATAGCTAACGTGCTTCTGTGCAAATTCCTGCTGTGCCACCTTGATACCCACGCTGTTCTTCAAGCTATCCAGGTATCGGTCGTCTTGGTTCATATAATACATATCATGCTCGCTGGCATCATGGAAGATATGAAGTTTCGGATTCATGCGCAGCATCTGCTGCAAACCGTTCTCCATAGAGAGGATACATCGGATTACCAAAGTACTTCGGGCCTCAATATTCGTATTACCGGCAAAAATCTCAGGGAATCGCTCCATCATTCTTCTGGTGATACCCTGATGCTGGAGAGCTCCGAGCGGAGTCAGTTCGCCATCGCGCCCCTTCGCCTCCTCACGAATAATCTTCACCTTAGCCAGCGTTTCCTCGCCCTTAGCTGTCAGTTTGCCCTCCTGCTTCGCTTTGAGCAGAGAGAAATAAGGCACATCATAAGCCTTCTTGCCAATCATATAGCGGGAACCATGCCGGCCATAATGGCTCAGATAGAAAGGCTTATAACCTTTAGGAGCCGCAGTCAACTGCTTCTGCGGACCACGATAAGCTACATAGTTACTACCCGAAAGCGTAATATCCCGCTTGAAATCCTCTTGCGGAGTCTGTGCTGTCAGAGGCATCGCCAATGTAAGAGATGCCAATAATAATAGATTTTTTGTGTTCATTGTTATCATATAATTTTGTTTTGGAAACATGCAATTTCATTTAATTCCAATTCATCAGTTTTCTCAGGAACGAAAGCAATTCTGCTGCCATCTTCCGATGCTGCAACATACTAGGATGCCAGCTGGCGCCATAACCTAAATCTCCTTTCTGGAAACAGAAATCGAAACGGTAAATATTCTTATCAGTTTTATTGGCATCAGCACAGATTCTATCAAGCACAGTTCGCTGCTTGCTACTCTCCTTCTCGCCGAGCATCGGACCTGTCAACATCACAATCTTTGCATGAGGATACTTACTACGTACCGTTTTAAGAAACATGCGATAATTTTTCTCGTAGAGTTGAATATCATAATTCTTGGTAGAAAGATCGTTCGTACCCAGATTGATACAGACTAACTGAGGCTGATACTTGGCAAAATCCCATTTTTCATCATGCTGGTCAAATAAGGTATATTCATATTGCCAAGGCATGTTATCGGCATCACCTGTCTTCGGACCATTATAATTACGATATACACCGATACCACTGCGGGAGATAGAAGTATGCTGAGCCTTCAGACTGTCACTTACAATATTGGCATAAGTAAGCCAATGGTTCTCCGTTTCATCCTCAAAAGGATCAGACATGTTGATACTTTCTACGCCATAACCGCAGGTGATGGAGTTTCCGATAAATTCAATCTTCCGTTCCGCAAGAGCCAGAGCCTCAACGAGCTGGCATCCCTTATCAAGAACGAATCCCCTGAATTCCGGTTTGCGGAACAAGCCTTCTATCACATACATCACCTTAGCATGATGCACCCCCTTTGGCAAAGCCGCAGCCAGGGTAACAACCGAATCGCGTTCGGCATTAAAGCCCACTTTGAAAGGTTCGCAACCATCAATCTGCGCCATGAAATATCCCGATTTCGGGCGACACAGCATTTTCAGAGAAGACCCTTGAAAACTAGCCTCAATCGTAGTTCCCGGATAATTGAAACTGGCTACATCAGGATTCTTAGCAAAGCTCACACGCCCAACATACTGAATCATCGGATGAGAAGCCTTTACGACCTCTCCCACAATAGGAAGAGTAGTTGATTTCTTCACATTTCCAGCCATCATCGTGGAAGAAACCATCAATGTAGCCAGCATCATAACCCATATTTTTTTCATATTCCTGTTATTATAGTTTTTATCTGTCCTTACTGTCCTGCCTTCGTTTTTTTACAAAATAAAAATAGAACAGTATCTGTTTGCAAAATTACCATTATTTCTCGTAAAAAGCAAGTAAAACCATCATTTTTTTCATTTTTATTCTTTTTATTCAAATTATTATTGTATCTTTGCACCCAAGAATGCGCTTGTGGCGAAATTGGTAGACGCGCTAGACTTAGGATCTAGTGGTTTAGGCCGTGTAGGTTCGAGTCCTATCAGGCGCACCAAAGAAAACCCTAACTGCTTGATAATAAGCGGTTAGGATTTTTTGTTTCTAGAAATTGCCAACATTTTGACAACATATTTCAATGCTAATCTATAGTAACAGCCAAAAGCAAGGGCTCATTTTACATTCTTTCACACTATTACATGCTATAACACAAGCGTTTTTTGTTATATCTTGTTAAAGATTACACTATAGGCACATTGTTATAAAAATAAATCACTTACTTTGCATCTAAAGTAATAAATTATGAGTAACGAGATACAATTTCTTCTTTATAATATGCCCAATGCTGATGGCAAAGTACAAGTTGTCATAAAAGACGATATGGTTTGAGCTAAAAGAGCATCAAATTGCTTCATAATCGAAAAAATTCCCCCAAAAGGAGTGAGTTTCTCAGATTTTATTTGTACTTTTGCCATGTCATTCAGAATTTTGTTT
>OLYC01001137.1_pt1 | contig 19391 bp, 17 predicted proteins | sample 1674271 | NCBI WGS metagenome assembly OLYC01 (sample SAMEA103958154, study PRJEB25191) | human gut metagenome
CGGAATAAGATGATCCAGCAGCAGCAAAAACAGGATGCCCAGCCAGAAGCCTACCGCTGCAGGGAAAAACGCCAGCCTGCCCAGATCTGCAGCCTGCTCCATGGCCGGGATCAGCAGACTCCATACCGATGCCGCCACCATCACTCCGGCTGCAAAGCCGGTGAGGGCACGCTGGATGCCATCGCTCAAAGACTTTTTCAAAAAGAACACACAGCCCGCCCCAAGACTTGTGCCCAGAAAAGGAATCAAGATTCCCCAGAACGCATCTTGCATGATATAGTACCTCCCTGTGGTTAAGTATGGCTAACCACATAAAAAGTATACTGCGCTCCGGCAAAAAGGTCAAGCGCTTTGCGGCATACGATTCAGCCGGAAGATGTTGATGCTGTTCACCAACAGCGTATTGCCTTGCGGCCAATCATCGCCATCGAACGAGAACGGACGCTATACCGCGAAAGCCGTGTTGATGATACGGCAATCTCGCTTGCGGAAAAAATCGTAGATACAGAAATCGAGAATGTTTACAGCACCCCTAAACAGCAGAACATTTCCCAAAGCCATAACGAAAAATTCCGATAAAAGGCCAGCGGCGGCTTTCGCAAAGAAAGCCGCCGCTGTTGTCAGAATGAGTACTCTTAGGGCAACACCGCATAATTCTAAGTGCCGATACGGCGAGCGAGGTGCGGCAGATGCCAAGCCAAAAGCGCAGATAATACTGGATGTCTTATCGAGCATTTTGGCAACGCAGATGCCGTGCCGCAGCCGCCGGAGCGGTGCTTAAGCCGTCAGGCGGGAATTGTGCGGTGTTGCCTTAGAATTTTCCGCCGGAACTGCCGCCGAAGCCGTCGCTGTCGGTACTCGAGCCGCTCGAGCTGCTCGAGCTGTCGTTCTTGACGGGGTCGTACGTTTCGGTCTCGGTGGTGTGGGTGTAGGTGTCCTCCACCACGGACAGCGCCAAGCCTTCGGTGGGCATGTAGGCGTTGGCATGGGTCTGCTCGTTGGCAGTTTTCATCTGCGCATAGAAGATGCCGCAGACGATGCTCGCCACAGCCAGCGGAATGACAAACACAAACACCCACTTGATCCAACCCTTGGCGGGGTCGTTGCCGCTGTCCAGCGGCGCACCCTTGTCGGCATAGAAATCCAGCGTGTCAGCGCACATTTCTATGTAGGTGTCGGAGGCCTTGTAATACGATCCGTCCGAGAGCATCGGCACGATCTTATCTTCGATCTGGGCGATGCGGTAGTCGGTAAAGGCGGTCACGCCGCCGCCGTAGGTGATCGTGACATAATCGCGGGAATCCAGCGCGATCAGAAACAGGATGCCGCTTTTGCCCTCGCCGTAGCCAAGGTCATAGCTGCGGTACCAATCCTTGGCGAACTCGCGCACGTTCTGGCCGCCGATGTCAGCCACCGTCAGCAGGTAGACATTGACACCGTGTCCGGCACTGGCGTCCTGCGCCTTTTGTTCCAATTCAGCGGTCGCTTCGGGTTTGAACAGCTCGTAGGTGTCCATCACCAGCGGCATTTCGGCAAACGCCGGCAGGGCGCAGAACAGGCACAGCAGCAGTGCCGTAAGCAGAGAAAACAGTTTCTTTTTCATACTCTGTTTCCCCCTTTCAAAGCAGGATGGCAAGCAGGATCATCAGCGGAACACTGATGCCCGCAAACCAGGCGGCTACCTTTCGTTTATCAACCGGCAGATCGCCCACCAGCTTGCCGGTCTGCCCGTTCATGGCGAACAGATAATCCTTGCCCTGCCACTTGGTGTGCAGCATCCACACCGGCAGCAGCGCGTAGTGCTTGGCGGTGTAATCAATGCTGATGTTCTCGCTCCGGGTGCTTACGCTGCTGTAGCCGGTAATGCTGGCCGAAAGCTCGCTGCTGACCGAATTCTGCATCCGGCTGTGGGCGCGGGCCTGGCAGGTGTCGGCGTCCTCGTCATATTTGTCTGCCATATAGCCCGGCAGGTACGCGGTCGAGAACGGCTGGAACGCGCGGTAGTCATAAGGCTCAATGGCATCCATGTGGCCGTTGGGCATCTTGGTCGAGCCATCCACAGGTACGCCCATAAACTGCGTGGTGCCCGCGCGGCGGACATCATAGTGCTTGGTCGTGGTGATGACGTAATCGCCGTTGCGGTGGCGGGAGCTGGTCGTGGCTTCATATAGGCCCGAACCGGAGGCATTGGCATCGAACAGCCAGAACGGGACATACACGCCCTTGATCTCCTCGATATGGTTCTGCGAGGAGAAGGCATTGGGCAGGAATCTCTTCCCGCGATAGTATTTTTTCAGTGCGGCCTTGGCGGCGTTCTTATCCAGCACAAACGGCAGGACAAGCTCAGGCCGCTGCATGCCGCTGAACTGCCCCGCAATGACCGTTGGGTTGCCGCAGTACGGGCAGCTTGTCGCGGCGGTCGTCTCGTCACAGATCAGCTCTGCGCCGCAGGACGGACAGGAATAGCTGCGCAGTCCGGCGGCCTCGTTTTCGCTCCAGACGGAGTCGGGCGGCGGTGCCTGTTTATTCTGTGCCGCGGTTTCGGCAGCGGCTTCTTTTTCAGCATAGAGCGCTTCGATCTCAGCAGTATCGTAGCTGCTGCCGCAGAAGTCACACACCAGCTTTCCGCTGGCACCGTCAAAGTGAAGCGGACCGGTACAGGCAGGGCATTGGTAGTTGGTAAGCTGCGTTGCCATTATGCGTCACCTCTCTTTCCTTCGGTTTGCAGCTGCCCTGCCAGATCCTCAAAAAAATCACGCAGGGCGCTGCGCGTATTGCCATCGGCATCCAGATAACGGTAGATGATCTCGCCATCCGGGGCCTTGTAAATCAGGCAAACGCTATCTAACGTTTCATCGGTGATAAATAAGCCGGGAGAATTTTTCTTTTCGTCCGGCAGGCCTTCCAGCCCCAGTTTTTCTGCCAGAGTCAGGGCTTCTTGCCAATGGGTGTCCTCAACAGGGATATTTTCCAGCTCCACCCATTCATCATCCTTGTAATTACAGCTGAACAGGCAGCCGTCAGCCGGGTCATTTGTTATACTGAACCCATAGGTGTCGTCATAGCACATGCCGGAATAACTGATGCTGATACCGGTCAGTGTGCCGGGCGGCGCTTTTTTACAGCCGGACATTGTCAGAAAAGCGGCTGCGGCGCAAAGCACCGCAGCAATTTTTTTGCGCATCACTGGCCAAACGGCTTACCGCACTCCGGGCAGAACTTGGGCGGATGGGCCGGGTCATCCGGGGTCCAACCACACTGGCTGCACTTGGCGGGGGCCGGTGCGGGCTTGGGGCTGCCGCAGTTGCTGCAGAACTTACCGGTGTTGGAGGTGCCGCAGCTGCATACCCAGCTGTCGGCTGCGGGTGCCGGGGCAGGCTTGGGGCTGCCGCAGTTGGCGCAGAATTTGCCGGTGTTGCCGGTCTGCCCGCAGCTGCACGTCCACCCGGCGGGGGCAGATGCCGGAGCCGGGGCGGGCTGTGCGGCGGCCTGCTGCTGGGCACCCATCTGGTACAGCCCCTGTGCGTTCATGCCGCCTGCCGCACCGGCCATATTCATGCCCATAAAGGCCATGGCGGGGCCTGCGCCCTGATTGCCGGCTGCGGTCTGCATGGCACTGGCCTGTGCGCCGACAAGATGCGCAGCGGCGCGGGTCGGGTCCATAAAGGCTGCGTTGCGCTGCATTTCCTTGAGCATCTGCTCGTCTTCCTCGCTGGCCTTCACGCTGGAAACACCGAAGGATACGATCTCAATGCCGCGCAGCTTGCCCCACTTGGCGGAGAGCACATCGTTGAGGGCCTCGGCAAGCTCCATCGTATGGCCGGGCAGTGCGGAATAGCGGATGCCCATATCGCTGATCTTGGCAAAGGCGGGCTGCAGGGCGGTCATCAGCTCGGATTTCAGCTGCCCGTCGATTTCATCGCGGGTGTAGCCTTCCTCCACATTGCCGCAGACATTGGTGTAGAACAAAATGGGGTTGGTGATGCGGTAGCTGTACTCACCGAAGCAGCGGATGGCAATGTCGATGTCGATGCCGGCGCGCTGATCCACCACGCGGAAGGGCACCGGGCTGGGCGTGCCGTATTTGTTGCCCACCAGCTCCTTGGTGTTGAAGTAATAGATGCGCTGATCCATCGGGGCCTCGCCGCCGAAGGTAAAGCGCTTGCCGATGTTCTGGAACACTGCGCCGATGGACTCGGACAAATCGCCGCTGAACAGCGTCGGCGCGCTGCCGGTATCGTAGGTGTACTCACCCGGCTCGGCGCACATATCCACGACCTTGCCCTGCTCCACGATCATGGCACACTGGCCGTCGGCAACGGCCACGATGGAGCCGTTGGAGATAATGTTGTCATTGCCTTTGGTGTTGGCGCTGCGTCCGCTCTGGCGTTTCCAGCCGCGGGTAGCCAACAGGTCAGCCGGCATGGCTTCACAATAAAAGTATTCCTTCCACTGGTCGGCCATAACGCCGCCAGCAGCGCCCATTGCAGCTCTGATAAGTCCCATAATGATCCTCCTATATCAGGGGCGGGCAGGGCCCGCCCCATTTTGTACAGATAAATCAGGTCGTTATTTGTTGGCCAAGGCGGCCTTGTACTCCTCATAGCGGGGCGGCAGCTCTTCGAGCTCCTCGTTCCACTCGGTGCCGTCCAGCCTCATGTAGAAGCTGACCGCACAGGCCGTGCCGTCGTCGCCCTCGTAGTCATACATGAACAGCGAGATGCTGTCGTTATACGGGTACAGGTTGAACTTATACGCATCGCTCTCGGTTATGTTCTGGTCAAGCACCCAGTCGTAGCCGTCCAGGATAGGCTCGATATGGTCATCATAGACATTGACCCACATCGTGATGACCGGGTCATCGGGCATACCGTCACGGTAAACCTCAAAGTAGTGGCTGCCGTCATCGCTCTCACCGATGTAGCCCCAGCAATCGTAGGTGTCGGTGTCAAAGTAGTCGCGGTTCGGTACATTCTTGTAGTTTTCCATCCGGAACCAGCCGTACCAGTTGGTGTTGCCCAAATCAGCGTAGGTGTTGCCGTCATCGTAGGTGTAGGGCGGGTCCGGCTCATCCGTGCCGTCGATGTCATATTCGTCATCACCGCCGTCCAGCAAAGCGGGGTCGATTTCAGGCTTGGTGTCGCTGCGCTTAAAGACCATGGTCATACCGTCATACTCAATGGTCAGCAGGTCACCCTCGCGGGTGTAGGTCATGGCCGGGGTATTGGGGTCGGTCAGTGCGTAGAAGTTGCCGTCCTTCCATTGGAAGGTGACAAAATCCTCCATGTAGGTTTCGCCGGTGCCGTCCGCGCGCAGCTCAATGTAGAAGTCCTCCATATCGACGAGGGCAAGCTCCTCCTTGGAGAGGGTGTACTCGCTGTCGGAGGCGGATTCCAGCACATAGATGCCCACATCGGTATCGCTGCCTGCGGTGGCGTCCTGATTGTCACCGTCCAAAGGCTGCTGCATGGTGCTGCCGGACTTGACGAAGTAGATCGTCACGCCCTGTCCCTGCACATCGTTCAGGGTCAGGATTTCGTCTTGCAGGGTGCCGGTGCAGCTCAGGCCGCCGCAATCCAGCTGGAAGGCCCCGCCGTTCAGCGTCCACTTGCCGTAGGACTTGGTGCCGTCCACCGTTACAACGCACTTGCCCTTATCATTCAGGTCCATCAGGAACCCGCTGCCGAAGGCATCCTCGACCTGCGTCACGGAGCCGCCGATCTCGGCGTAGGCTGCTTCCCAGGTGCCCTGATTCGGGTCACTGGCGTTCGGCTTGCCGGTGCGGATGGAGCCGCTGATCATTGTTACGATGATCATAAGCAGGAATATCACCGGGATGGCGATCAGGATCATCCGCTTGGGGGACATTGGTGCGCGGGGGCGCTTGGGCTTTCCGCCGGGGGCCACATTGCTGTAAGGGTTGCCGCCCGTGCCGCCGGGTGGCGGTGGCGTGACAGCATGGGGAGCATCCGGCGGTGTGGACGCGGACGGGGGCGTTTTTCCGGCGTAAAGCGGTGCGCCTGCGCCGGTCTGCGGCGGTGTGCCGGGCGCATTGCCTGCGTAAGGATTCGCTGCGTTCGTCTGGGGCTGCGGGGCGGCAGGTGCGCCGCCTACATAGGGATTGCCGCCGCTTGCCTGCGGCTGCGGGGGCGGCGGTGCAGCCTGAGTCGGCTGAACCGGGGGCTGGGGCACAGCTGCGGGCTGTGCGGCGGGCTGCGGTACGGATACTTTTGCACCGCAATTCTCGCAGAATTTAGTACCGGGCTTTAACTCGGCACCACATTGCGTACATGTTGCCATAGTGTCTGCCTCCTTTTATAAAGTAATATTTTAGAACCTTGCTTATTCCTGTGTCATTTCAAACCATACAGCTTCCTGCTGCGGCAGGTTCAACAGGGATTCCCCGCCGATGTGCATTACACTGACGCCGCCGTAATCATCGGGCATCATAGCCAGCGTTTCGCGCTGCGTGCGCCCTGAATCCATACGGAACAGCGAAACGGAGCAGATCCAGCCGCGGTCATCCATACCAAGGTAGGAGATGCTGCTGTCCCATGTGGCCGGAACCCTCTGGCCGTTGGTGTATTCGCCGGTATAGAAGTTCGGCTGATCCTCGCAGATTTCAAACCAGGTGCCGGTATCCTCACTCACAAAGGAGCCGACCATGCTCGGAATGCTCAGCGGGGCGGTGTTCCAGACAGCCTCCATCAGGTTGAATTTTTCGTTATCGCGGGAAACGCCGTACACAGTCGCGTACTCGGCGCCGTACTCTGCATCGTAGGCCGTGCCGGTCTCAAACCGGACAATGCCGTTGATACCGAAGAGCGGACCGCCGTTGACCATCGTGCCGCACTGTGCGCCGCTGATGACATCAATGTATTCGACATTGCCGTTCTCGGTCAGAAGGAAAACATAGGGGGCGTAGTCCTGCCCGATGCTGGTCATCAGCATCTTTACATAGTTGCCGTAACAGCCGCTGACCGCGAACTCGGTCTTGTCGCCCAATTCGTACCATTCCTTCATGGTCTGGTAGGTCACAGCGCCGTCAGGGGTAACATAGTCGGTCAGGGCGCGTACCGTCACCTCGCCTGCGGCAGTCACATCGCAGGTAAACCATTCATCCTGCCCGTGCAGGATCTGGCCGCTGGCCTGCCGCTTGTCGGGGTAAACATCTATGTCCGTCCACATCATGCCGGCCCCGGCAGGGGTGTACATCGGCACGGTGACGATAAGACCGCCTGTGTAGTAGGGGTAGACGGCAAAGTAGGTAAATACATCGCTCAGCCCGTTCAGGCTCTGTGCGCGCATCTTGCAACGCTCGGATGCGTAGCTGGGGTCGTTGCCGCCGTAGTAGGTATCGAAATGCTGGGCCACGGCGCGCTGCACTGCTTTTAAGGTCAGGTCGTTGTCGGTGTAGCCAAGGTACTCGAGCATTTCGATGTTGGAAAGCTCCTTGCCGGTTTCAAAGTTGTAATGGTAGGCGCCCACATCGTGGTTGTACATTGTGTCAACGCTTGTGATCTGCAGGCTCAATACCGGGCCGGTCCAGGTGCTTATCCAGATGATGTAGTTTGTGTCGATAAAATCATTGCGGGAGCGGGCATCCTCGGCGCGCTCTACCAGATAGCCGAAGCGGTAGCCGATCATCTCGTTGATGTTCTTTGCGCCCTCGGTGTCATCATCGATCTGCGGAACCTCGTAAAAATAGGTGTCCTTGTTGCCGTAGGGGTTGGTGTAGCTGAATTCCACATCATACAGCGTAGAGATGCGGGAATCATCAAACCTGCGGGATGACTGCGGCTTTTGCGGGGTCTCCTCCGTAGCTTCAACATTTTTAACGGAGGTCTCGCTCACTGCGCTTGCGGCCGGTTCGGTCGGTTCGGGCTGTTTGCTGTCCTGTGCGCAGCCTGCCGCAGACAGCAGCATCGCCGCCGCCAATAGTACGGCAAAGCGTTTTTTCATGGTTGGTTCACCCGCCTTTCGGTTGAGAGTGCAGCAAGCTGCCTGCGCTTAGCCAAAGGTGATGCTGTTCAGCACGGTGTCGCCTTCGGTGCCGGGGTCAATGTCCACGCCGGAGATCTTGATGGCCAGCCAGCCGCCGGTGGGCATCTCGCCGTAGTATTCCGTCCACCACATACCGACGTTTTTGTAAGTGCGTCCGGCCATCTCCACGCCGCCGATGGTGCGCGGGGTAAGCTCCTCCACGTTTTCAAAGTCGTCGTAATAGTAGTTGATCTTGTCCAGACCGCTTTTCAGCTCAAAGGTTATGCGCGGGTCGCCGGAGAAGATATGGCTGGGGTCATCGGTCGGGAACAGCTTGAAATCCCCGAAACTGGTTGCGGACTTGTACCAGCCCTGATTGGGGCAGGTCACGTTGAGCACCAGCGTAAAGTCCGTGCCGAATGCCTCCAAAGTCTGGGTGTTCAGGCCAGCGGCCGATGGATAATCAGGATTGTCCGCAGGCGCGGAAGCGGGGGCCGGTTCGGCGGTGGCTTCCGGCTCCGGCTCTGCAGCGGGCTCCGATGCAGGTTCGGATGCAGGTTCGGATGCCGCGTCGGTCTTGGGTTCCTCCGGGGTCTCCGTCTGGGGTTCAACGGCCGGTTCAGCGGCCTGCGCTTTCAGGTCGGATAAGCCGGAATTGACCTCTTCGGTTACATCCCCCTTGGAGCAACCGGCCAAAGCCATAAGCATCATGGCTGCCAATGCGGCAGCGAGCGTTCGTTGTACTTTTTTCATAGCTGTCCTCCTTTTGGTCATAAAGTGTCCATCATAGCGCTCAGATAGGCAGGCGAGACGGAAGCGTAGACGAAATCATCGACAATGTGATCCTTTTTTGCCAGGCACACGGCGGTGGCCAGTTCGGGATATTCGGCCTCATCCACAAGCAGTACCGTTTTGCAGTGCGGGCAGACATCCCGCAGGTCGTTTGCCAGCAGCAGTCTGTCCTGCAGGGTGCGCGGCGGATGCGGGCAGACCTCCAGCAGCAGGACATCCGCCCTGCAGGAACGGCATAGCTTTATAATATCCTTTGTCTCAGAGCCAGCGTTTTGCACCTGAAAATCCGGTCTGCCGTGTTTCAGTGCCATTGTCAATGCGCTCGTCATCACAGAGTATTGCGCATCCAAAACGATCCTCCGCACGGCGCAGCCCTCCTTCCCTGCAAAGAATACGATTTGTCAATTTCATCATACAAGAATCGGACTATTTTTGCCCCCACCATTTGGATAGTTTTTTGGACTTTTTTCTGTTTTTTTCAGTACTATTGCAAAAAAGTGCAGATTGCGTCATAATGGTACTGGAAAGAAACTGACGGATGATCTCCACTTTGGAAAGGACAGGCGCTATGACAAAGGTACGGCTTGGCAATCTGTGTTTAGCCGCTGCGGTTGCAGGGGTGATTCTCTGCGCTGTCCTGATGCGGGCATTCTATATGCCGTATTCCGGCTTTTGGCGCACAGTGCTGTATAATATTCTGATCTTTTCCTGGGCGGTATCGGTCTGGTGGCGTATCCTGCACGCACAGACCCGCCGCTGCCTGCTGGGCGCTGCCGCCCTGATGCTGTTCTGGCTGGATATCCGCCTGATCCGCTATGACTTTGCCCAGACACCGGAGATGCTGCGGCGATTGTGGTATGCGTACTATATCCCGATGCTGCTGATCCCGACCCTTGCACTTTATACGCTTTTCTTTTTGGATCGGGGGCAGTCTGGTCCGCTGTACAAATATCGGCATCTGATCTTTGTATTTCCTGTGGTGCTGTTCAGTCTGGTGCTGACAAACGATTGCCATCAGCTTGCGTTTGCGTTCCCACCCGGGCAGGAGGTACTGGGCAGCCCCGATTACACCTATCGGTTCGTATATTACCTCTGTCTGCTGTGGATATTTTCCTGTGCCGTGTTCACGGTGGTGTACCTTGTACGGCGCTGCCGTATTCCGCATACAAAGCGCATCCTCTGGCTGCCGCTTGTGCCGATTTTTTTGGCCGCGCTCTATGCTTTACTGTACAAGCATATTTTAAATGTGCCGTGGATGCATGCGATCGCCGGTGATATGACCGTGGTGCAATGCCTGACCTTTACAGCGTCCTTTGAGGCGTGCATCCGGTGCGGGCTTATCCAATCCAATATGGGGTATGCCACGCTGTTTGAGGTATCTATGGCCAAGGGTCTGATCACGGACCGGGCGTTTGTGCCTGTGCAATGCTCGATGCAGGCAGCGCCGCTCCGCGAGGAGCAGCTGCGTCAGGCGCTCACCGGCAGTGTCCAGCTGGACGCCACGACCCAGCTTCACGGCCACCCGATCCGGAAAGGGTATGTTTTCTGGCAGGAGGACATCACCGAATTGGTGGCTCTGCTTGAGGAGCTGCGCCTCACACAGGAGGAATTGCATGACATCGGGGACATCATACAGGCGGAAACAGCCCAGAAGGCACAATGGCTGAAGCTGAGCGAGCAGAACCGGCTGTATGACAAAATCGAGACCGTCACAGCCCGCCAGCTGGCACGGATACAGGAATATCTGATCGCGCTCAAGGCCACGGACGATATCGATACCGCCCGGCGGCTGCTGAAGCACATCGTCATTTTGGGAACCTATATCAAGCGGCGCAGCAACCTTGTTTTTGTCTGCGACAAGGCGGAGGACATCGACACCACGGAGCTGCGGCTGAGCCTGTTTGAATCAGCCGAGAGCCTGCGCCTGAGTGATATACGCTGCGCTGTACAGATTGCCGACGCTGCAAAGATTCCCTCTGCGTCCGCCGTAGCGATCTATGACGCCTTTGAAGCCATCATAGAAGCGACCCTGCCGGGATTGCAGGAGATCCTTTTCTGCGCCGAGCATACTGCGCAAGGCTGGGGACTGCGCTGCAGCGTTCAATGCACGGACGCACCCGCTGCACTGCCCGACCTGCCGCAAATGCAGCTTGAACGGGATGATGACGGGCTTTTGTATTTCACAATGTTTCCGGCAGAAGGAGGCGGCCTATGATTTCCCGAATCTCCCGCAATGCTGTCAAGGAAGGCTTTGACACGCTGCCGGCGGCCATCTGCTACTTTGACCGCAACGGTCTGCTGCGTCTGATCAATCACAGGATGCAGGAAATCTCCGCAGTCCTCTGCGGCCGCGATCTGCAGACCCTTACGGATCTGGAGCAGGCGCTGCACAGTCCCGGCGGCGGTGTGCGGCTGCGCGATGAGGCCGCCCGCATCTACGCATTCCCGGACGGGACGGTGTACCATTTTGCGGTGCGCCCTATTCAGGACAAATACGGCATACTGTACACCGAGGTGATGGCTACCGATGTCAGCCGTCTGGCTGCATTGCACGCTGCGCTGCAGCAGGAAAACGAGCGCCTTGCCGATGCGAACCGCCGCGCAAAGCGCTTATATGACAATATGCCCGACATTGTGCGGGAGGAAGAGATCCTGAAAATGAAGATGCGGGTGCATGACGACATCGGCCATACCCTGCTTGCCGCACGGCGCGCACTGCGGCATGAGCATGACCTTGCCCGGATCAAGAGCGAGGCCGCGGAGTGGGAAAGCTCCATCTCCCTGCTATGCCGCACCCGGCAGGAGAATGCTGCCGAGGACCCGCTGAGCTATATGCAAAGGCGGGCGGCTGTTCTGGGCGCAACCGTACAGCTGCGCGGTGCGTACCCTGCGGCACGCGCCACCCGCGAGCTCTACGCACTGATCCTGCGGGAGTGTACCTCCAACGCTGTGCGGCATGCGGGCGCCACGGAATTGTACGCCGATTCCGAGCACCGGCCGCAGGAATGGCACCTTTGCATCACGAACAACGGCGCACCGCCCAAGGCGGAGATAAAGGAAGGCGGCGGGCTTTCCTCGCTCCGCCGCCGTATTGAAAAAGCAGGGGGTACGGTAACCGTACACTCCCTGCCCGTGTTTGTTCTGGAAGTCACCCTGCCCGATAAGGAGAGCACTTATGATACGCGTTATGATCGTTGAGGATCAAAAGCTGGTACGGAGCCTGCTTGAAAGCTATATTCAGAACGAGGACGGGTATCAGCTTGCTGTGTCTATCCCCGGCGCTGCAGAGGCTCCCATCCTGTGCGATACCGAGGACATCGACCTTGTGCTGATGGATGTGCAGACAGAACACCGCGAAAACGGCCTGGCCGCCGCCAAAAAGATACGAGAAGCGCACCCGGAAATCAAGATCGTGGTGGCGACCTCGCTTATTGACACACAGGTCTTGGCACGCGCAAAAGCCGTGGGCGCGGACAGCCTGTGGTATAAGGACGGCGATGAAGGGACCCTGATGCAGGTCGTGCGCCGCACGATGGCGGGGGAGCATATCTTCCCCGATGCACCGCCCAGCGTGGAGATCGGCACTGCCATGAGCGCCGAGTTCACCAAAGGAGAGATGAAGGTCCTGCGCTGTCTTGTGCGCGGGCTGTCCTATAACGAGATTGCAAAAGAACTCGGCATCGAGCCATCCACCGTGAAGTACCACGTCATCAATATGCTGCAAAAGACGAACTTAGAGAATAAACTCCAACTTGCCATCGCCGCCACCGAAGCTAAATTGGTGGTGGAGTTGGCAGAGGAGTAATTTGTATTCCGATTATCCTTTTACACAGCGGGGATGCCCGCTTTTCGGGCTTTACCCTGCACAGGGAATGCGGTATACTGTAAATAAGTATAGAATTTTTGGGGGGCATCACCATGAACAGCGAAAAAATCATCCTTGATATTGTCATCGACGTACAGAAGGATTTCATCACCGGCGCACTGGCAAACACAGCGGCGCAGGCAAACGTCGGCCATCTGGCCGCGACCGCTAAGGCGCACGCCGAGGCCGGGCACTGGATGTTTTTCACCCGCGACACCCACGAGGATAACTACCTCGAAACTCGCGAGGGGCGCAGCCTGCCCGTCGAGCATTGCATCGAGGGCACCGACGGCTGGAACCTTGCGCCAGAGCTGGAGACCGCCATGGCCGACACCAACCCGCCGGTCTGCCGCATCGTCGACAAGCCCACTTTCGGCAGCTACATGCTGCCCAGCGACATCCTCGACGAGCTGATGGCGCACAATCTGGCCGTGACCGACATCGAAAAATTCGTCCTGTACGGCTACTGCACCGACATCTGCGTTATCAGCAACGCGATGGTGCTGCGCGCGGCCTTCCCGGAGACGCAAATCGAGATTTTGTCCGACTGCTGCGCGGGCGTCACACCCCAATCCCACCAGACGGCGCTGGACGCCATGCGCGCGTGCCAGTTCACGATCCTGTAAGCCATGCCAGACGCAATGACACCGCAGCAGGCGCTGCGCCGGTATTTCGGCTATGACTCCTTCCGCCCCGGTCAGGACGAGATCGTCGACGCGATCCTCGCCGGGCGCGACGCCCTTGCCATCATGCCTACCGGCGCGGGCAAATCCATCTGCTACCAGATCCCGGCGCTGCTGCTGCCGGGCATCACCCTTGTCATCTCACCGCTGATCTCGCTGATGCAGGATCAGGTCAAGGCGCTGAATGCGGCCGGCATTCCCTCGGCGTTCATCAATTCGTCGCTGTCCGAGACACAGATCAGCCGCGCGCTAGCAAACGCTGCCGAAGGCAGCTATAAGATCATCTACGTCGCGCCCGAACGGCTGGAAAGCAGCGTCTTCCGCGCGTTTGCCGCCGGGGCGCACATCAGCATGGTGACGGTGGACGAGGCACACTGCATCAGCCAGTGGGGGCAGGATTTCCGCCCTAGCTACTTAAAAATCCTCGATTTCGTCGCCAGCCTGCCCCGCCGCCCGATCCTTTCGGCGTTCACCGCCACGGCGACCGAGGCTGTCAAGGATGACATCTGCTGCACGCTGCGTCTGCACGACCCGAAAGTGCTGGTGACCGGCTTTGACCGGCCAAACCTCTACTTTCAGGTCGTAGCGACCCGCCGCAAGGACGATTTCGTACTGCAATACCTGCGCGAGCACCCCGGCGAAAGCGGCATCATCTACTGCGCCACCCGCAAGAACGTTGACAAGCTCGACGCGCTGCTGCGGGAGTACGGCTTTGCCGCGACGAAGTACCACGCAGGTCTGAGCAGCGAGACCCGCAAGCAGAACCAGAACGACTTCATCTACGACAAAGCCCCGGTCATTACGGCGACGAACGCCTTTGGCATGGGCATTGACAAGTCGAACGTGCGGTTTGTGCTGCACTACAACATGCCGCAGAGCATGGAAAACTACTATCAGGAGGCCGGCCGCGCCGGGCGCGACGGGCTGCCGTCCCAGTGCGTGCTGCTCTACTCGGCGCAGGATGTTGTCATCAACAAATTCTTGCTGGATCGCAAGGATTTTTCCGAGATGGAAGAGGATGACGCCGCATTGCTGCGCCAGCGCGACTTGCAGCGGTTACATACGATGGAGCGCTACTGCCAGACCACCGGCTGCCTGCGCAACTACATTCTGGAATATTTCGGTGAGCACCCCACCGAACCCTGCGGAAACTGCGGCAGCTGCAGTGACCCGTGGGAGGAGGTGGACATGACCGCCGCCGCGAAGTGGATGATCAACTGCGTGGCCGAGCTGCATGGCCGCTACGGCAAGGCGATGGTCTTCGGTACGCTGCAGGGAGCGAACCGCGCCCGCCTGCGGGAGATCGGTGCGCAGGATTTCAAGAGTTACGGCAAGCTGAAGGACACCCCGCGCGAGGCGCTGGACAGGCTGCTGGCGCAGCTGTTGGAGGAGGGTTACCTCGTCCAGACCGACGACCAGTACGCTGTGCTGAGGATGGGCGACATTACCCCGCTGAAAGTTCCCGGCGCACAGGTCATCGTGCGGATGCCGCCCCGCCGCGAGCCGGAGCGCACGCCCCGCCCGCAGCGCCGCAGCGTGATGGACGCCCTGACAAAGGCCGGGATGGAGCTGTACGCCCGCCTGCGGGAGCTGCGCTACGACACCGCCCAGCGCGAAGGACTGCCGCCCTACGTCATTTTTGGCGACAAATCGCTGGCCGACATGTGCCTGCGCGCGCCGAAAAACGTCGAGGAGATGCACGGCGTCTACGGCATGGGCGAGCGCAAGTACGAAAAGTACGCCGCCAGCTTTTTTGCGGTCATCGATGCCTATCGTGCCGAGCACCCCGACGCCGTGCTGAGCCTTGACGCGCCGCCCGAAGAACCCGCGCCCCACGCCCGCCCCGCCGCCAAGGGCGGCAAAAAAGTGGAGTTTTACCTCACACCCGACGACGCAGCGGCATTTCCCTACGCAGACGCCCGCACGGGTGCCGAGATGAAGGTCGCCCTGACCGAGGCGTGCAGCGACCCCAACGCGAAGAAGCCGACCATCAAGCAAATGGAGGAGTTTTTGGCGGCGCAGGGGTTGATCGCGCTGGAACGCCTGCCGACGCAGGGCTTTTACTACCTGCCGACCGAGCGCGGCATCGACGCGGGCATCCGGTCGGAAGACCGCGTCAGTGCGCGGGGCACGCCCTACGCCGTTTTACAGTTCACCCCGGACGCCCAGCGGTTGATCGTGGAGCATTTTACGAGGTCAACGCCAAACGATTGACGGAGGTATTCCCATGACGATCAAGGACATTGCCCGCGAGGCGGGCTGCTCGGTCGGGACAGTGTCCCGCGTGCTGAACCATAATCCCACCGTCCGTGCGGCAACCCGCGCACGGGTCACAGCGGTCATGCAGCAGTACGGCTACCAACCGAACGCCAACGCCAAGCACCTGAAGCAGCACGTTCGCGAGGGGCTGGCGCTTGTCATCAAAGGCACGCAGAATGCGCTATTCGCCGACCTTTTGGACAAATTGCAGGCCTGCGTCGAGGCGCGAGGCTACACGCCGACAGTCTACTACATCAACGGGGCCAGCGACGAGATGGCGACCGCGCAGATGATCTGCACCGAGCGCCGCCCCCACGGCATCTTTTTCATCGGCTCGCACCCGCACTGCTTCACACCGGCGCTGGCCAATCTGGGGCTGCCCTGCCTGCTGCTGACGAACAACGCCGCCGAGCAGCATATCCCGAATCTGTCCAGCGTCAGCGTCGACGACCGTGCGGCAGCGGCGGCGCTCATCACCCGGCTTGCCCGCCGGGGGCACAAAGTCATCGGCATCATCGGCGGCGACCCTGCCGACAGCCGCCCCAGCCAGCGCCGCCTATCCGGCTGCCGCGACGCCATGGCACAGCTGAGGTTGCCTTTCGACTTTGACACGCAGTATGCCTTCGCGGACTTCTCGATGGAGGAGGGCTATCAGGCCGCCGGGCAGCTGGTGGACAAATGCCCCGGCCTGACGGCGATTTTTGCCATGTCCGACCTGATGGCGCTGGGTGCGATCCGTGCGCTGCAAGACCGCGGCCTGCGCGTGCCGCAGGACATGGCGGTGGCCGGGTACGACGGCATTGTGCTGGGGCGCTACACCGTGCCGCGGCTGACGACGATCCGGCAGAATACCACCGTCCTTGCCGAGCGCGCCGCCGACATTTTGCTGCGCTGCATAGAGGAAAACGCCCCCGCTGCGCATGAGATTGTCCCCTTCGAGTGGGTCGAGGGCGAGAGCGTCTGAATTTCGCTATAAAAGCAAAAGCACCGAGACAATTCCTGTCCCGGTGCTTTGCTTTTTTATGCCTGTGCGCTCTCCGGCGTGGCGATCTGCCCGGCAAGGCGGCGCGCGACCTCCTCGTCGAGGTATTCCTGCGTGGGGTACTCGCCGTCGTGGGCGTCGGCATACTCTTCGCCGATCTCATCGCGCAGATCCTGCCGAATGGCTTCGTTGCGGTCTGCCTGCGACGAATAGCTTGACCCGTCGTAGTGGTAGCTGGCCTGCACGCGCTGGGCCACCTGAGCAGCGGTCAGCCCCGCCGGGTAGGAGGCGACGCAGTCCAGATAGTAGCTGATGCCGTCGTCGATGTCCTCATCGGCGTTAAAGTGGTAGCATGTAAAGCCGAGACCGGCGTCTGCGGCCCGCTGCATAACGGCCATACAGTCGGCGGCGAACGTCTCGGCATCGGCGTAGGGGCCCTGCAACGCGGCGTACAGGATGCAGTCGTCGCCGCTTTGCAGCGTGTAGTCGCCGTCGGCCTCGTGGAAGAACCGGACCTCGACATTCAGGCTGTTCAGCTTGGCTTTCAGTGCCGGGTCGGCGGTCAGGGCGCTGTACATCGCGTCCGCTTTCTGCGATTCAATGCGGTTCCGGGCGTAATCACTGGCCGGGTTCCACTCGCTGATGGCGAGGGGCAGCAGTGCCGCCGTGCCGACGACGCAGAGGGTGAACGCCGTACCCAGCATAGCGAGCCAGTCGAACTTGACCTTCACGTCGGGTCTGGCGCTGTAGTACAGCATCTCGACGCCCAGCACAATGAGGATGACCGGCGAGAATTTCAGGATCTTGAGCAGGTTGAAGCCCGGCACAAGCTGGTAGATCATCAGCAGCACACCGGCTGCAATCAGCACCAGCGCAAACGCAATGCTGCCAACGCGGCGGACCTTTTTCGGGGTGGTTTGTTCATCCATGATTTTACCTCATTCTATTTATATTGAGTGGTAGGGGCCGGGCATGCCCAGCCCGCGCGTGTATGGCGGGCACAGCGGCGGTGGGTCAGCGGCGGGCGGGACATGTCCCGCCCCTACCCTGCGGCAAAGGGCGGACGAGCGGCGTCCGTAAGGCCGCCCCTCATCCGGCGCTGCGGTGCCGCCTTCCCCCCAAGGGGGAAGGCAGGGCGTTATTCATGCGGATACGGCGGCAGATCATCGTCCTTGGGGGTCTTCTTGGCCGGGTGCAGCCCCAGCAGGCGGACGCCGACATAGATCAGCAGTGCCGCAATGACAATATTCGGTATGCCGGTGATGATGTCGTAGGCGTAGCCGTTGCCCACAAGATTGCACAGCAGCGTATAGAGCCAGGTTGAGATGAATGTCTCATACAGTGCCCAGACGCCGAAGCCGACCAGACCCCAGCCGATCAGCCTGTTATGCTGGGGGATCAGCTTTTTGATTTCCTCATAATTGCCCAGAACCAGCAGGGAATCCTCCTTCGGCTCACCGGCCGCCATGTGGCGGATGAGGTCATAGGTGTCGAAAAAGCTGTACATCCAGATGACAAGGCAGAGGAACAGCAGCGGCTCAATGACGGTGGCCGCCATTACGCAGAGCATCAGCATCATCGCAATCGACAGGCCGCGCTGCATATAACCGTAGTACATCTGCCCCGCACCGGGGATGCAGGCGAAGATAAAGGTCAGGAATCCATTCTTTTTCATAGGTCATTCTCCCTTGGCGGTGCTGCCGCCGATGCTTTGTGCTCTGATCTGGTCCAGACCGTTTTCCGCGGTCAGGGTAAAGCTCTTAAAGGTGTCGTCCAGGCTCTTGTAGAAGCCGTTGACGGCGGTGTTGAATTTGGTGCCGAAGCGTTCCTGCCGGGCGGCGGGCTGCTGCGGCAGCAGGGCGGCGGCATCGGGCACGCCAAAGGTGCTGACCGCGCCCCACATCACAAAGCCCAGCACCACCGCGGCAGCCGCCGAGACATAGCGGTTTGTCATAATGCGGAAGCTGCGCAGCCGCATCAGGCTCTGCACCTGCGGGATCAGGTCGCGCATCGGCTGCTTCATGCAATCGGGTGCGGCGTCGATCATCGCCGTGTAGCGCAGCAGACAGTAGTCACAGAAGCTCAGGTGCTCGGCGGCTTCCAGTGCGCCGAGGGCGTCCAGCGTGCCGTCCTTCAGGGCGTACAGTCCCTCGTCGGTCAGGTGGCCTTCGGCGTCAAACAATTTTTCGTTATCAAAATAAAGGCTCATTCCCTTTGCCTCCTCTCGATGATCTGCTGGCGAAGCAGCAGTTTCGCGCGCCACAGCTGGCTGTTGATGGTCGCAGGCGGGCGGTTGACGAGCTTGGCGATCTCGCTGCTTTCCTTATGCTCTAAGAAATAGAGCACCGCGATCTTGCCGTAGGGCTCGCGCAGGCTGCGCACCAGCGTTTCCAGTTCTGCCGCACCGGCACGGTCGATGACGCTTTGCGCCGGGTCGTCGGCATCGCTGCCGGGCACGCCGCGTGGTTCCGGCAGGGCGTCGTCGCCGGGGGCATCGACCTTGCGCACCCACGCGCTTTTCAGGTAATCCTTGCACTTGTTGGCCGCCACCCGGACGAGCCACTGCTTGTAATACTGCGGCTCGCACCGGTCGATGGCCGAAAACGCCGAGAGGAAGGTGTCCTGCGTCAGATCCTCGGCGGTGTGGGGCTCATGCACAAATTGCAGGCATACTGTGTAGATGAGCTTTTGGTATTGCTGCATCAGGCCGGTAAATTCTTCATTTGTCAGCGCCCACACCTCCTCTCGCTTTCGCTTTCTGTATACTAAAACGAATCCCCCGCGGGCTATATTGCAACGCGGGGGGATTTTTCAAAAAATTTTTTTC
>OLYC01001138.1_pt1 | contig 19386 bp, 18 predicted proteins | sample 1674271 | NCBI WGS metagenome assembly OLYC01 (sample SAMEA103958154, study PRJEB25191) | human gut metagenome
ATCACCCCACTTGTTAGCATTATATCACATGTCTAACAAATGGGGTGCAGTTCAGCTTTGACCGGGATACCCGTTATTTCAATATTGCCTAAGTTAGGGCGTGTGATTATCTGTAATTCACAAAGAACTCGTGATAAGCGCGGCTGGTCATGTACACGTCCGCCTTGGATACTATTTCCCAAGGAGCATGCATGCTGAGCATGGCAACGCCCGCGTCTATAACGTCCATATCGTAGTTGGCCATTATGTAGGCTATGGTTCCGCCGCCGCCCTGGTCAACCTTGCCAAGCTCGCTGGTCTGGTAAACCACGCCGTGGTCGTTGAACAGCTTGCGTACCTTGCCAACAAGCTCCGCCGCTGCGTCGTTTGCGCCGCTCTTACCGCGGGAGCCGGTGTACTTGACCATGGCAATACCCTGGCCGATGGCGGCAAAGTTGGCATTGTCGCCAACGCTGGGGTAGTTGGGGTCAAACGCGGCTGCAACGTCCGCGCTCAGCAGCGTGCTGTGCGCAAGGGCGCGCCTTATGGAAATATCGGAGCATACGCCACCGTTCATAAGGGCTATCATTTCGCCAACCATGTTGTTGAAGAACTGGGAATGCATGCCGGTTGCGCCGATGCTGCCGACCTCTTCCTTGTCCACATACAGGCCAACGGTGGTGCGGGCTGGCTTTTCAATGCTGAGCAGCGCCGCAAGGGAAGCATAGGAGCATACGCGGTCGTCATGACCATGGGCAACTATAAGGCCGCGGTCGAAGCCAACGTCGCGCGCAGCGCCGGCGGGAACAGCCTCAAGCTCGGCGGATACGAAGTCCTCCTCGGTTATGCCGTAGCGCTCGTTCAGCACGGCGAGCAGAGCGGTCTTGAATCTGTCGGATGCTTCGGTATCGTCAACGGGCAGGCTGCCTATCAATATGTTAAGGCTTTCGCCCTCCACGCCCTCGCTCATGGTTTTGCTCATCTGATCCTTGGCAAGGTGGGGGAGAAGATCGGAAATATAGAACACGGGATCCCCACACTTATCGCCCACGGCTATTTCAACCTTTTCGCCGTTTGCCTTCACTATAACTCCGTAAAGGGCAAGGGGCAGCGCAACCCACTGATATTTCTTTACGCCGCCGTAATAATGCGTTTTAAGCAGGGTGGTTCCGCCGGCCTCGTATACGGGGTTCTGCTTTATGTCCAAACGCGGGGAGTCGATGTGGCTGCCCACTATGTTCATGCCGTTTTCAAGGGGCTCGCTGCCTATAACGGATAGCATAACGGCCTTGCCGCGGTTATTGTAATATACCTTGTCGCCGGCCTTGAGCTCCTTCTTTTCGCATATGCATACGAATCCGGCTTCCTTGGCGCGGCGGATTATCTCCGCGGCGCAGCGGCGTTCGGTCTTACTTTCGTTAAGGAACGCCTTGTAATCTTCGCCCATATCCATGCAGGCCTTGCGCTCCTCGGCGTTCAGCTTGTCCCATACATATGCGCGCTTGTACATAAGATCCTTGGTTTCCATAAGCTCTCCTTTATATAATGATAGTATTGATGATGTAAGCATACAGCTTTGCGGTCGCGTAGTCAAGAGCGGCAGGAGAATATGCGGCTAATATATAAAAAGGAGCCGCCGCGCATTGCGGCAGCCCCATGGTTTAAGCCTTTGGCTTATTCTTCGTCCTGAAGATCTTCCGCCGCGGGGATAACGGGCTTGTTGCAGTTGGGGCAGATAAGCGCGCCGTCCTCGGTCAGCATGTCCTCGTCAAAATAGATGGTCTCGCCGCAATGGGGGCATTCTACTTCAACAAAGTCGTCGTCGCAAAAGTCGCACTTGTCGGTGCAGTTTTCGCAGTCATAGTCGCACTCGTCCTCATCGTCGTCGCACTCGTCGCAGTCGCAGCAATCGCACAGCGCATCAAGGCATTCGTCTATGTCGCTCAGCTCATCGCAAATGTCGTCTATGCATTCGTCCATGTCTATAATGGCTTCCTCGTTTTCGTCAACGGTGTCCGCCATCTCGTCCAGAGTTTCAACTATCAGCTTGAAAAGCTTGCCATACTTGTCGTCGGCAAGATCCATGCCGTCTACTACGCCGCGCAGATATGCGACCTTTTCCTTATTGTAACCCATAGTGACCTCCTTGTAGTTATTTTATAAATTTTATTTGATACAGGATAGCTTATACGCGCTCCATGTATTCGCCGGTACGGGTATCTACCCTTATGCGGTCGCCTTCGTTAACGAACAGGGGAACGTTGATTTTGTATCCGGTTTCAAGCGTTGCGGGCTTGGTGGTGCCGGTCGCGGTGTCTCCCTTGAAGCCGGGTTCGGTTTCGGTAACGGTAAGTTCAACAAAGTTGGGAGCTTCCACGGAGAAGGCGTTGCCCTTATAGAAGCGGATGTTCACGTTCATGTTTTCAACTATAAAGTTGATAGCGTCCTCGACCTGGTCGTGGTTAAGGGGCAGCTGCTCATAGGTTTCGGTATCCATGAAGTAGTACAGCTCGCCGTCGTTGTAAAGATACTGCATCTCCTTGGTCTCGATATGAGCGCGGGGATACTTGTCCGTGGGGCTGAATGTGCGCTCCAGCACCGCGCCGGTCATAACGTTCTTGAGCCTCGTACGGACGAAAGCCGCGCCTTTACCGGGCTTGACGTGCTGGAAATCGGCAATGGACCAAACCTGTCCATCGATCTCCACAGTAACGCCCTTCCTGAAATCGCCAGCCATCAGCATAAAAAGTTACCTCCAAATAACATGTTCTTCTTAGTGTATGTTCTACATCGTCCGACACAAAGCCGGTAGATAAAAAATACCCACTTAATATAATAGCATAACAATGGCCCGTTCACAAGCTTTTTGAAGCCGGCGCGGGCCAAAATAGCAAATTATTTATTTACATCAGGCTTTTTGCGCCTTTTTACGCCGCGCATGGGCAAGCTCCGGCGCTATTTCACCCGCCTTCATCAGCGCCATCTTGGTTATAACGGGGCCGATGAGTTCGTATATAAGCGTTGCGCACAGCACCACGGTGGTTATGCGTTCGCTGTACATGGGCAGCTTTGCCGCGCAAATCTGGGCCATACCTATCGCCACGCCCGCCTGCGGCAGCAGCGCAAGGCCAAGATATTTCTTTATTTTCTCGTCCGCGTGAACTATACCTGAGCCGATGTATGTGCCGAGGTATTTGCCCGCAGAGCGCGCCACAAGATACGCAACGCCGAGCATGCCGACCGTCGGTATGGCGGCAAGGTCAAGCTCCGCGCCCGATATCACGAAGAACAGCATGAAAAGCGGCGGCGTCCAGCGTTCACACCCTTCCATTATGCTATCGGCATCCTTCCTAAGGTTGCATACTATTGCGCCTATGGACATGCAGAGCAGCAGCGAGGAAAGTCCCCATATGTCCGCCAGCGCCGTGCCCAGCAGCACCGCCGCAACGGATACGCAAAGGAAGTTATCCTTTGAATGGAAGAAGCGCAGCGCAATGCTTGCAATAAGGCCTATCGCCCCGCCTATGGCAAGGGAAAGCACTATTTCCGTAAGCGGCTGCACGACCATTGTGTAAAAGCTCATGTCTCCGCCGCCGGACATTCCCTGCGCCAGCGCAAGGGATACGGCAAAAACTATAAGGCCAACCGCGTCGTCCATTGCGACCACGGGCAGCAGCGTGCGCGTGACGGGGCCGTTCGCCCTGTATTGGCGCACTACCATAAGCGTGGCCGCCGGAGCCGTGGCCGCGGCTATTGCGCCGAGCGTGAGCGCAAGCGGCACGTCAAAGCCCAGAACGCAAAGCGTTATGTCCACAAGGCCGACTGCCGTAAGCGCCTGGAACATGGTTATTATTATGCTCTTGCCGCCTATGGCCTTTATATTGTTTATGTTGAATTCGCCGCCTATCGAATAGGCGATGAAGCCCAGCGCCAGCGTTACCAGCACGTTCAGCGCCTCGGTACCATCCTTCGGGATAAGGTTAAGCACGCTTGGCCCTATCAAAAGGCCCGCAACAAGATAACCCGTTACATTGGGCAGCGAAATAAGCTTCGCAAACCTGTTGAACAGAAGCCCGGCCGCCATAGCAGCCGCAATATATAAAATTGTAATGCTCATCAGCTCTTCTTCGAAACCCCCTCAACGTTCATAACGGGTATTTCAAACATTATGCCCGTGTTCGGCCTGTCCAGCCTGCCGGCATGCTCGTGAATTATTTGCTTCACAAGCGCAAGCCTTTCATCATCCCTCGGTATTATCATAAGCATCTTTACCGTTTCCTGACCGGGATTGATAAAGTGCCTTAGCGAACCGAATACCGGCGGGGGATCGATACTGGATTCGTTGATGGCTTTCAGCATACCCTCGCAGTCGATAACGGTCGCGCCGCTTATGTTGCGGTTGAGCAGATCGGCCAGAATGGGGTTTATGCATTCAGTCTGCTTGGTAATAAAAACCAACATCTGCATGGTTATGCCTTCCTTTCTAATGTATGTATAAAATCTATAATAACGCCGGATTTTACCCCGGCGCATTTTTACCGCATTGAAAGATACTACTGTTTTTTCACTTTGTCAAGCATTGATTATTTCTCCCCAAGGCGGGAATAAAGCTTGGTCAGCGCTTTCTTTTCAAGGCGGGAAACATAGCTTCTTGATATGCCCAATATAGCCGCCACCTCACGCTGCGCCATGCACCTGCCGCAGGGGATGCCGTAACGCAGCTTTACGACCGTGCGCTCCCGCGCGCTGAGCACGTCGTCTATCGCCTGCCAAAGCCGCTCCGCCTCCATGCTGCGCTCCGCCTCGTTATGCACATGGTCCGCATCCGTGCCAAGTATGTCACAAAGCGAAATCTCGTTGCCGTCGTTATCCGTACCTATTGGCTCCATCAAATACACTTCACCGTTCTGCTTCTTTTCCGCACGCAGGGACATGAGGATTTCATTCGCTATCATCTCCTAACGGATACATAGGTTGGTCAATGGGTGGCAAATCCGCCTCTCCGTCCTCTGCAAAGAGGTAAACATAGGCATTTTTGCCGTCCCAGACCACCTTTTTGACGATGGTGCGCAGCAGGCGGCGTTTTTCCTCCAGCGTGGCAGAATCCACCGCGCTGGCGAAGGATTCGATCATTTCCTGATGGAAGGCGAACTCCTGATGGAGCATCCGGCTCTGCTCGGTGAGGGCTTCCAGCTCGGCAAGGCGCAGCTGCTGTGTCTCGCTCTCCTGATGGAGCGCGTCGATCTGCTCCATGACGTACTTCGCGGAGGTGTCGCTGGCAACGGACAGGGATTCCACCAGCCGCTTGATGCGCTCTTCCGTCTCGGTGTGCTTTTCCCGGAGCAGCGCCAGCTCTGCGTCGTAGCCCTCCTTGCTGCCGCTGATGACCTTCTTGGTCTGCGCCAGCAGCCGGGTAAGGGTCTCCTTGTCGGCGGACAGCTTGCGGATCTCCTCGATGATCTTGGCGTCCAGCGTGTTGCCGTTGCAGTTTTTCATAGAGCAGACCGTGCCGTGGCTGCGCTCCTTGGTGGAGCACATGTAGGTGTAGATCAGCTCGCCGTCCGCGGTGCGGCGGTTGGTCAGCTTCGGGCGCATGTAATCGCCGCATTCGCCGCACCGTAAAAGACCGGACAGCAGCGCCACATTGCTGCGCGGTCTGCGGTAGCTCTTGGATTTGTTGACGTCCAGCATGGCCTGCACCCGCACCCAATCGCTGCCCGCGATGATGCCCGGATGCTTGCCCACCGCCACGATCCATTCCTCCATGGGGCGGATCTGATTCGCCTTGCCGGGGCGCTGGAGCGTGCGGTTATACGCCATGATGCCGTGCTCGCCGTCGAATTCTGCGCGCTCGGCAAACAGGTCAACATTGTTTTCTTTCAGATACTGATACGCCGTCTCGTCGGCGATCATGTAGACCGGGTTCGTGAGAATGCCCCGGATGGCAAAGCGGGTGAACTGCTTGCCGCGCTTCGTGACGCAGCGGTGCTCCAAAAGATACTGGTCGGTCTTGCTGAGAGAGCCGGTTTCCATGAACACCTCGAAGATCGTCTTGACCAGCTGGATTTCCTCCGGAATGGGTTTGAGCTTGCAGGCCTTCTTCACCTTGCCGTCCACCGTCACGCTGGACAGGCTCTCCGAGGCGTAGCCCGTGGGCGTTGTGCCGCCCAGCCAGCGTCCGGTCTTGGACAGCTCGTGCATATTGTCCCGGATGCGCTCGGCGATGGTCTCCCGCTCCAGCTGGGAGAACACGGACGCAATGTACATCATGGCGCGGCCCATGGGCGAGGACGTGTCGAACTGCTCGCGGATGGAGATGAAGTCGATGTGCCGGTCGCCCAAATCCTCGATGAGCTTGGCAAAGTCGCCGATGTTGCGGCTGATGCGGTCGAGGCGGTAGACCACGATGGCGGCAAAGGCGATCTTCTGGGAGTCCTTCATCATTTTCTTGAACTGCGGGCGCTCCAGATTGCCGCCGGAAAAGCCCTCGTCCTCGTAGACCAGCACGTTTTCCGCCGCTTCCTCGCCAAAGTGCATGGCGATGTACTGGCGGCAAAGCTCGATCTGGTTCTCAATGCTCTCGCCCTTGCCGGTGAATTTGGACTTGCGGGAGTAGATAACGTATTGCTTCGGCGTATCTTTCGTTTTCATGGCGGCACCTCGCGCTATTCGTTAGGTTGGTAGATATATTATAACGGATTGGAATCCATTTGAAAAGGTACCCAAGGGAAGAATCTGAAAATTTCTGCGGATAGGCAGAGGTTTTCGCGCGCTGATCGTGCCAGTTCGGAGGGCATCGCTCATGTGCATCGAGAAAATGATTGATGAAATGAGCGATGCGTGCTATAATATGGGCAATCAAACTACGCTGTGAGGTTGCTCATGAAAAATAAACAGCCGCCTTTTCAAATTATAAACAAAATCATTGATGACGTCGTAGAAATTTCAGAGCTGACCGGCAGACTTTCCGCGCACGATCATCTTTCAAGCAATCCCAATCTGCGCCGCACCAATCGGATCCGAACCATTCACGGCTCCCTTGCCATCGAGCAGAACACCCTGAGTTTGGAACAGGTCACTGCCGTTCTGAATGGCAAACATGTTCTGGCTCCGCCCAAGGACATTGCCGAGGTCAAAAACGCTTATGAGATTTACGAGCGCTTGGACGAGCTTGATCCGTATTCTGTGGACGATTTGCTGACCGCTCACGGTATTATGACCCGCGGACTTGTAGAAGTATCCGGCATGTTCCGCACGCGGCCCGTCGGTGTTGTAGATCAGGAGGGACATGTCCTGCATTTTGGCACGCTGCCGCAGTATGTGCCTGATCTGGTCATGGAACTGTTGGATTGGGCGAAGCACAGCGACTTGCACATGCTGATCCGAAGCTGCGTGTTTCATTATGAACTGGAGCTGATTCACCCCTTTGCAGACGGCAATGGCCGTGTTGGAAGGCTCTGGCATACATTGCTGCTCTCCAAATGGAATTCTGTGTTTGCATGGCTGCCAGTCGAGTCCATCATCCACGACCATCAGCAGGAATACTACGATGCCATCAATGCCAGCAACGATGCAGGCGAGTCCACCGCGTTCATCGAGTTTATGCTCTCCGTCATCAAAGCATCGCTCATCGACGCCATCCATACGAGTGATGCAATGAGCGACGGAAAAATGGGCAAGAAAACTCTGCGCTGGCAGAAGATTGAGCAGTTCTTGCAGACGCATGAATATATCATGAACGCCGATGTGCGGGAGCTGTGCGGGGTTTCGGCAGCAACGGCAAATCGACTACTTGCTGAATTTGTATCTGATGGAAAACTTGTTAAATATCGAGAAAGTGGACATTGGGCGTACAGCTCGAATTGACAGAACACAAGGCTGTCCGTCAAATTAATATTCGAAAACAATAAGATGCTTGGGGGGATTAAGGAGAAAAATGAAAGCTTTTATACTTTTAAGTGGTGGCATTGATTCTATGGCGTGCGTAAATTTCTATAAAGCTCTTAATTACGAAGTAGAGTGTATCTTTTGCGATTATGGTCAGCCAGCATCGATTTCAGAAAAACAAGCATCACAAATAATAGCGGCATATTATAGTGTCCCGTATGAAACCATAGAAGTGAAGAATATAAACATTCCCAAGCTCGGTGAAATCTGTGGTCGTAACGCACTTCTCATTTGGGCCGCATTTTGCAAGATAGGCTTTGGCTCATACAAAATCGTACTCGGAATTCACGCGGGCACTGAATATCCCGATTGCTCTCCACAGTTTATAGACGCTACAAATAGGCTTTTTGATGTTTATACAAACGGAACTGTTATAGCAGAAGCACCCTTTATCAATTGGAAGAAAGCCGATATTGTAGCGTACTGTCGAGCAAATTCACTTCCATATCATTACACATATAGCTGTGAAGTAGGAAGTGTACCGCCATGTGGTCGATGCTTATCATGCTTAGATAGAAAGGAGCTTCTAAATGCCTAATTTTGCACCTTTGTTCCCCCTGTTTGTTCCTTCTTTTTCAAGCAAAGGAAATTTGCTGCTTTGTCAACCTGATGGAACATATATATCCGATAATTATAGTCTATTGCAGGAACTTGATCTACGAGTTTCAAAATCATACTTAGTCAGCGCATACGATATCTACTATGGTCTTATGCCTAGAAACCCCCGTGACATGCCAGAAACAGAGTATTTGTTCATTGATAGTGGTGGCTATGAAACAAATGATAGTTTTGATTTAAGTGAACGAAATAAATTTAATTACCATGTGATGCCATGGGACAAAGATAAAATGAAAGAAATCTATTCTAGTATTATCTCTTGTCCCAAATTTCAGAATGCAGTTACCATTTTATCTATTCATGATACACTCGGGTCGTTTGAGCAGCAGTTAGCAGAGGCCCTTCCTTTAGGCAAGGAGTTCCCCAATGCGATAATTAATTTTATCATTAAAATTTGTTTTCCCTTCGAATGTTTACTAGATGAAATCAGTAAAGCAAAGACTCTTCTTCAGTCTATACAGATCATCGGAATTACTGAAAAAGAATTAGGATACACAGTGCGAGATAGGCTACAAAATTTAATTCGGATGCGGAAGACACTTAACGCATGTGGCTGGAATGGAAGTATTCATATCTTTGGAGGACTAGAACCCAATTTAGCTAAGCTTTACTACCTTGCTGGCGCGGACATTTTTGATGGGCTTTCTTGGCAACGCATATTTTATAGAAATAACGCTTCTATATATAATCCCGAATCTTTTTATATCTCACTTCCAGAGCACGAAAATAAATTCTTAATGATGGTAGATAATCTCTCAGTACTTCAGGACGTCAGCAATAATTTATCCGCAATATTCGATATGCGAACTGTTAAGATGAATTTAATGGATTCATATCTCGCATCAAATAATATGACAATCGGTGAGCTTCTTACTGTAATGGAGGTGTAAGCATGGGTGGTAGTGGCGGCGGCTTTTCCGGATATGGAACGGTTAGCGCAAAAGCGCAATTATTAGCAAGCGAAGCGGGAACCCAATCTTCACAGCGTGAAATAGAGATTAATGAATTTCTTGAAGAATTGCTGAAAGATTTTAACAGTAGGGATGTTGACGCCATTCAAACGCATCTGCAAGAAATTGAAAAAGTCCTTGGAAGAGAAATTGATGGCTTAGATGCTATCCTTTTTGGCGGATCGATTTCCAAAAGAACATTTATAGAAGGAACTAGTGATGTAGATGCGTTAGTGTTTTTGGATAATGCCAAATACAAGAGGGTCAGTCCAAAAGAGTTACAGGAAGATTTTTATAAATTACTTCAAAAGCGTTTCCCTCATACGGAAATCAATAAGGGAGAACTTGCAGTTACTATAAAATTCTCTGATTATGAAGTTCAGTTACTTCCTGCGCTGCGGGAGAATGGGAAAATTAGAATTGCAGATAGAGAAGAGCGCGGATGGTCATTGCCAATCAATGTTTCTGCGTTTACAAGTAAACTAACGAAGATAAACAAAGTTAACGGGAACAAAGTCGTACCGGTCATTAAGCTAGCAAAAAGTCTCTTTAATAGGTTACCCCAACAGTATCAATTGTCTGGTTATCATGTTGAGGCATTAGCTGTTGATGCATTCACCACATATAACGGTCGATACACATTGTATGATATGACAAAACACTTTCTTAATTATTCCACTAAGCGAGTGCTTTCTCCTATGAATGATGTAACTGGCCAGTCAGGGGTAATTGACAGCTATCTTGGTGCGAGGAACAGTTTCGATCGTCAGCACCTATCACATTACATAAAAGACATTGCTGGACGTTTTTCTGGATCTGATGCAGTTTCAGTAACAAAAGAGCTGTTTGGATAAAAATGGTGGTTAACATGGATAGCAAAAAGGCTGGCCTGGATGTTGCTTACAACAAAAAAAGGATATTTGATCAGATGGCTTCTATGCATTTCAGGCTTAGCGATGAATATAAGCGCCTTGCCAGCATTGAAGATGCAATAGAAATCATCATATCTGTTGCTTTATGTGGCATAACATTTCTGGACTATCAAGAGTACTTTAATATTACCATTCAACGTCCTACTTTTATAGTTGGATGCATATCAATATTTCTATTGGCTTTCACATTAATTAAACAAGGTGTTGGTCATAAAGAATTATGCGAAAAACATCAAATAGCAGGAAAAATGTACTCGCAAGCCAAACTTGACATAGCGTCAAAAATTGCTGAATGGAATATATCTGATACCTCTACTAAAGATATTTTAAACTACATTGATAGCCATTTTAGCTCTCTTAACGAATTACCTCAAATTCCAGAAAAACACTTTAACAGACTTAAACACATGCATCAATCAAAAGTCGAAATGAGTAAATTTCTGGATTCCCACAAAAAAGATTTTTGGGTTATTTGCAGGCTTAAATTTAGATTTTCCCGCAATGCAGATGAAAAGAGGGACAAAAGTGATGATGATTCGGACGTTCGGTAAGGAGGCACCAGACACGCATACTTAATTGCATTGGTGGATTATACTACTTGATGGAAAATCGAATTCGTCATTTGAAGTTACGCCAGAACCACATATCGCACAATAAGCTATACTTAAAAATTCTTATACCCCATTATGCCGCACTATTCGCGGCCATAATGGGGTATAACTCATATTTACTGCCAATTCCGTTTCAGGATCTCGCTTTTGAGGTACAGCGTACTCTTTTCCGAGGATTTGATCGGATGGAGCTTTCCGCGTTTTGTTAGGTCAATGATGTTCTGCCGGGAGCAGCCCAAGATCTCCGCCGCTTCCGCTGCGTTGATGACTCTGTGGGCGGCAAAGTTCCGGAAATCAGCCGCCGTCAGAGGAACACTTTTGCCGATCCGGTAGAGCATCGCATCCGAAACGGTCATGTTCACATCCCACGCAACGCCGTATCCGCCCGTCTGCATCTGCACATGCTGAAAATAGTCCGGCTTCTTGAGAAGGATCTGAAACGCCTTCGTCTTTTCAAAGTGCTTCTGCAAATCGCACTTCTTCACCGCGCCATCCCGGAAAAACACCAGCAGGCAATGATCCTCCAGCGGCAGCACATCTTCAATTCTCTTGGAAAAGCGCTTCGTAATTTCTTCCGGAAGCTCCTTCTCATCAATGGGAACGAGGTAGTAATTGTCCTGCGCGCATCGCCCCATTGCCAGCATCAGTAGCTCGTACTCATCGTATTCTTTCAGATGATTGTCGCGCAAAATCTCGCATATGTTCTGGCGGTCGGGCGGAACAATCCGCTGCTCCACCCAGATCCTGCTCCAATAAGAATTGACGGTGGTTTCCCCACGCTTTACGAAGGAATCCAGCAGCAACGGCGTTTCCCATGCGTCTGCGTTCTCAGGCAACTCAATATAGAAACGCTTTTCCTGCTCGTAGTACAGGAGGTACGCCAGATTCTTCTGTTCCTGCGCCGATTCATCTCGAATTGCAAAAATCTTCATATGCGCACCACCTTTTCCAGATCATTTCCCATATCTTGTCCTGAAGCGTCTGAGAGATCACGCCGTCCAGTCCTTCCAGTAGAACCTGTCTGTCGCTCTCGTGAAGCGGCGTCAGCTTTGGCATTTTATCCTTCGGAATGATACGCAGGTTATCCCATGTGGACTTCGAGCCAATATAGTTGTTGCAGGGCTTGTCGGCCATCACATCGAATTTTGCCGCCGCTGCATCATCGGAACAGCTGCAAAGAAGCGAAAGTCCATGGTCAAACAGGGGCGCCAGACGAACTGTCTTCTTTCGGCTGTTGCGCAGTACCTCGATATTGGCGCCGTGGCGATCCCGGTTCAGAATCAGATAATCCACGACAAGCATCTGATAAATATAGTCTTTCCAGCCCATGCGAGTGCAAAAATCCAGCGCAGATTCATCCGGCAAAGCCTCCAGCTCCTTGTAGGCATCCAAGGCAATCTTCGATTCGCTCTTTGCCTTGAAATCCTCCGAAGCGCAGAGATATACTTCATGCGCCTTGCCGTCTACGGTCACGTCTGCATGAATCAGTTGGTATGACAAATGCGGAATACCCAGTATCGTCAGCAGCCGGTCAACGATCAATTCGTTCACACACTCATGCCCAATGATGCCGCGTGCTTTATCAAAGTTTGAGAGCTTATAGTAAGTCTTTGTTCCGCCGAGTTCAGAGTATGCTTTCAGAAAAGAACCGGCGGTTCCGGAAGAATTGCGATAAACGGACCACGACAAATACGTCAGGTCTTGCTTTTCTTTCATCAGCTGCATGTGTACCTTCACCTCAAGGTCATTATACCTTTTCACTTGTCATACGTCAAGTTAATTTTTGCACGCAACTTGTCGTATGACAAGTTTATTCGATTTTATACCTGCATAAAACCGCCGCCCCGAACGGAAAATTGGGGCGGCGGTTTTGTTATGCAAGGCTTCGCAGATACTCTTCCACGTTCTGATACTGAATGCCGTCTATCACTTGGCTTTCCCCGCGATAGAGGACGAACTTTCCGGTGATTGGGCCGTAGCGGTGCTCGGTCTGGGCGCATTTTTGCTCGTCGATCAGATGGCGATACTGCTGCGGGACAGCTTCCTCGCTGTGCTTGATCTCGAAAATCCGGCAGGAGCCCGCCTCCGGGTCAAACACCACCATGTCAAATTCGCCCACAGGGAATTGCAGGACAAACACCTGCTTCTTGGGGTTTGCCAGCTTGGTTTCCAGCAGGACGATGTCCTCCAACATCCGCCCCTTGATCTCGGTCAGGATGCGCTGCTGCACGGCAGTGCGCTCCGCAAGAGACAGGGCACTGAACGTCTCATCCAGCAGCAGACTGCGGATCAGCGCATCCGCCTGCGCATAGCGGAGTCCCGGCTGCGCGATCACCGTGCGTCCGGACTTCGTGCTGACATCCGGCAGGTGCAGCACGTCGATCTCCCGCGTTAAGTCCAGCAAGTCCAGATACTCCTTGATCTCCGCCGCGTGAACATCGTCCAGCGCCACGGTCTGCTCTGCCCTGTTGCGGATCTCCAGCAGCTTCCGCAGGCTGTCGGTGACAAGCGCAAGGTCGATGCGGTCGAGGATGTCCGTCGGGTTCTTCCGATCCCGGCGCAGGTTGCTGGCGGAAATGCCAAGGTCGTGGGACTTCCAATCCTGCGACAGCACCTCCAGCGTGAAGCGGTGGTTGATGTCCTCCACCACCCGGTTGATGGCGCTGGTCAGCTCGCCCTTCTCGTATAAATCCCGCAGATGGCGGAAATGCCCCTCGTACTGATAGCAACGCAGGGAGTGCTGGATGTTGCGGGCGATGGCGGTGTCCACATATTCGTCGGTGCTTTCCTTGCTGGCAAAGGTAGAGGTCTCGTTGTAGTGGACGCCGCCGAGACTCATGGTGCCGCCGTAGCGGATATACTCGTCGATGCCGTGAACGCCGAGGACGGATTCAAACTCGCGGTAGGGGATGAAGGTGGTGTGCAGCAGGATGCAGCGGTCGTAAAGCTGCTCGTCCTCGGTAAAGAGAAAACCCAGCGAGTCCGTGCCGGAGAGCACGATCTTCATGCCGCAGGCTGCGAACACATCAGAAAACAGCGCCGCGCCCTCGATGAAATCCTCCATCAGCGTCACTTCGTCGAGGAACACATAGCGAAAGCCCTGCGCTTCCAATGCCTTGAGGTCGCGGTTCACGTCTGCCAGCGTGTCTTTTGCGGTGATCTGAATGAACGCTGCCTTGGCAAGCTGCGTGTCGCTCATCTCCGCGAAAATCTGGCGGATCATGGTGGTTTTCCCCGTCCGGCGCAGGCCGTAGAGAATGAATACCTTGTCCTGCGGCTCGCCGTAGACAAAGTCGTGCAGCTGCCGGAAGCACTCGCGCCTGCGATAGCCGCGAACAGATGCCGCAAAGGAACGCAGCGCCTCGCCGGTGCGGACATTGGTGGTAAACGCGGAAAGGTTCGCAGATTTCGCCTTGGGCAGCTGCTTTTTCAGCGCCTTCAGCTCCTGCTCCAGTTCCTTCCGCCGTTCAATCTGCGCACGAAAATTCTCCAATTCGTCAGCAGGAATATACTTCTCCCGCCGCTTTTTGTTCTCCGTCCAACGGTGGTAAAAATACTCCTTGCCGTTGACGGTTTTCTTCGTGACAGAGCCTGCGGGCAGATTTGCAATCTGCTGCTCCAGCTCCGCCGCGCGGGTTTGCATTTCAGATAAGTCCATAGCGCACCTCCTGTGAGATACTATTCTATGCAGAATTATACCCCATTATACCCGCGAAATCAAGGGCATAATGGGGTATAATTCTGATATGTGCTTATGAATCGCAAAATATTGTTTATGGCTGCAACAAAGCAGATTAGGTCACTTCAAACATCAATAACAGAGTTTCCTTCTATAAGTCGTGCCACATCATCCAACTCAATAAACATAACCTTTTTTCCACCCAGCTTTGCCAAAAAACGCAGTGTACCCTTAAAAGAATTATCGAAGTACTGTGGAGCAATTACCGCAATAAGGTCAACGCGATTATCGACCAAGCCCTGTTCCACAAATTGTCTAATGATTTCTTCCCCAGCTTTTGATGTCGAGAGAAGATGGGTATTCAACAAAACATCTACCGGCTTCGGAGTACGCCCAGAATTCATCGTATTTTTCTTAATGATTCCTTTCATTTCATAGGCACACGATCCAACATTTATTTGCGCTGCAACGTCGCCATACTCAAGGCCTTTATGAGGTTGAGGCCGAAAGCCAGGTAATAGTGTATAAAACGCTTTCGGCAAACAGGCCATCGAACTATCCGCGATACACCGCCCAATCTTAGCATTACTACAAGTTCCATCGCATTTTTCACCTAAATACACAGCATATTTTTTTGTGTTTTCTTTTGCCGTGGCTGGTAAGCGAGAAAAACAATCAATTTGATTAAAGAAAACCTCAACACCCTCAGTCCTGACAATACAAGGTTGTGCTATATATAAAGCACTTCCCATGATACACATTACAAGGTCTGCTGTATCTTGTTTGAATGCTGCGTGAATATTTTGATTGATCATAGTATACATCCTGCTTGTAGGAATGTACCAGTTTTCCACTCGACAAGCACGATGCCCTTCAAAACATTGTACGTGGAATGGTGCACCACAAGAACAGTGTAACCTGCCATTTTCATCACATTCCATGGGCTTCCCGCATTCTGCACAATATGGAATTTCATAGCTTCCACACTGCTCACAATATATTCTCGGGATGACTGTGAACAACTGGGATTTACGCAAAACCGGTTTTACGTGCTCTGGAATTTCATACATGGCACCTTCTGCAGAGCCCAAACAAGAAATAGCGTTAGACAGAAACCATTCTGCAGCGATTTTGTCTTCCTCATTGTACAAATACGACCACTTGATATCCAAGCCCAATTCTTTAAAAATTTCTTTTGCAGGACGGCCTTTTAGATTTTCAATTTCTTCAAGAATAATCTCAATAGCAGATTGTGACCAATTAAATAAAACTGGCGCGGGGAGATGCTTAAAAATGCCGATACTGCCCTTTTTGACATTATACTTGACCGTTGCTTGTGTATCCTCAGAGATTGCAGCAATATAACTACCAGAAGTATCAAAACGGTCACTCTGAATTCGTTGAATCTCTTCTTGCTGTGCTGCAGTGAGTCCTTCAGAGCGTGAAACAACCGTTTTCTCTCCATTGGTACCCTGAAGAACCACTCTACTTCTAGCAACTTGGTTGATACAACGCTCGATGGCCGTTTTGGGCGGTTTTACTTGTGTAAGAGGAACGCCAATTTTTCTTACAATGTATTCAATAACACATCCCGTCATTTTATCGTGTTTACTAATGCATGCTAAATATGCTGTTCCAACGCCTATCCACAGACACCCTCGATGCTGTTCCCAGACGCTATCACTCTTTCCAGCCTCATTTATAAACTGATACTCTTTGCTGTAAACATAGAGCACTTCAATACGATCAGTACAATTTTTTGCAGACAAAATAGTTAACCCGCGAAAACTGTTTGCCTGCAAGTAAGGTTCTGTTTCACCCTCAAGCTGATAAACCTTCTCATACTGCTCTGGAGTTAACTTGTTCTCAAAGTTCCAAAGAGTAAATGCCACACGATCTCCATAAATATAATCGTTAACAAGGTTGTCAATTTCAGAATCCGAAATCAAAGCTTCGTGAATAATCTTGAAAATAATAGTGCTCTTTTCTTTTCCCTTGATATCATTTTCATCTATTTCTTTGGAAATTGCAAGATCAAACAATGCCTGCCATGGCAACATTTCGAGCTTTTTTGTCTTTTCTTGTTCGTTCATTGTATTCCTCCATTGTGCAGATGAGATGGTAATAAATGAGCGCAATGCTCATCATTACCCCACTACCAACTTATTGGTTTTCTTCAAGAACTTTGCTGGGATCGGGCGGTCCAGCTGCCAGGTGATGTTCATCGGCCTGCTGCCTGTGTGCTTCACGTAGTTCGCCGTGCCCAGATAGGTGTACGCCTCCGCACCGCCGGTCATACGGTCCGCCTTAAACTCACGGACAAACAGCAGCACCTTGCTGCCGCGTTCCTTGTGGTGGATATAGCGCTGACCGGTGGGCGAATTCTCCGCCGTGGTGCTCTGGCTCTGCCAATGGAACAAGCTCTCATTGATGGAATAATCGTTGTACATGGTGGTTGGCGAATAGTCCTTGTCCGCCTTGTTCAGCGTCACAAAAAACACGTCGATGTTTTTCTCCGGCAGCCACTTCACGCCCTCACGAACGGTGGACGGCTTCATAAAGTCCAGCGCTACCAAGAGCTGGTCGCGGGTATAGGTGCAGTGCAGATCCAGCGGACAGTCAAAGCCCAGATCAACCGGCTCGTCGATAAAGTCGATCTGCTCGAAGCGATAGCGCAGCAGCTCCAAGAGCTCACCGAGCAGAACTGTGCTGTCAGACAGGGCATAGAGGTTACTAAGCACCTCTTCGTCGTCCCAGTCCTCCACAGCCTTGCCCCAGACGGTGACATAGAACATCTGCATCATCCGCTTTTCCGCATCCGGAAGCGCTGCAAAATCAAGGTTGTCCAAACGCGGAAGGACGTCCAACAGGAACGAAATCCAGCGGCGGGAATCAGCCACAGCAAGCTTTGCAAACGCTTTGGTCAGGATGTCCTCCAGCGGCTCCGAAAAGTCCTCGATGGCATCCGCTCTGGCACAAATGCGAGAGAAGGAGGAAAACTTGTAGATCGCCCGTGGGTCAAGATGGTAGTAATCCAAGAAGTTTTTGAGCGTCAGCTCCAGCCCACTGTCCTCCGCAAAGGAGGCTGCACGAGCCACCAACCCAGCCGTATTGCCATAGGACGCGCGGATATTCTCCAAAATGTATTTGGCCGCCTTCTTCTCCAGCTGGATATAGCAGCCCTTGGGAACGGACACAAAACCGTCCTTGATCTCCCGGCTCACGCTGCGGGTGGTATTCGACAGCAGCGCCGCAAACTTATCTTCAAAATTGTATTTTCGATTTGCCTGACCGATGAAGTCCAGCACGGTCAGGCATTCCTTGTCCTCGGATAAACGCAGACCACGTCCCAGCTGCTGCAAGAAGATCGTCAACGACTCTGTGGGACGCAGAAAAAGAACAGTATTGACTTCCGGAATATCCACGCCCTCGTTGTAGATGTCCACGACGAAGATGAACCGCACCTCGCCGGACACCAAGCGCCGCTTGGCCGCCGCTCTTTCCTCGTCCGAAGATTGCCCGGTGAGGCACATGGACGGGATGTTGTGGTCGTTAAAATAGCGGCACATAAATTCCGCGTGATCTACCGTCACACAGAAGCCGAGACCCTTCACCTCGTCAATGTCCGTCACATATTTCAGCAGTGCCGTCACCACATGGTCGGCGCGGCGGTCGGCAACCGCCCCGCTGAACGTGTAGATGTGCTCCAGCTCGCTCTTTTGGTAGCCACCGGCAGACCATTTGAGCGCATCCAGATCCACCGTATCGGTAACGCCAAAATACTGGAACGGGCACAGGAGCTTTCGATCAATGGCTTCCGGCAGACGGATCTCCGCTGCAATGCGGTTATGGAAGTAGGGCAGGATACTCTTGCCGTCCATACGCTCCGGAGTAGCGGTCAAGCCCAGCAGGATGCGCGGCTGGTAGTAGGACAAGAGCTTCTGATAAGTCGGTGCAGCGGCATGGTGGAATTCGTCCACGATGATGTAATCGTAAAAATCGGGACTCGTCTTTTCCGTGAAGCTCTGTGAGTTGAAGGTCTGGATGGACAGAAACAGGTTGTCGATGCTCTCCGGCTTATAGTTGCCCACAAACAGCTCACCAAAGTTTGCGTCCTTGAGCACGGCGCGGAAGGTGTACAAGCTCTGCTTGAGGATTTCCTCCCGGTGCGCCACAAAGAGCAGGCGGCAGGGTCGATCCGGATTCTGCTTGCGGAAGCGCTTGTAATCCAGCGCAGAGATGACCGTCTTGCCGGTACCGGTGGCCGCCACCACCAGATTGCGCGTATAGCCACGGACAGTGCGCTCTGCCTCCAGCTTGTCCAAAATCTCCTGCTGGTAGGAATAGGGGTTGATGTCCATGGTGTAGACGTCAGCATTGTTGGTGTCGAAATATTTTTCCGCCTTCAATGCCCGTGCCAAGCGCTCTTTCTGATCCTCTGCGTAGTATTCAAATTCGCGGTCATTCCAGTAATACTCAAAGGTAGCGGCGATCTTGTCGATGGTTTCGGGTAGGTCGCGTTTCGTTACCTTGGTGTTCCATTCAAGGCCGCTGGTCAATGCGGCATTGGACAGGTTTCTCAAGTGTGACAGTACCGCTTTGATATTCTTTTACTGTGCCCTTTATGTTAAAAAGTTTTGTGTCAGCCATCGTATTCTCCATCCCTTTCG
>OLYC01001142.1_pt1 | contig 19329 bp, 16 predicted proteins | sample 1674271 | NCBI WGS metagenome assembly OLYC01 (sample SAMEA103958154, study PRJEB25191) | human gut metagenome
TATTTTTTGCGCCGCACCACCATTTCGCATTTCTCATTTCTAATTTCTCATTCAAACGAGGCTTTCAAATAGAATCAAAGGACGCCCCGCCCCACGGGCTAACCCTGAACCTTGAACCCTTTCATTGATACCACTTTTCCACTTTTGTCCCCTGATAGTAATGCGCGAGGATTTCTTTATAATAATTTTTCCCATCGCCGTGCTTTTCCGCCATGGCCTCCGCGCCCCACTGAGAGAGGCCGAGACCATGACCATAGCCATAGCCGGTGATGATGAGCTGATCTCCTTTGAAAAGGATATCAAACATGGCACTCCTGAGGCCAAAGATCTTTCTCATCGTCACTCCCGAGAGGCTCACCCAGCCGCTGCTGCCGCGACAGATGAGTTTCTTCACGCGGCCTGCCGGTGTGCGGTCTCCCGCATAATGGACTTTGCCAAACTGCAGATTTGACAGCTTGATATTCTGTATCTTTCCGACGCCATAGCCGAACGCGCTCAGTTTTTTCGAAAACGCATCCCGCGTCAGCGTGACTGTCCATGGTTTCTTTGTCTGGAGGGAGAGCTCCTCGGGGACGCCCTGCAGGTACGGCTTTGAAATCCCCCAGACATTTTCACCATACTCCGTATAGCCGCCGCCATCCGCATGAAAGAGTGCATCGATCGCTTTCCCGTCAAAGGTGATGACCTCGCCGCGGGTCTCCCTGACAGCTTCATCCGTCGCCTTCGTCTCCACGCCGGCGCCTTTGTAGACCTGGCTCTCCACATCATCGGTCACATCATAGCCCGATGCGCGATAGCCGTTCCTGTGATAGAGGGCATAGGTCCTCGCAGCGACGGCCTGCGCCTTCAGTGCATCGATCCTCCATGTAGGAATGCTTTCGCTCGGAACGACGCCGCGAAGATATTCCTCCATCGGCACCACATTCACAAGCACAACACCCTCATTCCATGGGGAGGGGATGAGCTTCATCTTTCCGCGATAGCGATTTCCTTTCACCGCAAAGGACGGCTCGGTCTGGACAGGCTCGAGATAAACCGCGGTGCCGAGCTTTTTTCCATTGATAGAGATCATCTGCCCTGCGCGTGAGATGGAGAACTCTTCCCCTTTCCGATAGGTGCTCACCGTTTTCCCGTCCACGATCCCCCTGCACGCTTGGAGCCCGGTAAGAGAGAGGCGCATGCCGGAAGTGAGCCCCACTTCGATCCATGGCTCGTCCATCTGAGAGATGGGTGACGCTTCCTTATTCTCCTTCTTTTTATTCTCTTTCTTATTCTTTTTATCTTTTTTCTTTTTCGCTTTTTCTTTCTTAGGCTGCTTCTCTGGAGCCGCTTTCATCTGCTGGGCTGATGGACTTGCCAGCGTTTCCTTCAGCCGGATCGGAATGGTCTCTGCAGATATGACTGCCCCCAGGGAAAGAGAGAAACAAGCAGCGAGACAAGCGGATATGATCTTTTTCTTCATATACATGCTCCATGATAAAGGGGAAACGGGCTGATTGATTCAGTGGGTTATCCCTCATGAAATCAAACAACAAAGTATGCGCGTATCCAGCGTCTCCCCTCAATATACCTTCTCCACTTTCGTTCCGGTGAAATAATGCGTAAGGATGGTCTTGTAGTAATCTTTGGTCCCGCCGTGCTTTTCTGCCATGGCTTCGGCCCCCCATTGCGAAAGGCCAAGGCCATGACCATAGCCATAGCCGGTGATAACGAGCTGATTTCCGCTGACAGACAGATCAAAAAGTGTACTGTTCAAGTCATAGATCTGCTGCAGACGGTCCCCCGAAACCACTCGATTTCCCTTCGAACCGACAAGTGTCACAGACTTTACGCGTCCGGAAATCCCGCGGTCACTCGTCTTATGCGCCTCTCCGATATGGAGAGCCGAAAGCTTGATCCCCTTCAGTTTACCAACATCCGCCATCTTCATGAAGGAAGAGAGAGAAATCGTCTTCTTCCATGGGGTCGCGTACTTGTCTTCCGGCACGCCTTTGAGATATGGCACTGCCGATCCCCATACGTTTTCACAGTTTTCCGTATAGCCGCCGCCGCTCGCATGGAAAACCGCATCGATCGGCGAGCCGCCGTAGGTGACGACTTCTCCCGCTGTCTCCATGACGGCGCGATTCGTCGCCTCTGTTTCTGCGGATACGCCGCGATACACCTGCGTACGTGTATCGTCTGTCACATCGTAGCCGGCTGAGCGATAGCCATTCTTATGGAACATAGCATACGTTCTGGCCGCCACGGCCTGTGCCTTGATGGCGTCCATCTGCCAGGAAGGGACGATCTCACAGGGCACGACCCCCTTGAGGTAGTCCTCCATAGAGAGCTGATTCACCAGTGTTACGCCGGAAGGAGAAGCGATGGCCTTGATCACGCCGCGATATTGATTTCCCTTCACAGCAAAGGCAGCTCCGCTGCCGCTGGACTTGAAATAGATCTTGGCTCCCGCGCTTTTTCCATTGACAGAAAGACCGTTCCCGCTTTTAGAGATCGTAAGCCGCGTCCCCGCCGGATAAGAGCCGAGGCTGCTCCCCGCTTCCACATGAAACGCAGAAAGTCCGGTCAAAGAAAGCTCGCTTCCCGACTGAAGCCCGACCTCGATCATCTGTCCTGCCTCAGTCCTTTTTCTATGGAACTCAGCAGATGGCTGCGTCTTCTTCTGCCCCGTGGTCTTACGGGTGATCACCCGTGGTGATCTATGGATCGTCACCGTAGATTTCCCCGGGACCGGCTGCGCCGCTGCCATGGATGCCGACCCCAAGGGGAGCAGCAGGGACAATGACAGCAGAATGACCATGTATTTTTTCATAAACAGATACCTTCTTATAGGGGATTTAGGGAAATGCGGCTGCGGTATGTCCCACATCACTTTTCCCCTTTCGCAGGAAAGGCTGCTCCGATGTGCTCATAGGCTGCCTCAGTGGCAAGACGACCGCGAGGGGTACGGGAAAGAAAGCCGATCTGCATGAGATAAGGCTCGCAGACATCTTCGATGGTCGCGCGCTCTTCGCTGACAGCGGCAGAAATGGTGTCGATCCCGACAGGACCGCCATTGAATTTATAAATGATCGCCTTTAGGATCTGATTGTCCAGATCATCAAGTCCGATCTCATCGACATGAAGCGCAGCCAGCGCCTCTGCCGCAATATCCGCTGTGATCGCGCTCCCCTTCACCTGTGCAAAGTCTCTGATGCGCTTCAAAAGGCGGTTCGCGATACGCGGTGTCCCGCGCGAGCGACGAGCGATCTCCTCTGCCCCGCTGTCTTCGATCTCGATCTGCAGGATGTGCGCTGCACGGGTAATGATCTTTTTCAACTCCTGCGGTTCATAGAACTGCATATGATTCGTGATGAGGAATCTGTCACGCAGCGGCGCGGAGAGAGAGCCTGCCCGCGTTGTCGCGCCGATCAGCGTGAAATGAGCAAGATCGATGCGGATGGAGCTGGCGCCAGTCCCCTTCCCCATGACAATATCCAGAGAAAAGTCTTCCATCGCAGAGTACAAGATTTCTTCAACATTCCGATTCAGTCGATGGATCTCATCGATGAAAAGTACATCGTGGTCCTGCAATGTCGTCAGGATGGAAGCCAGCTCCCCCGGACGCCCGATGGCCGGACCGCTCGTCACTTTAAACTGCGATCCCAGCTCATTGGCGATGATCTTCGCCATGGTGGTCTTGCCGAGTCCCGGCGGTCCATAGAGCAGCACATGATCCAGCGGCTCTTTGCGCGACTTCGCTGCCTCGATGTACACCTTGAGATTCTTCTTGAAGGCTTCCTGTCCGATATAATCGTCCAGATGCTGCGGACGAAGCGTCGTCTGCCACTCGTCTTTTGCACTTTCTTCGGTGGAAACGATGCGCCCCTTGCTGCCGAGCACCTCTTCCTCTTCACCGCCAAGGCTTTTGATGTATTTGTTCTTCATGAAGACTCCTTTGAAAAAGGTTTAAGGAAATTGATTCCATAGCTTTCAATAAGTTTGAAAGTGGCCTCGAGTGACTAGTGACTGGTGACTAGTGACTTAAATGCCATCTTCTGGCATCGCCGTATTTATGCTTTGCGGCGCTTCCTTATTTTTTCGCGCCGCACCATCATTTCGCATTTCTCATTTCTAATTTCTCATTCAAGCGAAGCTTTCACTCCCAATCAAAGGACGGCACACCCAAGGGGCTACCCCTATCCTCTGCTCTTTCCAAACTCCCGCAATGCCGCTCCGACGAGCTGAGAAACATTGTCATACTCGCCCGCAAGCCTCTTAAGGACAGGCGCGATCTCTTCCGCCTCATAGCCGAGCGCCATGAGTGCACGCGCTGCTTCTCCGCTCACTCCTTCATCCGGCTCTGCCGCAGAGACCGCAGGCATCTCCATTTCACCCAAAGCAAAGACACCGACCTTATCCTTGAGCTCGACAAGAAGACGCTCCGCCGTCTTCTTTCCTATACCGGGGAGCTTTGTCAGCTGGGAGACATTCTGCGCCTTCACCGCACCGACAAAAGCAGCCGGCGTCATGGCAGAGAGGATACCCATCGCGACCTTGGGGCCGATCTTGGAGATCGAGATCAAAAGCAGAAAGAGCTCCTGCTCTTCCTGTCCGAGAAAGCCATAGAGCAGGATCGCATCCTCACGGACTGCCATGTACGTGAAGAGCTTCGCCTCCTCCCCGGTCATGAGCTGCTGACGGGTCTTATCGGAAATGAAGATCCGATACCCGATGCCGCCTGTTTCCAGAAAACAGAAATCTTTGAAAAGGGCCGTCACACGGCCTTTGATATATCCTATCATGAGAAACTATTCCTTTACCTATGAAAGCAGACCATCAGCGTGTACGTCCGCCGGATGCTGCACGGAAAAGGCCGCAAAGTATACATGGATAATGCCTGAAGTTGACCTTCCAGTCCAGCGATATTTCCTATCTCCCCGGCGTCCAATTCTTATGCTCCAGGCGATAGATCGCGGTCAGCGCGATCGCAAGTGCATCTGCGGCATCGTCCGGATCGATCTTTTTCGTGATGTGCATCATTCGCTTCACCATTTCTATGACCTGCTTCTTGTCAGCGCGGCCATAGCCGGTCAGCTGCTGCTTCACCTGCAGCGGCGTCACCGGGATGATAGGAACGTTCTGGCGATAGCCTGCGAGCAGGATCACGCCGCGCGCCTGCGCCACCTTGATGCCCGTCGTAATATTCGTATTGAAATAGAGTGTCTCTACCCCCATGAATTCAGGCCGATATGTCGCGATGAGCTCAGCGATGCCTTCGTAAACGATGTTCAGCCGCTCGAGGTCACTCTGGTCTTTGTACGTCTCGATGACGCCGTAGTTGACCGGAGTGATGGTGGTACCATGCTTCTCAACCACACCGAAGCCGCAGCGCCCAGTACCGGGGTCAATGCCTAAGACGCGCATAATTCTCTCCTTTGCATGCAATCGGTTGTATTATACCATATTTCGCAAAGACACGCAGATGCTAGCGACGCTCTCCATGAAAAAACTCAGCCCTCTCGGACTGAGTTTTTCTAAGGAAACACAGATCATTTCGCCAGCTTTTCTCCCGCTGCGATAATATTTTCAATCACCATGGTCGTCGTGACGCTGCCGACACCGCCCGGAACCGGTGTGATGGCTCCGGCTTTTGCCACAACGGCTTCATAATCCACATCCCCCACGGTCTTTCCATCCACGCGGTTGATCCCCACATCGATGACTGTCGCACCTTCCTTCACCATGTCAGCGGTCACATAGTTTGCATGACCGACGGCTGCGACAAGGATATCTGCCTCTCTTGTAATAGAGGCGATGTCCTTCGTATGCGAGTGACAGATGGTAACGGTCGCATTCTTCGAAAGGAGCATCAGAGAGACCGGCTTTCCGATGACATTGCTGCGTCCGATGATGACGGCTTTCTTCCCATCGATCGGGATCTTGTAGTGATCCAGAATCGCCATGACAGCGCGCGGCGTACAGGCGAAGAGGCCTGCCTTTCCCGCAGTCAGACGGCCTGCATTCGTCTCAGTGAGGCCGTCGACATCCTTATCCGGATTCATAAGAGCGATCATTTTCTCTGCGCTGATGCCTTTCGGAAGCGGCATCATCATGAGGATGCCGGTGATTTCCTGATCCGCACTGAGATCTGTCACAAGAGAGCCCAGCTCTTCTTCCGTCACATCATCGGAGGCGCGGAAGATTTCTGCATCAATGCCATAGCTTTTGGCGACCTTCTGCATAAAAGATGCGTACATGGCAGACGGCTTGGAGGATCCGGCCAGAATGATGGCGAGTTTGGGTTCATAGTGCTTCTCGCGCAGTTTTGCAAGGCGCAGGGCGAGCTCTTCTTTCAGAGCAGCCGCAGTTTCTTTTCCGTCTAAGATCATTGCCATCAGAAGAGCCCCGTGATATTTCCTTCCTCATCCACATCGATCTTCTCCGCAGCCGGACGGCGAGGAAGCCCCGGCATGGTCATGACCTTGCCGGTAAGAATGACAACAAAGCCAGCGCCTGCAGCAATGCGTGCTTCTCTGACATGGAGCGTGAAGCCCTCCAGCGCCCCGAGCTTGGTCGGGTCGTCGCTGAAGGAGGCCGGCGTCTTGGCGATGCAAACAGGGACATGGGCAAATCCCATCTCTTCGATGTGCTTCAGTTCCTTGGCAGCCGCCGGATCGTAAGCAACATCCGCTGCGCCGTAGATCTCTTTCGCAATGGTTTCGATCTTGTCTTTCAGGCTGCCTTCCAGATCATAGAGGGTGTGATAGTGGGAGCCCTGATCAATAGCAGAGAGGACTTTGGTAGCCAGATCCAGACCGCCTTTGCCGCCTTCGGCAAATACATTGGACTCTGCCACTGCGACGCCGACTTCCGCGCAGGCATCTTCGATGACCTTCTTCTCTTCTGCGGTGTCAGCGGGGAACATGTTCAGCGCAACAACGATCGGCAGACCAAATTTCTTCATGTTGGAAATATGGCGCATGAGGTTCGGAAGGCCTCTCTTGACCGCTTCCGGATCGGATTCTGTGAGTTCATTCTTCGCTTTTCCGCCATTCATCTTAAGCGCACGAATGGTCGCAACAAGGACCGCCGCATCCGGCTTCAGACCGGCGAAACGGCACTTGATGTCAAGGAACTTTTCAGCGCCGAGATCGGCGCCGAAGCCTGCTTCCGTGATGACATAGTCTGCGAGATGCAGTGCCGTCTTCGTCGCAAGGACAGAGTTGCAGCCATGTGCGATATTCGCAAATGGGCCGCCGTGAATGAAGGCCGGGACGTGCTCGAGCGTCTGCACAAGATTTGGCTTCAGTGCATCCTTCATAAGAGCTGCCATCGCGCCTTCCGCATGAATGTCGCCCGCAGTGACCGGGGCATTGTCATAGGTGTAGCCGACAATGATCTTGGCAAAGCGTTCCTTCATGTCGCTGATAGAACGAGCCAGACAGAGGATCGCCATGACCTCCGATGCGACGGTGATATCGAAACCGCTTTCTCTCGGTACGCCATTCGGATGACCGCCAAGACCGACGACGATGTGACGGAGCACGCGGTCATTCATATCCATGACACGGTTCCATACGACGCGGCGCGGATCGATGCCGAGTACATTCCCCTGCTGGATGTGGTTGTCCACCATGGCAGCGAGAAGATTGTGTGCAGCGGTGATCGCATGGAGATCACCCGTGAAATGAAGATTGATATCTTCCATCGGGACGACCTGCGAATAGCCGCCGCCTGCTGCGCCGCCCTTGATGCCCATACAAGGACCAAGGGATGGTTCACGAAGGCAGATCATCGTCTTCTTGCCGAGCTGAGAAAGAGCCTGCCCGAGACCGACGGTGGTCGTGGTCTTGCCTTCACCGGCCGGTGTCGGAGAGATCGCCGTCACAAGGATGAGCTTGCCATTCGGTTTCTTTTCCAGCTCTCTGGTGAATTTCAGAGAGACCTTCGCTTTGTAATGGCCGTAGTTTTCCAGTTCCGTTGCCGGGATGCCGATGCTTTCACCGATTTCAGTGATCGGCTTCATTTCAGCTTTCTGTGCAATTTCGATATCGCTTAACATGTGGATCTCCTTTCAAAAAACGACATGCTCTCACAATGGATTTCCATTTCATTATAGCATAGGTGGATGGGGCGTGTGCCGGAGATGGCAGCACTGATTTTTTCTAAACAAAAACCGTCTGAGCAGAAGTTCTGCCCAGACGGTCGGCGTTTCAGATAGTACAGTACCCGTGGTCATTTCCACTTTACTCCGTCAGTCCTGTCCCATCTCCATGTTGTAACCCTAGACTACCATGGCTCACCAGCTATGTCAATGGTACATTATTGAGTGATCGATCCCTCATTCACTGCAATGCACCCACACGGTATCTCCTTTCTTCACATAGATGCCTGCGCCGGGGCTCTGCTTATCCACGAAGCCGCTTCCTTCCGGCGCAAAGCCAAGACCTGCTTTGGTGAGCCATTCCCCTGTGTCTCGCATGGACCAGCCATAAAAACTGGGCAGAGGGAATTCCCTCTCCGCTTCGGAGGGCAGCTTCGGCTTATTCGTCTCAATGGATGGGGTGACAGGTTTAGCATGGTTCTCGCTGTCTTCGATCGTCGGGACAGCCAGGTAGCGCATGATCTGTGTCATGGCTTCTTTGAAAACCGGAGCCGCGACTTGCCCGCCATAGTACGTGCCCGTCGGCGTATCCAAGACAACGAGACAGATGGCCCTCGGATCCTCCGTCGGGCCGAAGCCGCAGAAGGAGGCGATATACTGGTTCTTGAGATAACCGCCGTGCTCTGCATCGATCTTTTGCGCGGTGCCTGTCTTGCCTGCCATATGATAGCCCGGTACCTGGGCATTGCTGCCGCCGCCCTCGGAGACCTCCTTCTCCATCATGTCCTTCACTTCAGCGGCGACCGATTCCGTGATCGGCTGTCCGATCACTTCCTTTTCCGTGACTTGATAGTCACTGCCGTCAGCATTTTTGATCGAAGCGATGATATGGGGCTTCACCATCTTTCCGCCATTGGCAAGGGCGCTGTAGGCCTGCACCATCTGAAGCGGCGTGACTGCGATGCCCTGCCCGATGGACATGGTCGCAACGTCAATGGGCCGCATGTTTTTCGGCTCAAAGAGAAGTCCCACGCCTTCTCCCGGGAGCTCGATACCCGTCGGCCGTCCGAATCCGAATCGCTTCGCATAATCGGTCATCGTCTCACCGCCGGTCAAAAGACCGACATGTGCAAAGCCCGTATTGATCGACCACTTGATGATATCGACGAGACGCACATCACCGTAAGATTCTTCATTCCAGTTCTTGATGGGATGACCGGATGCCCAGATCACACCCGGGTCATGCCAGACGCGCTTCGTATCGTAGGTCCCGGCCGAGAGTGCCGTCGCCGCGATGATCGGCTTGAAGGTAGAGCCCGGTTCATAAATATCGACAACGGCACGGTTCTTGAACTGCCGCTCATCCGCTTTTTCGAAATGATTCGGATCATAGGACGGCTGATTTCCCAATGCCAGGATCTCTCCCGTCTTCGGATCCATGACGATGATGATGCCGCCCGTCGCATGGGTCGTCTTCATCGCACGGTCAAGCGCACGCTCCGCATAAAACTGAATATTCTGATCAATGGTCAGGTACACAGAGCGTTCCTTCTCCGCCTTGAATGGAGTAAGTACTGACTTCAGGATCGGATTTCCCCTGGCATCCGTCAAGATCTGCTGCTTATTCGAGCCGCCACGGATGAGACTGTCAAGCGACATTTCAAGACCGTCGAGCCCCTTGTCATCCATCCCGACAAAGCCGAGAACATTCGCCGCCATGGAGCCATTCGGATAGAAACGACGGCTTTCATCCACAAAACTGAGGCCTTCCCATTTCCTTTCCTTGATGAGATCCTTTACCTTGTCCGAGTCTTCCGGATCCATCGTGCGCTCCAGCCATACGAAGCTCGTATCTCGCGAGAGTCGTTCCTCGATGTCTTTCTCTTTTTTGTGCAGAATCGGTGCCAGCGCCTTAGCCGCTTCTTTGGGAGAGATATTTAGCATTCCCGGATCGCCATAAAGAGACTTCACCATGATGGAAAAAGCCATTTCCTTCCCATTCCTGTCATAGATCGTACCGCGCGGTGAGTAGAGCGTCTGGCTCCCCTCCGTCTGATTCATCGCCATTTCTTCATAGCGGCTGCCTTCGATGACCTGCACCCAGAAAAGACGCAGCACAAGAAGAGCCACCAAAACACCGATGGCTTTCGAGATGTTAACACTTCTCATGCGCATTTTATTTCTGGGCTGTTCCTGGTTCATGCGAGCTCCTTTCGTGAAATGGGGTGAATTGGGTCAATGGGTTCTACGGGTTCAAGAGGTTCAAAGGGGTTGGTGCGGCGCATAAAAATCAGAAGCGCCGCGGAGTATAAATAGGGCGATGCCTGAAAAGTTCCTGGAGAGCAGGTTTCCCGTTTGGGCTTTCCTATCACCGACCAATGAACCGCGAATGACAAAGATTTCTCGGCAACGCTTTCAATGACGATTCGAGAGAGTCTGATATCTACCCGTCTCCCAATCCCCAGCCACTAGTCACTAGTCACTAGTCACCAGTCCCTTCTAATCCCTATGTCTTTTCGCAAATCGCAGTGCCGCCTCGTAAAGCGCTTCTTCCGTATTATCCAGATCGCCATTCTGCACGCGGAAAAGCAGATTATTCATACCCTCTGCGACATGCGGAGCAAGAATAGCGGGTACATTCTTCGGATAGTGCAGCTCCTTGCTGGTAACAGGCATACGCCGCGAGAGCTCTGCCATATAGTTGCCGAATGCTTCGTGACCTTCTGTCGCGGAAAGAGGTCGTCCACAGCCAATGATGTCCGCCTTGCAAAGGTCTTTGAGATGGAGAAAGCTCTCCGCCATCGCTTCAGAAGAAGAGAATACGCGGTCTCTTGCGAGCTGGCGTACCCATTTCTCCGCATCCGCTTCCGGTGAATTAGCGAAAAAATGAAAACGCATATGATTCTCCACCAGCCAGACCACTTCTTCCGTGAAAGCAGGAGACCGGCGATAGCGCGTAAGGATATCCCTTGCCATCTCTGCCCCCTTCTTATCATGGCCATAGTCCGTGAGCCGGCCTTTCCGTATCGCGCGGATCCCCGGCATCCCCTTGGCTACATCATGAAGCAGCGCTGCCCAGCGTAAAAGCGGCTCCGGGCTCACCGCCTCAAGCACTGCAAGTGTATGATACCATGCATCATACTTATGAAATTCCTTTTGCTGCGGCAGCCCCACCAGATGAGAAAGCTCAGGCAGGATGGGGACTTCCATATATCCTCCCTTTTCCTTGATGCGGCAGGAGCAGCGAGCGAGGCCGCTTCGTACCAGAAGATCCATGCCGCGCGCAGCATGCTTCGAAACGAGCAGCCGGTCCATCTCCTGGCGCACACGTTCAAGCGACAGCCCCGAGACCCGAGGGAAAGCGCTCTCCATCCCCTCTACCAGCGAGCTGTCCGCCATAAAGTCGAGCTGAGCCACAAACCGGCAGGCGCGAAACAGGCGCAGCGCATCCTCTGAGAAACGCTCTCCTGCATCCCCTACCGTCCGAAGACGTTTCCTCTCTATATCCGAAAGTCCGCCGAACTCGTCATAAAGGCGGCCGCTGCGATCCATTGCCATGGCGTTCACCGTGAAATCGCGGCGCATCAGATCCTCTTTCAGCGTCTTTGCAAAAGACACCTCACTCGGCCGATGGGCATCACTCCCATACTTCTCGCTGCGGAATGTCGTCACTTCGTAATTTTCACCGCCCAGGACAATGATGACCGTCCCGAACCGACGTCCGCTGCCATCGATCGCTTTCCAACCACGCAAAGCAGCGATAGAGAGCATTTCCTCCGGACGCGCCGACGTGGTGATGTCCCAGTCATGCGGCACCTTTCCCATCGCAAAATCGCGAACGCACCCGCCCACGATATAGCCCTCTTTCCCCGCTTCTTCCAGCGCTTCTAGGATCTGCCGGGCCCCCTCATCTATAGCTTGCCCCCGCTCATCACAAGAGCAGGAAGCGAAAGAGTTCTTCGCAAAGCAGGATGAGAGCTGACTCCAAAGTCTCACGTTTTCACCTTCTTCTCCGTCATTTTGTTTTTATTATATACTCTATCGGGAAGAAGGGAAAGGGAGGTCCGCGAGAGGGGCGCATAGAGCCGCTTCGGATCCCAGCGAGGCATGACGCACAGACTGCCGGTTGCTGCCGGGAAGTCGCCGGATGTCAGAAGGCAGCCCCTCGTATCGTCACTAAAGCATCGTCCGATAAAAAGTCGTGAAGCCGGCACTGCCGTTTCTTATGCGAGCCAAGCATTCTTTCATTCTTTGGCAAACAAGAAAGCAGACAGCCCATAGACCAAACCAAAAAGGATGCCTTTCGGCATCCTTTTATTCATCCCTGTTGGGATGTTTCTTCTTATACATCCGATGCGACACACAACCGCCGATCAGCAGAAGGAACAGCAGGATGAAACGCGTGCTGTGTTCCTGAAAATAAATGAGATCATGTCCCAAGACCACCTCGATCACGACCGAGGGGATCTTTCCGATGAGCGTCGCCTTGAAATGCTCCTTCGATGACAGCTTCGACACCACCGCGACCGCCGTGAAGAGAATATTCGGCGAATAGGGAATCGCCCTCGTAAATATCATATGCTTCACGTTGCTGTACTTATCAAGCTTCTCAAGCATATGCCGCTTCTCGATGAAGTTTCTCGCTTCCTGCCTGAAGAAGATACGCCCGATATGAAAACTCAGCTCGATTCCCAAGACTTCCCCCAGCCAGGAGATCACCAGTCCCGGAATCAGACCAAAAAGAGCTCCGTTCACTGTAAGAAAGGGGATCGTCGGGATCCCGAAGACATTACAGAAAATCAAAAGCCCAATACTCACCGCAAAGGCTCCATAGCCAAAAGAGGAGATATAATCACCTAAGCCATCAATATCCCCCGCCAGTGTCAGCTGAATCGTCTGGTCATAAAATTCCGGGTAGTACGTCTTCATCACGAATACAGAGACCGCGGCCGCAATGACCAGGATCAGTACCCCGATGAATTTCTTATATTCATCTATCATGCCTCTACCCTTTGGCCGCCCATAGATTCAGAGGCATCACAGCAGGGCAGCGTCGCAGCGATACATGTATATGAAGATTTCTACAACTATTTTTTACAATTAGTCTTATACATTATAATACATCACGCCGAAATATGCCAATACGGATTCCCCGGCGAGAGCCGCCCCGCAGATGGTTTTCCCACAGGCAAGTAAAGAGCGGAGTCAGGTCACTTCGATGGGGATCACCGTGTTTCCCTTTTAAGGAAACACGGATTCAATCGTTGTCAGATTTTACTCTTGAATTTTTATGCATAGCGAGGAATAACCTGACGCGAATAGCGAGCTATTTAAGGAAGGCTATGACGAAGCTATGTATAAAAATTCTTGTAGAAGCTGACTCTGCGATTTAATCAGCGTTTCCTTAGGATCCCTCAAGCGCTCCTTCTGCCCAAGAGAGGAAAAGATCTCTGCTTTCATGCCAAATGACCAAGCGGAGGGATCATGACAAGCCATCGGATGTCTCTTAGTCATGAGTCCCTCTTCTTTCCATCTCTTCCCCTCATATTGTATAATATAGTTATCCATGGAAGGGATGCCGATCATTTTAACTCATCATTCCTTCAAGATCAGATTTCCAGAAGGAGGTCTTTTATGAAAGGATATATCGAAGTCTATACAGGCGACGGAAAAGGGAAAACCACCGCTGCCATCGGACTTGCCGTCCGTGCCGTCGGTGCCGGAAAGAAAGTCTGTTTTATTCAGTTTATGAAGTCACTCGCCTATTCCGAGCAGAAGATCCTGCAGGGACTTCCGGGCCTGACGCTCATTACTTTGGGTAAACCATATTTCATTGCCAAAGAAGGTATGCTCTCAGAAGAAGAGATCAAAGCCTGGGGCTCCGCATTGCGCGTCTACCCCGCAGGGCATCCGCCGAAAGAATATCGCGACATGGTCCTCAAGGGGATCGAGGATGCGGTCAAAGCAGTCTCCAAAGACTATGATCTCGTTGTTTTAGACGAATATAACATGGCTTATTGGTATGACCTTGCGACCGAGGAGGATACGAAGCGCATTCTCGCCGCCAGAAGCCCGGACTGCGAACTCGTCTTCACGGGAAGAAATGCGCCGAAGATCATTCTTGACGCCGCCGACCTCATCACAGAAATGAAAAAGATCCGGCATTACTACGACAAGGGCGTGGAATGTCGAAAGGGAATAGAGAATTGAGTTAGGGAAACGCCCCTTGAACCCGATTGATTTACAATATAAAACGAAAGGATACCACCTATGCTTACGATTCATGGCAAAAGTATTTCCGGCATGGTCACGATCGGCCCGCTGCGTATTTTCCGACACCAGCCGATGGATTTCGCCCGCACAGAAATCGAAAAACCGGAGACCGAAGTCGCACGCTTTGACTCCGCGCGCAATGCAGCCGCTGTCAAGATGAAGGAATTCTACCAGGAAGCTATCTCTCATGTCGGTCTGGATAACGCTTCTATCTTCAAAGTCTATCAGCAGATGATGACAGACTCTGAATTCGTTGACGCTGTCAAGTCTATCATTCGGAAGCAGAGCGTCAATGCAGAGTACGCCGTCCAGCAGGCAGAGCAGAACTTCACCCGTATCTATGAAGCAGATCCGGACGACTATGTCCATGGCCAGATCGCTGACCTTGCGGAAGTCGCACGCATCCTGCTCCGCACACTCCGACAGAAGCAGGCTCTCTTCTCTTCGGATGAACCTTGCATCCTCTATGCGGATGACCTCACACCAAGCGAGACCATTCAGATGGATACGACGAAGATCTTAGGATTCGTGACGAAGGAAGGCACTCCGACTTCACATACTGCGATCCTCGCTCGTGCGCTCGGCGTCCCTGCGATCGTTGCGACCGGGACGGATGTCGATGCCTCCCACGATGGGAAGACCGCTGTCATCGATGGCTTCTCCGGCGTTGTCTATCTCGAACCGACACCGGCTATCCTCTCCGGTATGAAAGAGAAACAGAGCCAGAGCATCCACCTAAAGGAGCTCCTCCTGCAGTTGAAGGGACTTCCGAGTGAAACGATCGATGGTCACCGCATCGAGGTCGCAGCAAACGTTTCCTCTGCCTCCGACCTTTCTGCCGTCCTCAAGAATGACGCAGAAGGCATCGGCCTCTTCCGCAGCGAATTCATCTACATGGGCCGCGAAACGCTGCCGTCGGAAGAAGAACAATTCAATATCTATAAACTCGCCATCGAAACCATGGCCGGCAAGCGTGTCATCATCCGTACCCTCGACATCGGCGCAGACAAAGAAGCCTCCTCTTTCCATCTGCCGAAAGAGGATAATCCGGCGCTCGGTCTGCGCGCGATCCGCATCTCCCTGAAGCGTCCCGAGATCTTCAAAGTCCAGCTCCGTGCCATCCTCCGTGCGAGCGCCTATGGCAAAGCGGCCATCATGTTCCCGCTCATTACTTCCGTCTGGGAAGTGTGGAAGGCGAAGGAGATCCTGACGGAAGTCCAGATGGAGCTCGATAAGAAAGGCATCGCTTACGACAAGCAGATGGAGATCGGCATCATGATCGAGACACCGGCTGCTGCACTCATCAGCGACAAGCTCGCGAAAGAAGTCGACTTTTTCTCCATCGGCACGAATGACCTCTCGCAGTACACCTTGGTCGTCGACCGCACTAGCCGCAACCTGACCGATTTCTTCAATCCGCATCATCCTGCCGTCTTAAAGCTCATCCAGATGACGGTAGAAAATGCACACAAAGCCGGCATCTGGGTCGGCATGTGCGGTGAGCTCGGCAGTGATCTCTCCATCACGGAGACTTTCCTTAAAATGGGCGTCGATGAATTCTCCGTCGCTCCCTACTCCGTACTTCCGCTCCGTCAGCAGATCCGCGGGATCGACTTGAGAAAATAGCAGGCACCGGGAACATACGGATCCGACCAGACTCTGCGATTGGCTCGGTTTCTAAAGGCGCAGAGGGCATGGAGCGGCGAAAAAAGCACCGCGAAGATCTCCAATGATCACTTCCGTTCCCTCAACACGTTTTCTCCGTATGCCGCAGCAAAAAAGACACACGCGCCAAATAATATGATCCCCCTAAAGCAGACAAGGTAAATAACCAAACTGCTTTAGGGGGATTTTTTTATGGCCAAAAGGAAACATGCAGCAGATTGGATGCTTGCCAGAGCACGAGAATATCTTTCCGGCAAAGGATCTGACCGACAAATCACCAGGTCGAATGGGCTATCCGAGCGGAGTCTTCTTGGCTAGGTAAGAAAATACGAGGAACAGGGCGAGGCCTCTTTCATGGAAAGAGCGGGAAACGCAAGCTGCAGCAAGGAATTCAAGGCAAGCTGCGTTCGGCCATCGAGCAATACGTCCATTTTTACAATTACGAACGTTTTCAGAAACGATTTGGAGTAAGGACGCCAATGGAAGTTCGTACGGCAGCTCTGACCGCTGGTTGGCCATACACTCGCAGGGAATTGAGTTGCCGGATTTCATCGTCTCGACCTGGAATCCGGTCATTATTTCTTTGCGCTTTCTTCCAACTCCAGCATATACCTATCAAAGTCGGACATAAACAATCTGTCCTGAATTACACGGTATTTTTCAAATTCTGTCTCAGCATGAAGCTTTGCAATTTCTGCGGACACCTTGCCTGCGTCCTGTAAAATGCCATAATCAAACATTTCAATGAAGCTGTTGAGCCTCATTTCCCAGTCCTGCATCGTAAGCGGGATATGGCGTAAGGTCATGTTTTCAGCAAAATCCAGGTATGCCGTCACCATACGATTCAGCTGCTTCATTTCATCCTGACTCAGATAATTCTTAGCGACTGTAACATCACTTTTCTTAATCTTTCCTTCCGGCGCATCTGCCCAGGTGGTTAATCCCATGTGCTCTTTTGTGTGATCCGCTCTTTCCACGATCAGCTCAGCTGCCGTATGTCCATGCACTGCGTAATGCATCTTATTCTGGACGGTCGCATAAAATCTTCTCGTCGTTGCAGCATTTTTATCATAATCAATGGCTGTCGCATACAGGTCAGTGATCTTCTGATAAAACTTTCTTTCGCTGGCACGGATCTCACGGATGCGCTCTAACTGCTCGTCGAAATACTTCTCTGTCAGATACGTTCCTCGTTTCAGCCGTTCATCATCCATCACCCAGCCTTTGATGGTGTAATCCTTGGCAATCTGATTTACCCATTTACGAAACTGTACGGCACGCTCAGAATTGACTTTAAAGCCTACGGCAATGATCATCTCCAAGGAATAGTGATTTGTATTGTAACTTTTTCCATCAGGAGCAGTTATTCGAAATTTTCGAATAACTGGCTCTTCCTGTAGCTCACTATCCTCGAATATCTTTTTTATATGATAATTGATTGTATTGGTACCAACATCATACAATGTGGCCATCATCTTCTGCGTCAGCCATATATTTTCATCCTCATAGCGCATCTCAATGCTGCCCTGCTGATCACCTACAGAGGCAACATAGGTCAGGTATTCTGCCGCGCTGGAACGGATGGTTATTTCGTCTTTTTTCTTTTTCAAATAGGAGGCCTCCTTTAACGTTCCAAAATTATTATTCTGTCTGACCGATATCGGCTGTATTTTTATCTGCCATTTTGGGGCGATTCCGTTTTTCTCAGTCGATCTAAAAAGCAGATCTATTTCCCTATAAGAAAACCGGACTTTTTATAAGGCTTCTCTGATGATGATTACCTCATAAAAAGCCCGGAGATACACCGACTTTCGGTACTTATTTTTCTTTTCTTGTCAGTAGAGCCACGGTCTCCACGTGCATGGTCTGTGGGAACATGTCGACAGGGGTGACTTCCTTCACGGTATAGCCAAGTCCGGCGAGGATCTTCGCATCGCGGGCGAAGGTCGCCACGTTGCAGGAGACGTAGACGATGCGTGAGGGCTGCATGCCGGCCGCAGCGGATAGGACGGTCTCGCTGCAGCCGGCGCGGACGGGGTCCATGACGATGACGTCGGGGCGAAGGCCTTCTTGGTAGAGCTTTGGCATGAATTCTCCGGCGTCAGCGGCGTAGAATTCGGCGTTTTCTATGTGGTTGAAGGCGGCATTCTTCTTCGCGTCTTCGATGGCTTCTTTCACGATCTCGATGCCGATGACGCGTCCGGCTTTTTGGGCGAGGCAGAGGGAAATGGTACCTGTCCCGCAGTAGGCGTCGATCACGATTTCTCCGCCGTGGAGGTCGGCATAGGCGAGGGCTTTTTCATAGAGGAGCTCGGCCTGCGGTTTGTGTACCTGAAAGAAGGAGAAGGGGGAGACTTCGAAGGCGAGGCCGCAAAGGGAAGAGGTCAGGGTCTTTTTGCCCCAGAGGTGATGGACCTCTTTTCCGAGGATGGCATTGCCTTTGTGGCTTTGGACATTGTGATAGATGGAGACGACTTCGGGGAGGAGTTTTCTCATTTCGGAGACCCAGAGGTCGGCGAGCGGGAGCTTTCCCGAAGCCGTCACGATGACGGCCATGACTTCGCCGTGATCGCCGACGCGTCCCATGATGTGGCGGACGCTGCCGCGGCCTGTTTTTTCGTTGTAGCCGGTGAGCTGATGGCGTGTCATAAAGCCCTGTGCAAAGCGTAGCAGACGGTTGTTCTCTTCTTCCTGAATGGCGCAGCTCGCGATCGGGATGACCTGATGGCTGCCCTGCCGGTAGTAGCCAAGGACGGGGCCGCTCGTCACCTGACTGACGGGGACGGCCATTTTATTACGGTAGTTCCATGGGCGGGAAGCGCCGGCGATGGGACGGACAAGGCTCTCTTCGCAGCCGCCGATGCGCACCATCACGTCTTTCACGCGCCGTTCTTTCACGGCAAGCTGGCCTTCATAGGTGAGGTGGGAGATCTGACAGCCGCCGCAGGCGTGGCAGACTGGGCAGGCGGGCGTGGTGCGATGCAGGGAGGGGGTCTCGATGGAGATGAGCCGCCCTGTGGCATAGGATTTTTTCGCGGTCACGATCATGGCCTGTATGGTTTCGCCGGGGAGAGCGCCGGGGACGAAGACGGTGAAGTCATCGACAGCTCCGATGCCTTCGCCGTGGATGCCAAGGTCGCGGATGGTAAGGGTGTATGTTTCGTTGATTTTGACGGGAATGTTTTTCTTAGACATAGAATACTCCGAGGGGGTTGAGGGGTGAGGGTTAGCCCGTGGGGCGGGGCGCCCACTGATTGTGGATGAAAGCTTTGCTCGCCAGTTAGGAGTGAGGAGTGAGGAGT
>OLYC01001146.1_pt1 | contig 19266 bp, 25 predicted proteins | sample 1674271 | NCBI WGS metagenome assembly OLYC01 (sample SAMEA103958154, study PRJEB25191) | human gut metagenome
TCTCTTGGGGTTCCAAAGGGGATATTCTCTTTCGCGAAAGAGAATATCCCCTTTGTCCCGCACCCCTGCACCGGTGCAGGGAATCTGCAAGCATATTATGCTTGCAATAACTCCCAATACGGGATATAATATTTCATTATTTTGTCTGCCTCACAGCAGACGCGAAGAAAGGAATGGATCATATGGCTGAGGAAGTCAAGACTGCCGCCGCTGAGGGCGAATCCGGCAGCAAAAATTTTATCGACGCCTTCATCGAAGAAGACATCGCGGAGGGTGGGCGCTTCCAGGGCCAGCAGGTCCACACCCGTTTTCCGCCGGAGCCGAACGGCTATCTGCACATCGGCCACTGCAAGGCGCTGACCATCGACTTTGGCACCGCTGAGCGCTTCGGCGGCCTTTGCAACCTGCGCATGGACGACACGAACCCCACGAAGGAGGACGTCGAATTTGTCGACGCCATCAAAGAGGACATCCACTGGCTGGGCTTCGACTGGGGCGACCGTTTCTTCTACGGCAGCGACTATTTTGAAAAGGACTACGAGTACGCTGTCGAGCTCATCAAAAAGGGCCTTGCCTACGTCTGCGACCTGACGCCCGAGCAGGCGAGAGAGTACCGCGGAGACATCGGCAAGCCCGCCATCTCCCCGTACCGCGACCGCGATGTAGAGGAGAACCTCGACCTCTTCGAGCGCATGAAAAACGGCGAGTTCCCTGAGGGCAGCCGCACGCTGCGCGCAAAGATCGACTTAGCCTCCGGCAACTTCAACATGCGCGACCCTGTTATTTACCGCATCCGCTACATGCACCATCACCGTCAGGGCGACAAGTGGTGCATCTACCCGATGTACGACTTTGCGCACCCCATTCAGGACGCGCTCGAGGGCATCACGCACTCGCTGTGCTCGCTCGAATTCGAGGCGCACCGCCCGCTCTACGACTGGGTGGTGAACAACGTTTCCGTGCCCAATAAGCCGCGCCAGATCGAGTTTGCCCGCCTTGGCATCGATCACACGGTCATGTCGAAGCGCAAGCTTCGCAAGCTTGTGGAGGAGGGCATCGTCTCCGGCTGGGACGATCCGCGTATGCCGACGCTGTGCGGCCTGCGCCGCCGCGGCTTCACGCCCGCGTCCATCCGCAACTTCTGCGACCGCATCGGCGTTGCCAAGAGCGCGAGCGTGGTCGAATACAGCTTCCTTGAGCACTGCCTTCGCGAGGACCTCAACGAGAAGGCCGAGCGCACGATGGGCGTGCTGCATCCGGTGAAGCTCGTCATCACGAACTATCCCGAGGGCAAGAGCGAGACCGTCACGGTCGAGAATAACCCGACCGACCCTGCGTCCGGCACGCATGAGATCACGTTCTCCCGCGAGTGCTGGATCGAGGCAGACGACTTCATGGAAGTCCCCGTGCCCAAGTACAAGCGCCTGACGCCGAACGGCCCCGAGTGCCGCCTCAAGGGCGCGTACCTCATCACCTGCACGGGCTGCAAGAAGGATGAAAACGGCAACGTCGTCGAGGTCTACGCCGAGTACGACCCGAACTCGCCGGGCGGCGATCCCGCCGACGGCCGCAAGGTCAAGGGCGCGACGATCCACTGGGTCGACAGCAAGACCGCCGTGGACGCCGAGGTCCGCCTGTACGGCAACCTCTTCTCCGACGCCCAGCCCGACGGCCCGGACAAGAACTTCCTCGACTGCCTGAACCCCGACTCCCTGCAGGTCCTCACCGGCTGCAAGGTCGAAGCCGCGCTCGTCGAAGAGGCGAAGAAGTATGACGCGGAGGGCGAAGGCCGCACGGCGCATACCGCGCCCGGCTTCCAGTTCATGCGCGTCGGCTACTTCTGCATGGACTCCCGCGACTGCCGCGCCGACCACCTGGTCTTCAACCGCAGCGTCCTGCTCAAAGACAGCTTCAAACCGGGAAAATAAACAAAAAACCGCCCGCGCATCGCGATCAAGCGATGCGCGGGCGTTCTGTGTTACATAGACTCCTGTCTGGCCACATGGGCGCAGATGGCCGCGAAGGTCTTTTCACTCACGTCGTGTTCGACCTTGCAGGCATCCTCCCGCGCAGTCTTTTCGTCGACGCCGATGCGCATGAAAAACTCCGTCAGCGTCTTGTGCCGGGTATAGATCCGGTCCGCGATCTCCATGCCGCTCTCGGTCAGTGTAATCAGCCCGTCACGATCCATGGTGATAAAGCCGTTCTGTTTCAACTGTTTGGTCGCGTAGGTCACGCTGGGTTTCGTAACGCCGAGATGCTCCGCTACGTCAATGGAGCGGATATAGCCGTGCCGCTCCCGCATCATCAGCATGGCTTCCAGATAGTCCTCTGCCGCTCTGTGCACACTCACAGCAAATTGCACCAACCTTTCTTTGAAATTATCTTTTATACTAACACACTTGAACAAAAAAAGCAAGCAAGCATTTTTTTCGGAAAAACCTATTGACAAGCGCGGTTAGTCATGTTAAACTGTGGGCTGGTTAGGGAGGTCTAACCTTTGTTTTTCCCCTTTGGTTAGTGCACCTTAATCCAAATTAGACATCTCAAATCTACACAGACAGGGGGCGCGGGATTTGATGCCGCTTACACTCGCAGCAGCCGGTGAAGAAAACATCATCCGCAAGGTCGGCGGGAATCCGGAAGTCAAAAAGCATCTGGAGGACCTGGGCTTTGTTGCAGGCGATACGGTTACAGTCGTTTCCAGCCTGGCCGGGAACGTCATTGTAAAGGTCAAGGAATCACGCGTGGCCATCAGTGAAGAGATGGCGCGTAAGATCATGATTTAATTTAAGGAGAGAGGAATATGAAAACGCTGAAAGACGCAAAGATCGGCGACACCGTCAAGGTCGTCAAGCTCCACGGCGAAGGACCCGTCAAGCGCCGCATTATGGACATGGGCATCACCAAGGGCACAGAGGTTTTTATCCGCAAGGTAGCCCCTCTTGGAGACCCGATGGAAGTCACGGTCCGCGGCTACGAGCTGAGCCTGCGGAAGGCTGACACCGAAATGATCGAAATTGCATAAAGTATCTGGTCAAAAGGAGCAGAAAGATGGAAAAACAGATCAAAATTGCCCTTGCGGGCAACCCGAACAGCGGTAAAACCACGCTGTTCAATGCGCTGACCGGCTCGAACCAGTTCGTCGGCAACTGGCCCGGCGTCACGGTCGAAAAGAAGGAAGGCAAGCTGAAGAAGCATGACGACGTCGTCATCATGGACCTTCCCGGTATTTATTCTCTGTCCCCCTACACACTCGAAGAGGTCGTCTCCCGGAACTACCTGATCACGGAGCGTCCCGATGCGATTTTGAACATTGTCGACGGCACCAACCTGGAGCGGAACCTCTACCTCACCACGCAGCTGACCGAGCTCGGCATCCCTGTGGTCGTGGCCATCAACATGATGGACGTCGTCAAGAAGAACGGCGACCAGATCAACGTCAATGAACTCTCCCGCCAGCTGGGCTGCCCGGTCGTTGAGATCTCCGCTCTGAAGGGCACCGGCATCATGGAAGCCGCTGAGGCTGCCGTTTCCGCCGCTGCCGGCCCGCACACCGAGCCGCAGCACACCTTCTCCGGCCCGGTCGAGCACGCCATCGCCCACATCGAAGAGGCTGTCCTGCATGACAAGCCCGCCGCTCAGCAGCGCTGGTACGCCATCAAGATCTTCGAGCGTGACGACAAGGTCCTCGAACAGCTGCAGATCCCCGCTGACGTCATGCAGCACATCGAAACAGACATCAAGGCCGCTGAGACCGAGCTCGACGACGATGCGGAATCCATCATCACCAACGAGCGCTACGTGTACATCGCACAGGTCATCAAGAGCTGCTACAAAAAGAAGAGCGCCGGCAAGCTCTCCGCTTCCGACAAGATCGATAAGATCGTCACCAACCGCTGGCTGGGCCTGCCCATCTTCGCGGCTGTCATGTTCATCGTTTACTGGGTCGCCATGGTCGGCGTCGGCGCACCGGCGACGGACTGGGCGAACGACGGTCTGTTCGGCGACGGCTGGCACCTGTTCGGCATCGGCTCCTCCGCTTACTCCGAAGCTGCTGACGAATACACCACCGCAAGCGACGCAATCAGCGGCTACTATGAGCTCGACACCGAAGCCGAAGACTTCGACGCAGATACTGCTCTGGCCGAGATGAAGGCCGTGACCGCCGATTCCGAGAGCACGACCATCGAGGTCGAGGATGAAGAGACCCTCGCTATCAATGACATGACTGTTTACTACGATTCCATCCCCGACGACGCGGACGAAAAGACCACGATCGGCATGACCTATGTCGACGCTGTCAGCTACTTCGAAGAGAACGGCTTTGACGAGCCCGATCCCGCCGACTACGGCGTCTGGGTCCCCGGTGTTCCCGTTCTTGTCGGCAATGCGCTGGAAGCTGCCGGTGCGGCTGACTGGCTGAGCGGCCTGATCCTTGACGGCATTGTCGCCGGTGTCGGCGCAGTTCTCGGCTTCGTGCCGCAGATGCTCGTTCTGTTCCTCATGCTGGCCTTCCTCGAAGCGTGCGGCTACATGGCCCGTATCGCCTTCGTTCTGGACCGTATCTTCCGGAAATTCGGCCTGTCCGGCAAGTCCTTCATCCCGATGCTCATCGGCACCGGCTGCGGCATTCCGGGCGTTATGGCTTCGCGTACCATAGAAAATGAACGTGACCGCCGTATGACGATCATGACCACCACCTTCATCCCCTGCGGCGCAAAGGTGCCGTTCATCGGCATGATCGCCGGCGCTCTCTTTGGCGGCAGCGCATGGGTCTCCACCTCCGCTTACTTCATCGGCATGGCCGCGATCGTCATCTCCGGCATTATGCTGAAGAAGACCAGGATGTTCTCCGGCGATCCCGCTCCGTTCGTCATGGAACTGCCTGCATACCACTGGCCGACCCTCGGCAACGTCCTGCGCAGCATGTGGGAGCGCGGCTGGTCCTTCATCAAGAAGGCCGGTACGATCATCCTTCTGTCCACCATCTTTGTCTGGTTCACCACCTACTTCGGCTGGGCCGAAGACGGCTTCCGGATGCTCTCTGACGAAGAGATCAACTACTCCATCCTCGCCAAGATCGGCGGCGCCATCGCCTGGATCTTCGCTCCGCTCGGCTGGGGCAACTGGCAGGCAGTTGTTGCCTCCATCACCGGCCTTGTCGCCAAGGAGAACATCGTCGGCACGCTCGGCATCCTCTATGGCGGCGGCGACGGCACGGTCTATCAGAACCTTGCTACCGCGTTCAATGGCATTACCGGCTACTCCTTCCTGGTCTTCAACCTCCTGTGCGCTCCGTGCTTCGCGGCCATCGGCGCCATCAAGCGTGAGATGAACAGCCAGAAGTGGACCTGGTTCGCCATCGGCTATCAGTGCGGCTTCGCCTATGCGATCGCCCTCATGGTCAACCAGTTCGGCGCTCTGTTCACCGGCAACGGCAACGTCCTCGGCGTGATCGTCGGCGTCGTTCTGCTCGCCTTCATCGTCTACATGCTTGTCAAGCCCTATAAGGAGGCTACCAAGCTGACCGCAAAGATCAAGTAATATTCCGCAATCCATTTCAGGCAAGACCGCAGATCCTGCGGTCTTGCCTCCCCTCCGCAAACGAGCTTATCAAGGAGTGATCTTCATGTTTGCCTGGCTCGCAGAGAATCTTGGCACGATCGTGATCTCGGCAGTTCTGCTGGCGATCGTTGCCGCAATCGTGATCTATCTGATCCGGCAGAAAAAGCAGGGCAAAAGCACCTGCGGCGCTGGCTGCGCACACTGCGCAAACGCGGGCTGCTGCCATCATCATGAATGAGAGGTCTTTCTGATGTATAAAACCACGCTGAAGATCGACGGCATGATGTGCGGCATGTGCGAATCGCACATCAATGACACCATCCGCAAGGCAGTCCCCGTCAAAAAGGTCTCCTCGTCGCACACCAGGGGCGAAGCGGTCGTCATCACAGACGAGCCGCTGGACGTCGAAGCCGTCAAGGCCGCAGTCCACGCGACCGGCTATGAGGTCCAGAGCGCCGCGAGCGAGCCCTATGAAAAAAAGCGATTCTCCCTTTTCGGGAAATGAGCGCTCCCCCTCCATACCGGAAGTCCCGTCCTGTCCCCATGCCGGCAGGGCGGGGTTTTCTATGTGCGGCATGGACAGACGAAAACCGCCATGGCAGCTGACTGCTGCCATGGCGGTTTTGTATTCTGGAAAGCTCAGAAGGTCGCGACGCTCTGCTCGGCGGGTTCGGCGGGCTGGACGTTGACGGCGGTGAGGATGGGACCCACGCCCTTGTAGAGCGAGTGGTACTTGACCTCGACGGTCGCCGTGACCCAGACCCAGCTGCGCGCCGCCAGCCCGGAAGCCCCGGCAAACCGGCACGGCAGGCCCATGAACGTGATATCCGCCTCGCAGCAGGTCATGACGAAGCGGCCGGGGGCGAACATGCCGTCCTTTTCCCGGCGCAGCCGCGCCACCTGTCCCTTGAATTTCACGGTCTTGCCGGCGTATTTCTTGGGCTCCTCGGTGATATCGCGGTAGAACAGGGCATAATCCTCGTCCTTGACCTCCACGACCGGGGCGTTCAGGTCGAACGGCAGGGGATCCTCGATGTCGTCATAGTGGGTCGAGCCGTCGGTGTACTCGTAGAGGATCTCGATCCGGCGGTTGACGGCCCGGGCGATCTTGTGGTAGGGCGTGACGTCCGCGCCGGGCGTCATGCGGTTGAGGACCAGCATCTCCGCCCCGGCCAGCTTGTCCACGACGAGCTGGCGCATGTTGGCGTTGTAGCTGAGGAAGGTCGTCGCGTCGGCAAACATGACCTCCTGCGCGATCTTCCAGTGGTCGGGCGTCTTGAGATAGAAATCCGAGGCCAGATGCATGCCGTTGAGTTCAACGACCACGCGCTCGGCGTTGTATTTCTTCTGCAGCCCGGTCAGCATCTCCGGGCTCAGCTCGTCGTAGTCCAGGACCTGCTCATAGACCTCCTTATGCGGGTAAGTGGATACGTCGTATTCCTCCTCGCCCTCCTCAAAGACCAGCAGCAGCGTCCGTTCGCCGGTGTTGAAGCGCTCGTCCTCGAGCGTCTCCTGGATGAATTTCGTCTTGCCGGACTCCAGAAAGCCCGTGAAGACGTACATGGGGATATCGGGCATAGCCATGTCGGATTCTCCTTACTGCTTTTCTACGCCGAAGAGCTTCGCGACGGCTTCCTCATTCAGCTTCGAGCCGATGACGCAGATGCGGCCGGTGACCATTGCGCCGCCGTCACGGATGTCAGGCTCGCCGGGCACGTAGTCGAAGTGGATCCACTTCTCACCCTCGGCGTTGGCCACATAGCCCTTGGCCCGCAGGATGATGCCGTAGGTCTCCGCATCCTCCAGCGCCTGCAGGATGTGCTCGATCTCAGCCTTGGTGAACTTCCTGTGCGTCTCCTCGCCCCAGCTGATGAAGACCTCGTCGGCGTCATGGCCGTGGTGATGGTGATGATGGTGGTGATGCTCGTGTTCGTCCTCGTCGTCATCGTCATGGTCGTGGTGGTGGTGATGATGCTCGTGCTCGTCGTCATCGTCGTCATGATCGTGGTGATGGTGGTGATGCTCGTGCTCATCCTCGTCATCATCGTCGTGATGATGGTGGTGGCAGCTGCAGTCCGGATCGTCGCATTCCTCGTCGTCATCGTCGTCGTGGTCATGATGATGGTGATGCGCTTCCTCCTCGAGCTTCGCAAGCTCGACGGCGATGGTGCTGCGCTGCTCCATGGCCTCCATCAGCTGCTCGCCGGTGAGCTCCGGCCATGGCGTCGTGACGATCACGGCGTCCTTGTTGTGCTCGCGGATCATGGCGACGCACTGGTCGAGCTTTTCTTCCTTCATGCCGTCAGTGCGGCTGAGGATGATGGTGTTGGCCGTCTCGATCTGGTTGTTGTAGAACTCGCCGAAGTTCTTCATATACATCTTGCACTTCGTCGCGTCCGCCACAGTCACAAAGTTGCCCAGCTGCACGTCGTCCGACGTGACCTTGCGCACGGCGCCGATGACGTCCGACAGCTTGCCGACGCCCGACGGCTCGATCAGGATGCGGTCCGGCGCATATTCAGCGATGACCTTTTTGAGCGCGCGGCCGAAATCGCCGACCAGCGAGCAGCAGATGCAGCCGGAGTTCATCTCCGTGATCTGGATCCCGGCCTCCTGCAGAAAGCCGCCGTCGATGCCGATCTCGCCGAATTCATTCTCGATCAGGACCAGCTTCTGGCCGTGGTAGGCTTCCTTGATCATTTTCTTGATGAGCGTCGTCTTGCCGGCGCCGAGAAAACCGGAATAAATATCAATTTTTGTCATGCAAAAACACCTTCCAGTAAACAATTTTCGTTCCAATAGTATAGCACTTTCCTACGGGAACATCAAGGTTTCTTCATGAAATATTCACAGTTTCCGCCAAAAGGAATTGACAAACCGGGATCGATATGATAATATAATTCTCGGCTTTGGAGGCCGGCATTCGGAGAGATGTCCGAGCGGTTTAAGGAGCTGGTCTTGAAAACCAGTGACACAGCAATGTGCCGTGGGTTCGAATCCCACTCTCTCCGCCATTTTCTTTCCTTCATACCGGCCTGACCGACCTGCGGAAGTACCCAAGTGGCCGAAGGGGCTCCCCTGCTAAGGGAGTAGGCGTCTAAAAAGCGCGCGAGAGTTCAAATCTCTCCTTCCGCGCCAAGGAAAAGACCTTGAAAACACTACGTTTTCGAGGTTTTTTCTTTGCCCAAACGTGCAGTTTTCCCCTATATTTTCCCCTTACAGGCTGGATGCAGCCTTTTTTGTGCTCTGAAACAGGGCTTCCATGCGGTTCGCAGAATCCCGTTTCATGCGCTCTGTCGCGTGGGCGTAAACGTCCAGCGTGAACGCCGCTGTCGCGTGACCGAGGTTTTCCTGCACGGTCTTCGGGTTGTCGCCCGCCTGCAGAGAATTGACGGCGAACGAATGACGAAGATCATGGAAACGTGCTTCCGGTATGCCGATGCTCTCCACGGCCTTCTTGAAATGCTTGCGCACGGACACATGGGACAGATGGTGTCCCAACTCATCCGTAAATACCAGACCGGAATCTTCCCAAAACCCCCCGGCTTTCAATCTCCATTCCGTCTGTACCCGCCGCTGCTCTCTGAGCGCCTTCATCACCGAAGACGCCGGGGTCAGCAGGCGGGTTTTGTCGTTTTTCAGAGAGCCGAAGAAATACGTGCCGCCCTTTTCCTTGGATTTGAGAAGCTGCTGCGCGACGGTCACCGTCCCAGCATCGAAGTCCACGTCTTTCCATCGCAAACCGAGAAGCTCCCCTTGCCGCAATCCCGTCAGCAAATCGACGATAAACAGCCGCTCGAACGGCTGCCCGTGGATCGCGTTCAGGAAGGCGGCAGTCTGCGCTTCGTCCAACGGGCGAATCTCTTGACGCTCCACGCGCGGCAGCTTGCAGGCATCGGAAGGATTGATCCGCAGATAGCCGACCTCGACGGCCTGTCCCAGCGCCCGGTGCAGAATGCCGTAAATATCTTTGACAGTCTTTGCAGAAAGCGGCTTGCGCCCGCTCGTGCCGCGCTGGAGGTCGTTAAGCATTTTCTGGATCTGTGGTGCTTTGAGCGCTTGCAGCTTGACAGCGCCGAGCGTGGGCTTGATCGTGCTTTCCACCTTGTTCTTGTAGGTCGAGCGGGTCAGCGGCTTCAGATCGACCGTGTATTCGGCGAGCCAGATATCAAGCCAGTCGGACACGGTCAGTTTCGTCGGCTCCTGATAGGTCGAGTCGTTGACCGCCACGGCTGCGGCCTGCATCTTCTCACGGACTTCTTTCTGCGTCTTGCCGGAGAAGCTGCGGCGGATCTGCTTGCCGGTGCCGGGATCGACACCGATTGTCAGCCTTGATTCCCAATATTCGTAGGTTCGACCGTCCCGAAGGACGGTCTTTTTTCGTATGCTGCCCGCTCCGGCAGCGTTTCGTTTAGCCATATCATTCAGCCTCCGGCTCGGAATTGTTTGCAAGTTCTTCGTGCAGGACATCAACCACATGAGCGGGATTGGTTGCCGCCATTCTCTTTGCCAGTTTATCCAACATGCCCCGAAGCAGCGGAATAATGCTTTCTGAAAATAGGCGCTGGGCAAGAGCTTCCGATGTCGCAACTTCAAATCCATGCTTCTTGAGTTCTGCATTGATTGCTGTGTATTCCGGTGTTAGAACGTAATCTTCAGATGCTGCACGTTGTATCCTTTCGACATACTGCACGCAATTTGCCAAGAACCATCCTGTGAAGTCTTCGTCTTCCAATAGATCTGAAAGCAATGCGCTACGCGAGTATCTATGACTCTCAGGGGGAACTTGGCTCACATTGTGCAGCATCTGCAAGCGGCTAACCGCATCGGCAGACAGTCCCAGTTCGTCTGTTGCGGCTGGAAAAATGGTCGGATCGTCGGTCATTCCGAGAAGCCATGCTGGAGAAACTTTGAAGAAATCCGCTATTTTTGCGAATGTTTCCAGATCGGGCATTGCTCTTGCATCACAATAATTCCCTATTGATTGCCGATTTTTCATCCCGATTGCATCGGCAAGCCTTTGCTGGGTTGTCTTTGTTTCGGTCAAAAGGGTGCGCAGGCGGGTCGGGAACGGATTGCTGAATCCATCCAGTATCGTCGTCCTTTTTCTAGGCATGTTAAAACCTCTCTTTTAGCAAATATTTATGGCTATAATAAGAATGACAATTTATTATTGACATTATCATTATTATCAGTTATACTCAGTATAGCCAAAGCTGATTGACAAATCAAGTTTTAGTTATAAAAAATTGCAAAAGGAGGAATGGAAATGGCAAACGAAGCGATTCGAGAAAAGGTAAAGGCGACCGGAGTGAGATATTGGGAAGTCGCTGAGCAGATCGGCGTTTCCGATGTAACCCTATGCCGCCAGTTGCGGCGTGAGTTGCCCGAAGCACGGCAACAGCTCATTCTTCACGCGATTGATGAGCTTACAAGGAGGAATGCAAATGGAGAACAGAACTGAAAAGCTGACGCTGACCGTTGCAGAAACGGCGCGGCTGCTCGGCGTTTCTGTTCCGATTGCGTATGAACTTGCACATCGGAAGGACTTCCCATCTTTCCAGATCGGCGGTCGGATCGTGGTGAACCGGCGTCTGCTGGAGAAATGGGTTGACTGTCAGGCGGGAGGGAGCGGGGCATATGAACAATGAACGCCGAAAATGTTTCACCTTTTTCGTTTCATTCTATTATGCAATCAGTTCCCTACCAGATGAGCGGGACCAGCTGAACCTATACAAAGCCATTGCGGAATATGCGCTATTTGATGCTGAACCGCAACTGGAAGGGATCTGTTCCGCTATGTTTGATTTGATGCGGCCGAATATCGATTCGAGCAATGCAAGACGAAAAAACGGCGAAAAAGGTGGCGCGCCGGAAGGTAATCAGAATGCAGCCAAAGGGGTTGGACATATTAACAACCAAAATTCAAGCAAAAAACAAGCTAACAACAACCAAAATTCAAGCAAAAAACAACCCGATATAGAAATAGAAGAAGATAAGGATATAGACAATGATGTGGATGACGGAGAAAGAAATATAACACAGAAAAATAATATGGAGCCAGAGGCGGGAAATAGAGTTAGGGGGGCGGGGGAAGGGAAAGAACCCCATAGTGCATCTGATCCCGCTCCTGCGCTGCATCGGCCTCCCTCGGCACTTGGCGGAGATTACACCGCACCATCGGAAACTGAATGGAACGAGAAGCGCCAGAGCGCAGTCGCGCTTTTGGCCAGCGTGAAAGATGGGCAGTGAGAGCGGGCAGAAGAAAATCATTCACACAACCAAAAGTCGTATTTCATTTGGAGGATTGAACATGGAACTCAAAAACATTCTGGAAACCTTGGAAAAGTACACATCGAAGGACATTCTTGCGGCACTCGACATTCTGGAAGATCAGAACAGGAAGATTTGCTGTGAAACTGCAGATGCATGCAGGGATTACTTTGCTGATGTTGAGCAGCAGAAAACCGCAGTTGCACAGCAGATCGCAAAATTCAAGGAGGATATTGCAGGGATCGACCATCAAATCAAAGCCATGCAACCTACTCTTGTTCGTGCAACGGCACAGGGCAACTCTGGCGATCTGGAACGCATTCAGGAAAAGCTTACGGACTATGAAGCGCGGAAAGCCGCACTTGCCGCACAGATCCAGCTTCTGCAAAGCGCGCCAATTAAGGGCAGCAGAGAGTTAGTCAAGGCTGCAGATGCCAAGGAAGTGCTCCGATATGAAAACTCCTGCATTTATGACGATGCCATCAAAGAAGCGCGCGACACAGCCAGATGGGTATCAGAAGACTTGAGAATATTGGCAGACAAGCTGAAGTATCGTAGTTCATTTGGCTGCCGTGAGCACGAGAGAATGCACGAACACCTGAGCGCCAAACCGCAGGTGCCTGACACGCAGGCGGTGCATGAAGATGAACCAATCAACCTTTGCACAGGCGTTCATGTCTTTGGTGCAGAAGATCAGGGGAACGGCCCATCTTTTGCCGATCATCCCGGAAATGCAAAAAGGTACTGTGACAGTTGGTGAAATTTACCGCGGGGACGCCGACCCCAAAACACCTGTAGTTTCCCTACAAAATTTCCAGCAATTTCGTTACGATTTCCCCGTTTTCCGCCGTAGAAAAGCCGCACAGAAAGGCAGGAGCGGCAATGACCATTGAAGAACTGAACGTGCTGTTTTATCTCCGAGCCGAGCTGGAATGGCTGAACACGGTAAAAGCGCAGTTGATGGATGCAGCGACGTCCACGACGGCAAAGCTGACCGGAATGCCACACGGAAGCGGTGTTACAGACAAAGTCGGCGGGCTTGCCGCCGAAATTGCCGACCTTGACAGCCAGATTGAGCAGATCACAGCCAAAAGCGACGCAGAGGAAGCGCAGCTCGCCGACTGGATCGCGGGCATTCGCGATCCGCGAACACGCCTTGTGTTCCGGCTGCGCTTCTTTCGCGCTCTTTCGTGGAAAGAGATTGCAAAAATCACCCACACAACGACGGACACGGTAAAAGCCATCGTGTACCGATATTTGAGAGAAGAAACCCGCTCCACACATGGAGCCAAGGAAGGAGCTTAAAACATGACCATCAAGCAGAAAATGGACACAGCACGCATGAAAGCAGCACGGATACTGGTGAAGGCTCTGTTTACAGCAGCCACAGAAGATGACGCAGCAGATCACAGCTCTGAAAAGAGCAGACCTGCGGAAACAGACATCAAAGAGCAGATCAAGCACCTGCTCGACGCAAAACAGGCGTAGCGCCACTATGAGCCTCACAGCGCCCCGCAGAGCGGCGGAAGCATCCGAGCATATCGAGAATCCTTGCTCCATACAAACGAGCCGTGCTGCGAGCTGCAAGCGGCTCAAAACAAAGCTCGCTCCCCTGATTCGGAGAGCGGGCTTTGTGTTATGCTTCTGTATCCGTTTCTTCCGTGTACTCCAGAATGTCTCCTGGCTGGCATTGCAGCAGCTTGCAGATCGTCGCGATGTTCATCCACGAAACAAGCTCTCCGTGTCGGAGCTGCTGGAGTGTCGCTTGCCCCATAAGTTTTTCGTTGCGAATCCGTGTCGAGCTATACCCTGCCGCTTTCAGCGCCGCAAGAATGTCAATCTTATAACCTACCGGCATATTCTGCGCCCCCTTTTGAAAATCATCCGGGCAATCTGGCGTTGAGCCTCTTTCCCATTGTCCATATTATAGCGCAAGAAAGCACACATATCAAGTGCAAAATTTCACAGAAATAGCACCTAAAATATGTGCAATTCGTCGATAGACAGCACATAAATTAAGTGCTATAATTAAGACAGTCAAGGGGAACAAAAGAAAACAGTTCAGGCACCGGCAGAAGGCGGGCGAAAGTACCGGAAGGGAAACCAAGAACGCCTATAAGAGCTGGGAAGGATCAGCAAAGTGCAGCAAGGCTCACGAGATCAGTTGAAAGCCCCCAGCCGCCGGAGTTCCCCAAGAGCAAAGAAAAAGCGTCTCCTGCCGCCGTAGGAAGTGAACAGGAGACGCAGCCGAAAAGGGCTGATTGCAGTATAGCACAGCCCGCCGAAAAAGGAAAGGGGCTTTACCAATGAGCAACACAGAAATTCAGAGCAAAGTCAATGAGCTTCGCGAGCTGCGCCGCATGGCCGACGAGCTGACCGCCGAGATTGAGAGCATTCAGGACGCGATCAAGGCGCACATGACCGCCATCGACGCCGATACGCTGGCAGGCGCAGATTACAAGATCACCTGGAAGACCGTGACCAGCAGCCGGTTTGACAGCACGGCGTTCAAGAAGGCAATGCCGGAGCTTGCCGAGCGCTTCATCAAGTCCACCACCAGCCGCCGTTTCACGGTCGCATGAGCGGGGGCGGGCAACAGCCCGCTCCAGGAAGGAGAACAGAATGGAAGTTCATGTTTCGATTAACACCAACGGCAGCCCGAAGGAGCTGCAGCGGCTGACGGACCGGCTCGGCGATCTGGCAAACCTGCTGGAAGCGATCACCGAAGCGGAGCTGTCGCGGAGCAGCAATTCATACTTTGCTGCCGGTCTGGATTTCGTGAGCAAGGAGATCAACGCCGTGTATGCGCAGATATACGATCTGGTGAACGGCTGGGAGGTAACAAAGTGAATATTTCGCTTGCGGCCGCGAGCCGCGCAGACGATGGGCGCGAGAAGGCTGAGTTGATCGCGCTGGTCAAGCAGCTGACCCCGAAGGAAGTTGACCGCGTAATTGAGCGGATGCAGGCGCTGCTCAACGGGCAGCAGGATGAACAGGAGGTTGCAGAATGAGAGCAAGCAGAGCGTACATGAGCGCGGAGAAATACACTCCGTCACCAGAACAGGCGATTTTAATTAACTGGAGCGGGCGGACGGTCGCAGATGCCAGAGCTGCCATTGACGTTGTCCGAGCATTCAAAGTCCAGTGTGACAATCGGACGTTTCTTCCGCTTCCGGGTCTTGACTACGGAAGCGCCGAAGATCAGACTGGAATCATTCGGCTGCTCGGTTCGATCTGGACAAGCGGATATGTCGCGGGCATTCGCTCAGAGCGGGCGCGGCGGCGCGGGGAATAGAGCAGCAAAGCAGGGGACGCAGACCATTGCGCCCCCTGTATTTTGCCCCGGAATTTTCCCCTATTTTTTCCCCTAAGGGCTTTGCATTGCTTTGAACGCCATTGTATGCGATGAAAAGAACGCATTGATTTTCGTATGGGATTTCACATAGTTTCAAGCGATAAAACGAACTTTCATAGTTCAAATCTCTCCTTCCGCGCCAGAAGCGGCGATGCGTTGCATCGCCGCTTTTGCTTTTATAAAAACGACCGTCCCGGCTCCCCTCGGAGCCGGGACGAGTTTTTTATTTTTTCTCCGGGATGAGGAAGATGAACACCAGGGAGCTGATGAGCAGGAGGTAGGGGTAGAACAGGCAGGGGATGATCTCGAAGGCGGTCAGGGTCTCGCCGAGCTCTGCGCAGGCGGAGATGGCCAGCAGCATCTGCGCGCCGTAGGGGATGATGCCCTGGAAGATGCACGAGAAGGTATCGAGCAGCGACGCGCTCTTTTTGCCGGAGATGCCGTATTCCTCGCTCATCTGCTTTGCGATGGGGCCGGCCATGACGATGGCGACGGTATTGTTGGCCGTGGCGATGTCCATCGCGCCGACGAGCAGGCCGATGCCGAGCTGGCCGCCCCGCTGCCCGTGGAAAATGCGCTTGATGAAGCCCAGCAGCGCCTCAAACCCGCCGTATTCGCGGATCAGGCCGCACATGGCGGAGACGAGGATCGTGACCATGATCGTCTCAAACATGCCGGACGCGCCGGAGCCCATATTGCCAAGCAGCTCGGTCGGATGCGTCGCGCCGGTGGCGAGCATGATGACTGCGCCGGAGAAGATGCCGGTCAGCAGCACGACGAACACGTTGATGCCCGCCACGCCGCCGATGAGCACCAGCAGGTACGGGAGCGTCTGCAGCAGGTGATATTCCGGGATCTCGACCGCGCCGATCTCGCTGCGCAGCGAGAACACGAGGATCAGCGCCAGTGTCACCAGCGCCGCGGGCAGGGCGATGCGGAAATTCGTGCGGAATTTATCCTTCATTTCGCAGCCCTGCGTGTTGCAGGCGGCGATGGTCGTGTCGGAAATGAACGACAGGTTGTCGCCGAACATCGCGCCGCCCATGACCGAGCCGATGCACAGCGGCAGGCTGAAGCCCGACGTCCGCGCCACGGCGACCGCGATGGGCACGATCAGCGTGATGGTGCCGCAGGAGGTGCCCATGGCCGTCGAGACAAAGCACGAGACCACGAACAGGACCGCCACGGCGAACCGCGCCGGGATGTGCGCGAGCATGAAATACGCGACCGACTCGGCGCTGCTGCGGCCGACGACGCCGACGAACACGCCCGCAGCCAGGAAGATGAGGATCATCGTCATGATGTTCTTATCGCCGACGCCTTTGGCCATGACCTCCAGCTTTTCGTCGAACGACAGCGCCCGGTTCTGCAGGCAGGCGACGAGGATCGCGGCCAGGAAGGCCACGACGATGGGGATATTGTAAAAGCCCATCTTGATCTTCAGCACATATTCAAATACGATGCCGAGCCCCAGGTACAGGACCAGGAACACGCCGATGGGCAGCAGCGCGATCGCGCGCGCGGGTTTCTTCTCCATATGTCTTCTCTCTTTTCATAAAGATCCACCCCGGCCGAGCATGCAGCCGGGGCGTTCGTGCATAAGCTGTAATATTGTATCGGTTTTCCATTCGGGCGTCAAGCGCGCGGCGGATTATTTGGTGAAAATGCATAAAAATACACAGACGCGGAATATGCCGCGGCCCGTCCATAAAATTAACAGCCTTTTTACATTTCCGCTCTGGTCAGAACGGCGTTTTTCTGCTAAAATAAGAATAATTCTTGAAAAGCAAAAGCAAAGGAGTGAGGCTTTGTACCGCAGACAGGAACTACTGGAAAAATTAAAGGAGGCCGCGGCCTCCGTGCTGCCGATCAGCCTGATCGTGCTGGCCATCTGCTTCGTGCTCGTGCCGGTCGATACGGGCCTGATGCTTTCCTTCGTCCTGGCGACGGCGCTGCTGATCCTCGGCATGGGCCTGTTTACGCTGGGCGCGGAGATGTCCATGAGCAAGATCGGCAATTACATCGGCGCCAAGCTGACCAAATCGCGCAAGCTGTGGCTGATTTTGGTGGTCAGCTTTTTGCTGGGCGTCGCCATCACGGTGGCGGAGCCGGACCTGCAGGTGCTGGCGGCCAACGTGCCGGAGATCGATAAGACCGTCCTGATCCTGACGGTCTCGGTGGGCGTCGGGATCTTCCTGATGCTCTGCATGGTGCGCATTCTGTTCGGCATCTCGCTGCGGCTGCTGCTGATCGTGTTCTACGCGCTGGTGTTCCTCGCGGCGTTTTTGTCCGACCAGGGCATTCTGGCCGTCGCGTTCGATTCCGGCGGCGTGACGACCGGGCCGATGACCGTGCCGTTCATCATGGCGCTGGGCGTCGGCGTGGCCTCGATCCGTTCCGACGAGAACGCGAAGGCGGACTCGTTCGGCCTCGTCGGCCTGTGCTCCATCGGGCCGATCGCGTCGGTTTTGCTGCTGGGCGCGATCTACAAGACGCAGCCCGCGCAGACGCAGAGCGAGGCGGCCGCCGCCATCACCAATACCGTCGCGCTGGGCAGGGACTATCTGCACGCCTTCCCGGAATACATGAAGGAGGTCACGCTCGCGCTGCTGCCGATCGTGGTGTTCTTCCTGGTGTTCCAGTTCGTCTCGCTGCGGCTGCGGAAGCTGCCGTTTCTGCGGGTGATGGTGGGCATTCTGTACACATACGCGGGGCTCGTGCTGTTTCTGACGGGTGTGAACGTCGGCTTCTCGCCGGTGGGCTACGCGCTGGGCGCGGCGCTGACCGAGGGCTGGAAGATCTGGCTGCTCATCCCGCTGGCAATGCTCATGGGCTGGTTCATCATCAATGCGGAGCCTGCCGTCCATATCCTCAATAAGCAGGTCGAGGACCTGAGCGCGGGCGCCATCTCGGCCCGGGCCATGGGTGTGAGCCTGTCGATCGCAGTCTCCGCCGCGGGCGGGCTGGCGATGCTGCGGGTCATCACGGGCGTATCGATCATGGTCTTCCTGGTGCCGGGCTACTTTCTCGCGCTGGCGCTGAGCTTCTTCGTGCCGCGCACGTTCACCGCGATCGCGTTCGACTCCGGCGGCGTGGCCTCCGGCCCGCTGACGGCGACGTTCATGCTGCCGTTTGCCATGGGCGCGTGCGAGGCGCTGGGCGGCAACGTGATGACGGACGCGTTCGGCCTTGTGGCGCTGGTCGCCATGATGCCGCTCATCACCGTGCAGGTCATGGGTGCGATCTACGTTGTCAAATCCCGCCGCGCGGAGAAGGAACCGGCCCTGCCGGACTTCGGCGAGAGCGAGATCATCGAACTGTGGGAGGCCTGCTGATATGGAACTGTATTACATCATCGCCGTCACCGACGCGGACCGCGGCGAGGTCATGAACGCACTGTTCCGGGAGGCCGGGCTGCCCATGATCCTCAGTATGCCGGGCCGCGGCACGGCAAAAAACGAACATCTGGCCGTCTACGGCCTCGGCGAGACGCCGAAGACCGTCACCTGCGCCGTCGCCGGCGCGCAGCAGGCCGCGCAGCTGACCAGGGCCGCCAAGCGCAGGCTGTTCATCGACATTCCCGGCAACGGGATCCTGCTGACCGTTCCGCTCAAGAGCGTGGCGGGCGGCAAAACGCTCGCCTATCTCACGAACGACTGCAAAACAGGAGGGACGCCGCATATGGAATTCAAACACGAGCTGATCGTTGTCATTCTGAACGAGGGCTATGCCGATTTCGTCATGGACGCGGCGCGGGCCGCGGGCGCAGGCGGCGGAACGGTCCTGCACGCGAAGGGGACCGGGTCCAGACGCGGGGAGAAATTCTTCGGCGTCAGCCTGGCTGACGAGAAGGACATGGTCTACATCATTGCGCATGCGGACGAAAAGGCCGCGATCATGCGCGCTATCCATGAAAACGCAGGCCCCGGCACCAAAGCCGGCGCGATCTGCTTCACCCTCCCCATCTCCTCTGTCGCCGGCCTCCGCGAACGCGAAAAAGACGAGGGCTGACGTCCTACAAAGGCTCCCCTTTCAGGGGCCGATTCCCCCTATCAGGGGGAAATGTCCCG
>OLYC01001163.1_pt1 | contig 19055 bp, 21 predicted proteins | sample 1674271 | NCBI WGS metagenome assembly OLYC01 (sample SAMEA103958154, study PRJEB25191) | human gut metagenome
CGTGAATAAGCCAAAACATCAGTAAAACATTAAATATTAATAAGTTATATAAACAGCGCATTAAATTAACGCATCACTAGTAAGTAAGAAACTAAATAATCAAAAAATATTATTAACAAAACCGCTGAAAATCAGCGGGAAACGAAGGTGTGCGGAAAAGTGGACGCACACCTTCGGACCTGAAAAAAATTAACGAATTATTCTATATTATTTAAAACGTCCGATTTTTTACCGGACACACATGTTATGGAAGTATTAATATCTCATTTTATAATCATACTCATTCTTGGGATTTTTATGAGAGCAAACTTACGGAGCAGTACTGGAAAGATAAATGCTTTTATTGTATTGTCCTTTATCTCGTTGTTTGTCATTCATACTTTTGTGGATCCAATGTCAGTTAAAGATTTACCTGCCTATAAGGCTGCTTTCCAAGAATGTATTAATCTTCCATTACTTAAGGTTAAGGATGGTTTTTGGGCATCGACCATGGAGATAGGATTTTTATGGTATCTTAAGGTTTTGTCATATGTTTCGGATAATTTTATTATTGTGTTAATAGTTAGTTCGTTGATATTATTGTACTGCTATTATAGAACTATTTTAAGATATTCTCCGTATACTTATGTGTCAATATTGCTATTGTTAGTAACCGTATTCGATCAATCAATATTTGTGCTTAGACAGCATCTAGCTATGGCCTTTCTTACATTATCGTGGGATTCTATTATAAATAAGAACTATCGAAGATTTGCGATCTTCATTGTGATAGCTTTTCTATTTCATCGTACTTCATTAGTGTATGTTCCGTTAATATTTCTATACAACATTGATAATAATAGAAAATATGTTATAACGTTAATATTATTTTGCGTGTTTTTTTCATTTTTTTATTATACCACTCTTCAATTCTTTATTTCATATATGGGTCGAGATTACTCTGGCTATTTGTTAAATTTAAAATATGAAGGCGCTAATTATGTGGATTTTTTCTTAATGAGTGGCTTTCTGATATCTATGTTAATTTTTATGAAATCCGCAGTCTTTGAAACTGGAATAAATAGATTATTGCTCTCGATTATGGTCATAGCCACTATGGCCTCCTTTTTTGGCGTTGGAAATAGCTCAACCGGAAGATTGTTCTATTATTATACAGCGATTCCATTTATTCTTGTTCCAAATGTAATGAAATATATAAACAATCAATTAATTCGTGTTGCTTATGCAACGTGTTGTATAGGTCTTTATGTCTATGTATCATATTTTGGATCAACTACAGTCAATTTTGAAGGAATATCTTTCTTATTTATGCCTAGATGAAAAGAATCCTACTAATCACCGAAAACCTGGGCTCCGGAGGAGCTGAGCGCCAAATCTGTGGTCTTGCTGCAATGCTGACTAAGGCAGGGTACCCTTGTAGACTGATTACATACGTTGAAAATCAGTTTCATGAGCCATATCTTCGCCAAAATGGTGTTGACTATCAGTTTGTGCCAGGGCTCTGGAACAAGAAAACTCGCATATTCAAAGCGGCTAAATATGTCAGACAATACAAGCCTGATGTAGTTATATCTTTCCTACCATCTGTAAACAAAACTGTATGCTTGGCAAAACTATTCTTCAAGGCCAAGCTGATTGTGTCGGAAAGGAATAACAACACTTGCATAACTCGCGGGGACAGGGTACAGTTCAATCTCTACCGTCTGGCGGATGCTATCGTGCCTAACTCCAATAGCCAAGGCAACTTTATCCGCAAGAACTTTCCATTCCTTGCTAACAAAGTCCATCCGATAATCAACTTTGTGGACGTCAACCGTTTCACTCCAGCAGAATACCCTGCGAAGAATGATGTACTGATAATAGTGACAGTAGCAAGATATTCGGAGCAAAAGAATGTTTTGACCTACATGAAGGCTATCCGTCTGGTCAAGGATATGGGTCTGAACGTTCATTTCGACTGGTTCGGAGACAAAGAACACCACCCGGCCTATTATTCGGAGATCGAGAAATTGTATATACAACTTAATATCTCTGATTATCTTACATTGCACGAGCCAAATCATAAAATAGAAGAAGAATATCGCAAAGCGGATGTGTTCTGCCTGCCAAGTCTATATGAAGGATATCCAAATGTGGTAGCCGAGGCCATGTCATCAGGATTACCCATACTCTGTAGCAATGTGTATGAAAATCCTTACATTGTTAAAGAGAAGGTCAATGGCTTTCTATTTAACCCTGAGAACGCTCAGGACATAGCCAATGCCATCAAGAGAATGCTGGAATTATCCCCAGAAAAGAGACAGGAAATGGGCATCCGCAATCGCCAGCTCTGCTTGCAGCGCAATACGGAAGAGGCGTTCTTGAAATCGTATGTTAAACTGATTAACAATATAAGCAAATGAGTAAATTCCAAGAACTCTACAATGCAGATATCGCACGATATGGAGGCAAACCTGAATTGTATATAAAAATATTCCTCTTCCTTTATCGCAAGGCCGCAACAGCATCATTTGCTCCTACAAAATTTTTATACAAAGCTCTATTCCGATTCTGGGCGAATCGCAGAGGCTTGGAAATAACTGCTAATCAGCAAATTGGGGGGGGGGCTATATTTAGGACATACATACAACATCACTATTAACAGTAATGCCAAGATAGGTCGCAATTGCAATATTCATAAAGGTGTGGTAATCGGTCAAGCAAATCGTGGTCCACGCAAAGGGTATCCCACTATTGGCGATAGAGTATGGATAGGTATCAATTCGGCCATTGTAGGAAATGTGAACATTGGAGATGATGTTATGATTGCTCCTAATTGTTTTGTAAATGTAGATATACCATCCCACTCAGTTGTCTTCGGTAATCCATGTATCATTAAGCATAGAGATTGGGCAACAGCGGAATATATAAATAATATCGTAGAATGATTTTATACAACGGCATAATATGAAATTTAAAAAATTAATATGTTTAATTGCATACTATGGCTTCGCCAAGTATCTTCCAGCTTCAACAAGTTCTATGACAAAGTGGGCTAGAAGCATCAGGAGAGTCATTTGCAGACCTATCTTTGATTCTTGTGGGACAAAATTAAACGTAGAACATGGCGCAAGGTTTGCAGGGGGGGGCGGAATTTCTATAGGACATGGTAGCGGCTTGGGAATCAATTGTTCTGTCCACGGCCCACTATCAATCGGGGATAATGTTATGATGGGGCCAGATGTTGTAATCTTAACACATACTCATAATATTGATCGAATTGACATACCGATGGGACAACAAGGGTCACGTATTGCCAAAGTGTCCATCGGCAACGATGTTTGGATAGGAATGCGAGTGATTATCATGCCCGGAGTAACGATTGGGAGTGGAGCCGTTATCGGTGCAGGAGCCGTCGTAACTAAAGATGTCCCAGATTATGCAGTAGTCGGTGGTGTTCCTGCACGAATAATCAAGTTTAGAAAATGAAGAGAATATTAGTATTAGGATATTTCGGATATTTGACAAATCAGTTGGATGGACAAACCGTAAAGACAAGAGATGTTTATCGATTGGCAAAAGAGCAATCGGGAGATTATTCTGTTGATTATTTCGACACCCAAGATTTGAAAAAGAACAAACTGCTGGTACTTAGAATGTTCTGGAAAGTAATACAGTGCGACACATTGTTTTACCTTCCTGCACATAATAATTTAAAGGTGTTTTTTCCAATAATATTCATATTCTCTCGTTTGTTCAGGTTTAAAATTCATTACTTCGTCGTTGGTGGGTGGCTAAGAGAGTACCTGACTAATCGACCGGTGCATCGCTGCATGCTCAGTCGTATAAATGGTATACATGCAGAAACTAAAAGGCTAAAGAATGAACTTGAAGAGTACTATAGTTTTAAGAATGTCGACATATTTCCGAATTTCAGGTTTTTTGACTTTGAGCCCAAACATTCAGAATCAAAGAAACTGAGAATCGTCTTTATGGCTCGAGTCATGATGCAAAAGGGTATTGACTGGATTTTTAAATTGGCTGAACATATTGCCACAAATAAATTACAAGATAAATATTCGATAACTTTTTATGGTCCTGAAACAAATGAAGACAAAGAATATTTTGAAAACAATGTAGCAAAATATGACTTTGTAGAATATCTTGGTTCTCTACAACCAAATGAAATTCATGAAACGCTTAGCCAATATGATGTCATGCTATTGCCTACTCATTTCTATACCGAAGGTCTTCCTGGCTCAATCGTCGATGCATACATATCTGGAATCCCTGTCATTGTGACAGAATGGAAGCATTCTCATGAATTCGTTGAAGATGGCAAGAGCGGATACATCGTTTCATTTGAAAATGGTTTACCTGAGATGATTGAAAAAGTATTATTGCTTGAAAAAGACAGAGACCTTTTGCGCAGACTTCAAGACAACGTTCTTGTCAAACGTATGGAGTTTAAGCCTCCTACATTGAGTCACATACTGGACTAAAAGATAATTGAAATACTTTTTAAAAACTACTCAGAAATATAAACAATTCATAAAACACTAATAAAATGATTAACGTTGGAATTATTGGATGTGGCTTCGTAGGTGGAGCCTTGAAGGATTGGTTGGAACACAACAATCCAGAGTGTAAACTTTTTATCACTGATCCTCCTAAGGGCTATAATGATGATTTGAGCAACGTGGATATTGCATTCTTGCAAATTCACGTACCGACAGAGGAAGATGGAACACAAGATCTGACTCTCATGAAGGAGCTCATTGAAAAACTTCCTGATGTTCCAGTATTTGTGAGAACTACCATTCTTCCTGGTACGAGTGAAAGACTATCTAAAGAAACTGGTCATCAGGTATGTTATATGCCTGAGTTCCTCACTGAGCGAACATTCCTCGAGGACTTCAGGAAACAAACAATGGTATTCACTGGAGCCCAAGAGTTGCTTACTAAAATTTTCGTAGGTAAGAAATTCACGGTTATGTCACCTTTGGAGGCTGAGCTTACTAAATATATGCACAATGTATTTGGTGCTTACAAAGTTACTTATTTCAATGCGTGTCGTGAATATTGCGAACAGATGGGAGCTGACTGGCGTAAAGTTCATACTGGAATTCTCCTTTCAGGTTATATCAACGATACCCATACGTATGTACCTGGACCAGATGGCAAGTTCGGTTATGGCGGCAAGTGTTTCCCTAAAGATGTCAATGCCTTCGCAAAAATGACACAGGGTACTCCGCTAGGTGTGCTTTTGGAACATCTTCATGAGCTAAACGTTCATTTTAGAGGAGTAGAGGAGCATATTTAATCATCTATGAAAGCGTGTGCACAGGTGGAGCAAAGCTTATGGTTCAATACCATCACACGCTTCTATTTTCTATGAGAATAGAAATATGTTAGGTCAGAGTTGTATAAATTAAAACGACGATATATGTTATCAGTAATTGTACCAATCTATAATGAAGAAAAATATATAGCCAAGTGTATTGACAGTATACTGGAACAGGATTATCCGAAGGATGACCTTGAAGTAATACTTGCAGATGGTATGAGCAAAGATCGCACACGCGAGATTGTTGCGCGATACACGACTAAATATCCGTTTATCCACCTAATTGACAATCCAAATCGAATTGCACCATGTGCAATGAACCTTGGAATCAAAGAGGCGAAAGGAGATGTAATTATGCGCTTGGATGCCCACGCCACATATGAGAAAAACTATTTCTCTGCGCTCGTGGCTGCACTGAAAAAATATAATGCTGATAATGTCGGCGCTGTATGTCATACTGATGTGCTAAACAAAAATCCTAAGACCATCGCTATTCGTGAAGTTCTCAGCAATAAATTCGGTGTTGGCAACTCAACGTTCCGCACCGGAATCAAGGGGGCTCAAGAAGTAGAGACAGTGCCATTTGGTTGCTGGCGACGCGACGTGTTTGATAAGTATGGAATGTATGATGAACGTCTTATACGTAATCAAGATATTGAACTCAATAAGCGCATTGTTCGAGGAGGCGGAAAGATTGTAATTATCCCTGATACGTATTGCACATATTTAGCTCGTGAGACATACAAAGCATTGGCCAAAAACAATTACGGGAACGGGAAATGGAATATTCTGACCGTTTACTACACCAAAGAAATACGTTCTCTCTCGCTCCGCCATTTCGTGCCATTGGCTTTCGTTTTGTCACTAATTCTACCAACGTTAGTAGGTTTATTCTGGCATCCTGCATTGTTCGTCAGCGCATTGGCATTGGGTGCGTATCTTGTAGCATTGGGCAGCATTAGCACCAAATTAGCACTTACTAAAGGAGAGAATTTCTTTTATCTGCTTGCAAGTTTCATCGTTCTCCATATTTCATACGGATGGGGATCTCTTGTCGGGATAATCAGGTTGCCTTTCATAAGGTAAAAGCGTTTCCGTCGGTTAATATATCATCCTCATACGTCTAATAGAAGAGATTACAAGTCGTTTACTCAGCTATGCCTGACATTATAATAAATCATAGAGAATGAATAATTTATTTTTCGAACTTATTCGAATCTCAATACGTACTGAAGAACAATTATCCTCTATCCCTTCGGCCCAGGAATGGTTTAAGTTATTTGCGCTAGCTAAAAAACATACAATAATCGGTATTTGTTTCAATGGCGTTCAGTATTTGAATACTAAGCATCCAGAACAAACGACAAATCTTCCTGTTCAATTGATGATGCAATGGTTAGGAGTTGCCGTAAGCATCCAGAAAAAGAACGAATTGCTGAATAAAAGGTGTACTGAGTTACAAAACCTCCTCATTAATGAGGGATTCAAAACAAGTATACTGAAAGGGCAAGGCGTAGCCACTCTCTATAGTGCGGTGAATAACGCAGACCTTTGTTCTCTTCGCCAATCAGGGGATATTGATATTTATGTTGAAGGCGGCATTGAGCGATCATTACAGTATTGTAAGGAAAAATTTGGTGACATCGAGTATGATTATGTAAATGCCCATGCTCCTTTTTTCAATGATGCAGAAGTAGAACTGCACTGGAGACCATTCGTATTCACAAATCTGTGGCGCAATCATAAAGCAGAGCTATGGTTAAAAAAGGGCAACGTACAAAAAATGATTACAGGGGGAACTGCCGTTTTATCCTCAGGACAGCAGATTATCGTACCAGAATGGGAGTTCAATGCATTTTACCTTATGCAACATTGTTACCACCACATGTTCGAAAGCGGACTTGGCCTGCGTCAATTAATGGATTACTACTTCTTGTTACGCTCCACCACGGAAAGTGGCGTTCATTCAAAGATAGAAAGTCTCTTTCGAGAATTTGGTATGATGCGTTTTGCTTCTGCTGTCATGTGGATACTGCAAAACATTTTCAAACTTGAAAGCAAGTATCTTATATGCTGTCCAGATGAACATGAAGGGCGATTTATATTGAACGAAGTAATGGCCGGTGGTAATTTCGGCCATCATGATACACGTATTAAAAAGATTAGTAAAGGAAAAATTCAGTTCCTGTTTATCAATATTCAGCACAATTGGCACCTCGCCACTCACTATCCATCAGAGTTCTTCTGGGGGCCAATCTGGCTGGGGTATCACTGGTTTTGGAAAAGACTCTCAAGGCATTGAAATTAACTGAACTGCACATATTCAAGGGGTATTGGTGGATTACTGACAATCCGGAAAAGAAGGTTGCAGGAATTGTTACTTATACTCCGAATGAGCGGATTCGTTTGGAGTTGATTGGCGGATTTGAGGATTCTCATGGGGAGTATATGAATTTGCTTGATGACGACAATTCATCGGTTCCGCTTATATATGGCAAGGACTCTGATGCTAAAATGATTACTTTGGTTGGTTGCCATGGCAGTTTTTCATTGAACTTCAACGCGGGATTTCCTATGATGCTCTATTCAGCAAGGATGTTGGTTTATGGCAAGCATATCAGTTCCATTGATGAAGTTTGTGATTATACTGCTAATGTGCGTTTTCCAGATCTGTCTTATTGGGCTCAGCCTGGAGTTATAAAACAAATCGTGAATTATGACGCTGAGGGAGAGATGGCCAAACCCAGATAAATCTGAACTTATCAATGCCATTTGCAAAGCAGTAACTGGAGAACAAAGGGGTTTCTGTAGCTCGAATCTACTTAAAGAGCAGAAACCATAGAAATGAGTTTCCCGTATATCATGTACATGGACTGATTCCTCAAGAAAACCAGGGAATCGTTTCAACACTCATTCTGAGTGAACGAGAATACCATGAAATGTACAAGGAAGCATATAACTGGTCGAATATTGAACAACTTCATGCACTAGATAGAAACACGTGTTTCTTTATAGGATTATCAATGACTGACCCAAATTTGAGGCGGTTGTTGGACATCTCGCGTATGGGAAGTGATCATGAAAGTCGTCATTTCGCTTTCTTAAAACGAGAATCCTTATTCAAACCTGAGAGATTGAAAAGAATAAGTTGCACCTCAATACGATAGAATCTCAATTATGCGACTTAGGTGTACGGGTGATTTGGTATGAAGACCATAAAGAGGTGCCAGAGATATTGAGGAAGATTATCGCTCCTTTGCAGTAAGATGTGAAATAATCACTATATTTGTCCAAAATAACATCTGAAGATATGCTTATAAGGTACTCGGTAGAGAATTTTCTTTCTTTCAATCAAAGGACTGAATTTTCGATGATTCCAGGCAAAGGCTCTTTGAAAAAAGAGCATAAGGCGCCGGCAATCAATGGCGTCAGCGTGCTTAAAACTAGTATAATTCTTGGGGCCAATGCATCTGGCAAATCGAATCTCATCAAGGCCATGTCTTTCGGGCGATTCATGGTCGTGAAAGGCTTTCCTGCCGGACAGATGATTGATTATGAAAAATATCGTTTGAACAAATCTTCAGCTGAAAGTAATTCTAGAATGGAATTCGAAATTCAGGCTGACGGCAAGAATTACGCTTATGGATTTGTCTTCAATAATACTCGGATTGTTGAAGAATGGCTATATGAAGTCACAAAGCGTTCGGAGAAAAAGATATTTGAACGTAATCCGCAATTTACAGGCAACTATGATTTGGCTCTGCTGCTGAAATTGAACGAGAATGAGGAAGACAGGCAGTTTATTCGTTTCACGGCAAAGGGAACTCCGGATAACCAATTGTTTTTGAGGGAACTGATAGTGCGTAAAGTCGCCGAGAATGTAAGTTGCTTGAGCGATATAACCTCAGTTTACAACTGGTTTCTCAATACATTGAAAATCGTCTTTCCGGAGGATAAGTATAACGTCGGTTTGGAGTCCGAGGTCAATGATAATGAACGGTTAAATACCATCTATAAAGAATTGCTCAAGTATTTTGGGACAGGAATCGTGGGGGTATGCCTGGAAGATGTCGAGCCGAGCAGTGTCGTTATACCGGATTTTATCCTTTCCGGGATAAAAGAGCGCTTGATGAATTCCAAGAGTGAAAACGTGAGGAGCATATTGGGCATCAACAACTATACCTACGTTCTGTCACGTGAAGGGAGCGGCCTGAAGTTCCAGCAACTTAAGACAAAGCACCTCACAAATGAAGGGAAAGAGGTCCTGTTTGATACGAAGGATGAATCTGATGGAACTAATAGAATCATTGACCTTATACCTCTGCTCATAGACTTGATCGAGGGTAATAATGTCTTTATTATTGATGAAATGGAGCGTAGTCTTCATCCCAATCTGATATATGACATCTTCGACTTATTCCTCGGTTCGTCATCGAGTACACACAGCCAACTTATTGTAGCGACGCATGAGTCTTCCCTTCTCACCCAGAAATTGTTCAGGAAGGATGAAATATGGTTTATTGTCAAGGATGACAATGGAACAAGTCATATGCATTCATTGGAAGATTATAATGTCCGCTTCGACAAGGAAATCCGAAAAGACTATCTTCTAGGACGTTTCAAAGCCATTCCTCGTATAGGGAACAGGTATGACCTGTCATTAAAACTTAGTAAAGATGCCTAGAGAAAGTACTCCACTAGTCCGTAAAAGTGGCTTTTTGGAGGCTGAGAAGTTTTATGTTCTTGCCTATAATAACTAATTCTAAAACTTATTGAATGTAGAAAAATACGATAGAGGTAATGATACTTAAATGGATTTTTGATAGGGTGGTGGCCTTGTTGGGCCTGCTCGTTTTGTGGCCGGTATTGGTGGTCGTGGCAATTATGGTGAAAGTGAAGATGCCTGGCGGGCCTGCGTTCTTCGTGCAGAAACGTGTGGGCAAGGATGGCAAACTCTTTAATTGTCATAAGTTTAGGACGATGACGGTCAAACATAATGGTTCGACGGTTTCTGTCGCAGGTGATTCGAGGATTACTCCGTTCGGAGCTGTTCTGCGTCATTATAAATTGGATGAGCTTCCTGGATTGTGGGATGTATTGATAGGCAACATGTCTTTCGTGGGTCCTCGCCCGGACGTACCTGGTTATGCTGACAAACTCGTTGGTGATTACAGGGATGTGCTGAAGCTTCGTCCGGGCATTACTGGTCCGGCGACATTGAAATATCGACTCGAAGACGAGATGATTTCCGAGTATGTGGCGAAGAAGCAGGCTGAAGGAGACTCCCGGTCAATGCAGGAGATTGCAACGGAGTACAATGATACTGTAATTTACCCGGACAAGGTGCGGCTTAACTGCTATTATTACAGGCACTATTCATTCATCAAGGATATCGAGATGATTTTCGCGACAGTGCTGCATTTCAAGGTAAAGTTCGCCGGTGAGGAAGTGTAGATCCGAGTATTTAAGTAGCTGATTTTAAAAATTCTAAAGTTAATAATACTATGTCAGAGGAAAGAAAAACAATTTACCTTTGTCTGGCGCATATGTCAGAAGAGGGCTGGGAACAGAAATATGTCAAAGAAGCGTTTGACACAAATTGGGTGGTGCCGATGGGCCCGAATGTGAATGCTTTCGAGAAGGATTTGGAGGCGTTCGTGAATAGCAAAACCAATGAAACTGAGCCGCTTGACAGGAAGGTGGTATGCTTGTCTGCCGGCACGGCTGCAGTTCATCTCGCTCTCTTGGCTTGCGGAGTGGGTCCCGGTGACGAGGTTTGTGTACAGTCTTTCACATTCTGCGCATCTTCTCATCCGATAACCTATCTCGGCGCAAAACCGGTGTTTATCGGTTCGGAGCCGGAGACGTGGAATATGGATCCTGCGCTTCTTGAAAAGGCAATCATTGACCGAAAAGAAAAAACGGGCAAATATCCGAAGGCGATTGTGCCGGTGGCTCTCTATGGTATGCCGTACAAGATTGACGAGATCATGGCTATTGCCGACAAATACGGCATTCCGATTGTCGAGGATGCAGCTGAGGGCATGGGTTCGCGCTTCAACGGCCATGTGCTCGGAACTTTCGGCAAATACGGCGTGCTGTCGTTCAACGGCAACAAGATGATCACGACTTCCGGCGGTGGCGCTCTTGTTTGTCGCAATGCCGAGGATGCCAATGAGATTATGTGGTATGCTACGCAGGCGCGCGATGCTTATCCTTACTACCAGCATACTGCCATTGGCTACAACTACCGAATGTCCAATGTCTGTGCGGGTATCGGCCGTGGTCAGATGACTGTCCTCGATGCCCACATCGCTCACCATCGTCATGTGCAGAAGCTTTATGAGGAACTGCTGGCCGATGTCCCGGGCGTGCATATTCATAAGCAGCCTGAGGATCCGCGTTATGATGCGAATTTCTGGCTTTGTGCAGCGACATTGGACCCTTCAGTTCACGTTCAAGGTCAGGAAAATGCCTACAAGGAGGTGATCAAGACCGCAGTGGGCGGAGCTGCAGGTGTGATTCACGCCGTAGATTGTGCGACGACCGATTGTCAGCCGAACGAAAATGTGGAAGCTCTCCGCGTGTTCATGCTGGCCAAGAAAATCGAGTGCCGTCCAGTCTGGAAGCCAATGCACAAGCAACCGGTCTACGCAGGTGCCACAGCATACACCAATGACGTGGAAACCGCTCTCTTCAAGATAGGCTTCTGTCTCCCTGCCGGCCCATACGTAACCGACGACGATGTCCGCTACATTGTCGATAGCATCAAAGAGGCGATTCGGTAGAGGAATGTAACGGAAAAGGTCAGAGGCCGGCAAAGTGAACGGGCACGTTTCCGTACTGAAGACTTCTTGGCCTTCTTTAAAGTGACATCTTTAGGAGAAGAATCTTCCTTAATGATTGATTCGGATGACCTAATAGATCGCTTGTCCATTAGTGCAAGTTGGATGAATTGCCGGGACTGTGGGATGTGCTTCGTGAAAAGATGAGCTTTGTCGGCCCTCGTCCGGATGTGCGGGGTATGCGGATAAACTGGTGGGTAATGACAGAGACGTGCTGAAACTTCGGCCAGGAATTACTGGACCAGCAACGTTGAAATATCGGCTTGAAGACGAAATGATATCCGAGTATGTCACCAAAAAGCAAGCAAAAGGTGACAATCGTTCCATGCAAGAAATTGCCGTGGAATACAATGATACGGTGATTTCTCCGGATAAGGTGCGGCTGAATTGCTATTATTATCGGCATTATTCCTTCATCAAGGACATTCAGATGATATTCTGTACTGTGCTGGGAAAGAAGATGAAGTATGCGGGTGAAGAGATATAACAATTCATTATTATGGTAGTATCACAAGCGGTATTAGATGAACTGACCGCACAAGCCAAGGCCTCGCCACGGTTACGGATGAATATGGACCTAAGGAACGGACCGGAGGATAGCAGTCAACGGATGCTGAATGCCATAGAGCCGGGGAGTCCGTTGCCTATTCATCGGCATAAATATACATCGGAGACGGTGGTGTGTTTGCGCGGACGATTTGTGGAGGAGTTCTACGATGAGTTGGAGCGCATTTGTACCGATGCCATTGATCTGACGCCTGGAGGTCCCATTTTTCTGGTTAATGTCCCGGCTGGGCAGTGGCACACTGTGAGGGCGCTGGAGAGTGGCTCGATGTTGTTGGAGATGAAGGACGGAAAGTATGAACCGTTAGGATCAGAAGATATTTTGAGCTTATGACAGTAAAAGGTGTTTTGAATGCAATCTGACAATTCTGCAGCTACCTCTTCTGGCCCCAGTGGGGCAGCAAGCGCCGTCGCGCGCAGGAGGAGTATGAGCGGATGTTGGAGGAAGGGAGAGAGGAGTAAGTGTGTTAAAATCTTTAAACTATGAGGGGAACATACTATCAACTTATATTTTTGGGTGATACCACGTGTCCTGCATGTAATTCTATCCGCAAGCGATTCTTTGAACTGTTGGAAGAACGAGGGTTAGATTCGTCCATTGTTGCAGTTTTGGATTTGGCGCAGGTTAAACAGGGGATTGCGACGGCAGGGGCGTCGGGGTATAGCTCTATGTGGCCGGCGTTTGTTTTTTACTTTGGCGGGACCAATAGGACTGATGATTGCCTTGCGGAACTGGAATATTTGAAAGGAAATGCAGATGCAATCTATCCAGTGTATTTTACGAAGGATAAGTTTTTGGAGGAGGTTCCGGAGATATTGCATAAACTCAATGGAGTTATATACAGTGAAAATGAGCTGGACTCCATTGTAAATGTGGCGTTCGAGGAACTGCGTTTGCTTCGGAAGACGCGTCGGGTATTCATCAGTTACAAGCGTTCTGAATCCTCGGCTGTGGCCAATCAGTTATATGATGTGTTGTCGCGGCATCAGTTTGATGTGTTCCTGGACACGTATTCCATACGTGGTGCGGCGGATTTTCAGGCGGAACTACATCATCGAATTACAGATAGCGATGTGCTCATACAGTTGAATTCTCCAAGTTTTAAGGATAGCAAGTGGTGCGAGGAGGAAATCTCGGATGCGAATGCTCGTAAGGTGGGTGTTTTGCAACTTAATTGGCCGGGTGTTCATTCTGGCCCTTCGGATCAACTCAGTATAGTTCGGCAACTTGTGGACACAGATTTTCGTAGGAAACACTGGAAAAGGAACACGTCAGTCTTAAAATCCAAGATGTTGAGTAGTATTGCTATTCAGGTTGAGTCTGTCCGGGCTCGTAATTTGGCAGCTCGGCAGGATGGTTTGACGGCAGAGTTTGTGAAAGAGGCCAATAGGCAGGGACGGAACATAATAAAGGAGCCTACCTTCTTGGTGGAGGAACGACCTTCAGGAAAGTTTTGGTACTATATTCCAGCTATTGGTGTTCCTCAGTCCATAAATTTCCAAGATTCTCTTGAGATGCTTGGGGAATGGGGAATCAAAAACCCCGAGAAGGTGTTTCTCATTTATGACGAACTCAGTATTCTGGAGGACTGTATTAGCCATCTGGATTGGATGAGCAAGTATTTTGAAGTGAAAACCATTAAGAAATCAGAGTTTGAAAAGTGGCTTAGCGCTACAAAAGGATTATGACTATGCCAGTAAAGAATATATTCCTGTCGGCCAGTGTGCCCCTTGAAGAACGAGACCCGAAGTATTTTAAGACTGCGGATGTGATTGCAATCCGTGACTCTGTCATTGCCCTTGCTTCTGCAGTGTTAGCCAACCAGTCGTATCATTTGATATGGGGCGGACATCCTTCCATTACCCCGCTCATTACGTTGGTTTTAGACCGCTATGGCCTAAAAATGTCCGATCGCGTAACGCTCTATCAATCTTACGAGTTCAAGAAGTTCTTCCCTCCGGAGAATAAGGATGTCGGTATTCGTGAATACACAGAAAAGAAAGAGAATCGTGCAGCCAGCCTTTTGGAGATGCGACAGCATATGCTTGGCGACCATGATTATGCCGCTGCCGTTTTTATCGGTGGAATGGAAGGTGTCGAGGATGAGTATGCTCTGTTCCGTCAATACCATCCCGCCGCTCCTTGTTACCCCATCGCCTCCACCGGCGCCGCCGCCCGTCTTCTATATGATGAGCATCCGGGAGAGTTTGATGATCAGCTGTTGACGGAGTTGAGCTATACCTCATTGTTCAAGGAGTTGCTTGGGTTGTGATTTCCGTCAATCTTACTAAGTTTTAACACAAGAACTAATCAACTATGTCTATGAAAACGATCAACGTCTTGCCCATCAATGAAATCAAATACGTTAAGATTATATCTTTCGATATTGAGGTTGACGGGGAGTTATGTCCTGCTTTAATAGTTTATAAGCGCAATCTTTCTAAAGACTACGCAATGGATGATTCAAAGCGTTCAGATACAGATCGATTGTTGTACTATTATCCGGAAGAATGCTATCCCAAGGATGCTGTTGACGAGGTTATCCTAGGCGCAATAAAAGAAGTCTGTCCTAGTGCAAGGGTTTCAACATCATTGATGCTTTGTGACATAGAAAAGGAGAATCTTGAAAAATTTCTATCGACCTATTCGAAGCATTGCTATAGGATAGTGATTTTGCCTCATATCAAAGATCAAGATTCGGTTTTGAGGTCAGGTAAGACATCGTGGCCAATTTTCGAAAAGGAGTTGCCTCTGTACGTGCATCTCCGGAAGCACAATAATGAATATATCAGAAATATCTCTACCATCTACTATGATGTTGAGAATGAGGATAGAATGATAGAAATGGAGCCCACGCTCCTGAATGAAGTACTACAGTGAGTCTCCTTCTATCTCTATTGCGGTTGTGTGTAATGGTTTTAGTTACCACTTTTGATGAATCATCATCTTATTTTTCGCTCCTTTACCTGTTTTACGGGTAATAATAGTAATTGGTTATATGAGGTAATTGATGGAGGAGTATAAAAAACACTTTGGATAAAAGATGTTTTGAATGAAATCTGGTAATTCTTCCGCTTCCTCTTCTGGCCCCAGTGGGGCAGCAAGCGCCGTCGCGCCCAGGAATACATTTATCGTATGTGGGGTGGAATGTTATCATTGGAAGAAATTAGAGACATTGATACAAAATGGATAATAAATGGATGAGATAACTGTCAATCAGTCTGGAGACTATTCTGTTTACATAGAGCATAATAATGGTCGCGTGTATGTGAATGGAACTGGGAATACCATTCTCAATATCCTCTTGCAAGTCGATTATCCATAACGCTTATATGCTCAACAGATTTATTTGCGTGTCCGGTCTGCGACCGGACCCACAAGTTATTGACAAACTTTTCAAAGAACTGGTTTTATTTACTGCCAGGGCCGCTTAAGCCCTGGAAAAATTAACGAACTATTGTTAATCTTTTAATAATGAATAAAAACTGTCATTATGATACGATTCAAATATGTCGAATAATTTTGCCATTTTTAAGTTGTGTTTTTTTACTTTTTTTCGAATATTTTTAGCATCTTGAAGTGCAAATTTTTCCAGTTTATTATGGAACAGGTCATAGCAGTTATTAGGCGAAAGACAATCTACCATTTGTTTTAAATAGCTGTATCTGTCAGAATTGCAAGGATGTGAAGTTTTTGTAGAATACTGTTTTTCAACAATAATGTCTAAATTACGCAGAACATCAAACAAAAATAAGGGTGAATATAATAACCATTCCTCGTCAGAATGCCGCAATTGCTCGCGAGATAATAATATTACAGCAAAACCATCAGCTTTGATCTCTTCATCAGAATTTATCAATTCCACTATATCGTGACTAAAAAATGTGTCAAAAAACTGTGATCGCAATCTATCTTCTTTTGATAATAGATGTGCGTACTCATGACCAGCCACGAATAACTCGATACCCTTTAATAATGAATCGTCTTCAGGAATAAGATAACAATTCATGTGAGCATTATGCCGATCTCCAGTAAGATAGCCAAATGCGGCTTTCTGGAAATTTGCCCTTGGCCATCTATTTGCCCAATTATAAAATAACCGTTGAATGCAGTTCATATTATCTATATTACCACAGCTATTATCCATAAAAATTGGCTGTAGCGATCTTGCGAAAACATGGGCATAGTAAAAAACACCACTATTAACGGCAATATAATTATCTCCGAAGAAGGGAATGCTTTCAGCGTTAAAAACATTGAATCCGCTCACTTCTGCATACTCATTGATAATTGAGACATTTATCACGCATAGGTCGTTAATTAGTATATCTTCAATAGTATTGAATAAATTATCAAAGACCTCCTGATATGAATGATCAGAGCCAGTAAGAAATTTGCGATTCTGATTATAGTATTGGATGCATTCCATCTTCAAGAGCAACACAGCAAGTCTTCGAGAATGGAAACATTTATATAAACGAAGAAATGGTGCATTATATCTCACAAAATCCATTGTGAAATCATTCCTATTATTCTTTTGATAGGTAGTTCTCAAATACTCAGAGTTAATCATGACAATGAATTGTTATTTTTGCATAGCTGACTATATCACATTAAATGTACCTTCTGGAGCGTTTTCAAATGTACCACTTCGGATATGGTCGCTTTCGGTTCGGCAAAGTTATTATTTTTTTTGATTTTTCCTTCTCATTGAGTCACCTTTGAGTTCAATCCGAACCGCGTTAGCGGTGAGGCGATCCATGATGGCGTCAGCCAAGGTTGGTTCATTGATGTAGTCATACCATTTTGAGACAGGAAGCTGTGATGTCACGATCACTGATTTCCTCTGATAGCAGTCCTCAAGTATCTGCAGCAGGGCCAGACGCGAGTTGTTGTCGAGCTGTTGCAGTCCGAAGTCATCAAAGATGACGAGGTCATTTCTCTCGATATGATTGATGACCTTAAGAAGACTTCCGTCAAGTTTGGCGAGCGCTATCCGCTCGACGAACTTGTTCATGGAAAAGTATTCCACTCTGTGTCCTATGAAGCGTGCCTGCCTTCCGACAGCACATGCCAAGAAGGACTTTCCGCATCCTGTCTTGCCGTCAATGAGTAGATTCTCCGCCCTGTCAATGAAGGTGCAGTCCATAAGCTTGAGCAGCATCTCCTTGTTCAGGTTCCTCTCCTCCGAGCAGATGACATCTTCCATAACGGCGTTATAGCGCAGTTTGCTGGTCTTCAGGTACATCTCAGTCCGCTTGCGGTTCCGGTACTGCTGTTCGGCTTCGGCAAGCCTTGCCATGAATGTGTCCAAAGTTGGCCATTGGTTTACGGGCATGCCCTGAAGGGCCTTGTAGCATTCTGCCATACCCTTGAGTTTGAGTCCCTCCAACTGGAGGATTGTTTCTTGTGTGTTCATTAGTTTGTATTTATTTGCGTGCCAGCGTGGATATCCTATTGATATGCAGACGACCCTCTTACGTTGTCATTCTTCGGCATGTATGGCATCATATCCGATTGTGCCGGAGGCGTGTCGTCAAGATTGTTCCTAAGTATTGCTTCGATGCGTTTATATGTAGAGGCCGTCTTTGGCTCTATTCTTCTGCAGGCCGCCTCAAGACGTTCCGCCCCGTATTTTCCGGCCAGGCGAAGGACACCTTGGCAGGAACGGTAGGCCTGCTGTACAAACAAAGCGGACTCAAGGATACAATCGATGGATTCACGCGTATGGGGGCCCACTTGGCTGGCCTTTGACAGCAGATAGGCGGCATTTATTTCCTTTGAACGCTTGTATGCTATATGCTTCTCGGGCATGTGCGATTCAACTGTCGTGTATCCATCGGAGTGCTTCCTGTCGTGAGCCGCGATTCTGTCCAGACCAATCCAGACTTCCACCTTCTCCGCATCGTATATAACCTTGGCTTTCTTGCCTATATGCTGATAGGGTACGCTGTAGAAGTGGTTCTTGTCGACTTGGAAGTGATAGGTGGAGTTGATGGTGATTTCCTTGGTATACTTCAGGAGGAATGGCTTTGGAGGCAACGGTAGCATATAGGAACGTTCCTCTCGATGTACCGTGGTGTCATGCGTCCATATCCTCACCCACGATCAACGGAAGCCCTTGAAGGCTTCGCCGCTTATCGCGGCTGTCAGTCCGGGTGTAATTATGCGGAGGCGTTCGAGGTTATACTAAGAAGGCAGTGAGTGTCAAGTGTGAGTTGTGATTTCGTTGAGATAGAGCATGTTTTTTGCGCTAATAACCATTCAGGGCAACCGCATCAAATTCTAGCGCCCCTAAGCAGTTCCAGAAGATAGTCCT
>OLYC01001171.1_pt1 | contig 18925 bp, 14 predicted proteins | sample 1674271 | NCBI WGS metagenome assembly OLYC01 (sample SAMEA103958154, study PRJEB25191) | human gut metagenome
CGCAGGAGCCGGTCAGGACCGAGACGCGCGATATTTTCGAGATCTTCCTCGACAGCGTCTGCCTCGACGATGACCTGCTGACCTACCTCATCGACATTCTCAAGCGGCACGCGGAGCCGGAGTTCACCAAGCTCTCCCACGCCGCGGCGCGGACCGAGCTGAAGCTCGACGATTTCCTCGCCTGGCTCGGCAACATGGAGCTGCTGGCGGGCGAAGAAGAGCAGGCCTGCGCCGCCATCATGGACAAAGCCCTCCACCGCCTCGAGCAGGAGGGCGAGATGGAGCTGGCCGCCGCCCTGCTCTCCGGCGACGAGACCACCTTCAAGCTTTTCCGCACGCAGGCGCCCGAGCTCGTCCACCTGCCCGACGCGACCTACGAATGGTACTGCAAAAACTATCTTGACCGCTATTACCCCGTGCGCTTCATCCTGCATCATCAGGGCATCGAATTTCCGCAAGCATAAGGAGGCTTCTCATGGAACCCATCTATGTCACCGGCCACCGCAACCCGGATACCGACTCGATCGTCTCTGCCATGGCCTATGCGGCGCTGCGCAACGCGCTGGGTGACCGGGAATTCGTCCCGGCCCGGCTCGGACACATCTCCGATGAGACGCGGCTGGTGCTCGGCCGCTTCGGCTTTGAGCCGCCCATCCGCATCCAGACCATGCGCACGCAGGTCCGCGATCTCGACTACGACACGCCGCCCGCCCTGTCCGGGGCCGTGACGGTCAGCCGTGCCTGGACCGCGCTGCAGAACAACAGATCCATCCCCGCCATCCCCGTCACGAACGACAACGGCGAGCTCTACGGCATGCTCTCGCCGAGCGAGATCGCGAGCTACGACATGCGCACGCTCTCCGACTCCCGGGTCGACCGGATCCCGGTGTTCAACCTCCTGAGCGTGCTTGACGGCAAGATCATCAACGAGGACGGATATCTCGCCGACACCATCAGCGGCGAGGTCAGCATCGCGCTGCCGCAGGACAATGAAAATCTCCTGTTCCGCGGCCCGGACGCCATCGTCATCATCGGCGAACAGCCGGAGATGGCCCGCCGCGCGCTCGAGCAGCAGGTCAGCTGCCTGATCGTCTGCCAGGCGGAGCTGCCGGAGGAGCTGCGCCAGCAGCAGACGAACACCTGCATCATCGCCACGCCGTTCGACGCCTACAAGGCCGCCCGGATGGTCTACTACGCCATCGAGGTCGCCCGCGTCTGCCGGACGGAGGATCTTGAGGCCTTCCACCTGACCGATTATCTTGACGACGTGCGCGAGATCGTACTCAAAAGCCGCCACCGCAGCTACCCGATCCTCGACGAAAACGACAAGGTCGTCGGCACGCTCTCGCGGTATCATCTCATCAAGCCGCGGCGCAAGCGTGTCGTCCTCGTCGACCACAATGAGGCGGCGCAGTCCGTCCCCGGCCTCGAGCAGGCGGAGATCCTCGAGATCATCGACCACCACCGCCTCGCCGACATCCAGACCGGCGGCCCCATCTACTTCCGCAACGAGCCTGTCGGCTCGACCGCAACGATCATCTCCGAGATGTATCAGGAGCGCGGGCTCATGCCCCCGGCGAAGCTCGCAGGGCTGATCGCCGCCGCCATCGTCGCGGATACCGTCATGTTCAAATCCCCGACCTCCACCGCCGTCGACCGCCGCATGGCCGACCGCATGGCCCGCATCGCCAATATTTCGCTTGAGGAGCTCGGGCAGACCATCTTCTCCGCCTCCATCTCCGACGACAAGCCGGCCGACGTGCTGCTGTTTACGGATTTCAAGGATTTCCACATCGCCGACCACGATTTCGGTGTCAGCCAGATCACCTGCGTCGACTCCAACCGCATGATGCAGCGCAAGGACGAGTTCCTGTCCGTCATGCGCAAGACGATGGAAGAGCGCGGCTACACGCTCATGATCCTCATGCTGACCGACGTGCTGCTCGAGGGCACGCACCTGCTGTACCTCGGCGACGAGGATATCATCACGCAGGCCTTCGGCGTGCAGCTCAAGGACCACACCTGCTTCCTGCCGGGCGTCGTATCCCGGAAAAAGCAGGTCATCCCATCGCTGACCGCCCTGTGGGGCTGAGAAAAATTCTCCCGAAAACCGAAAAAGCTCCCCCGGCCGCTCTGGCCGGGGGAGCTCTCTTTCTCGTTTACAGGCGCTGGTTTTTGGCCAGCTGGCGGTTTTTGTAGGCTGGATCGTCGGTGACCTCGCGCAGGACGGTGATCTCCGGCGGGGCCTGAAGCGCGGGCGCGTCCTGCGGCAGGGCGGCGCGCATGATGGCGCGGTCGTTGGAGAACGGGTAGACGTCGATCTCAAACCGGCAGCCCTGATAGACGAAGCGGTACTTCGTCTTGTGGACGGTGTGCAGGCTCGTGTCGCCCTCCATCAGATAGCGGATGTACTCCTTCTCGGAGATCGGCTTCTCCGTCTCCCACTGGCCGGAGTCGGTCGTGCGCTTCTCGGTGTAGAAGTAGAGGTAATCCCCGCCGTTTTTCTGCTGGCGGACGCGGCGCACGACGTTGGGGTTGGCGCGGGTCAGGTAGGTCTGCATCATGTCGATGCTGGCGGCGTGGTAAGTCTGCTCCAGGGTCTGGAGGGTGGGCAGGGCGATGAGATACTTGTGCCAGACCTCCTGCTGCGCCGGCCGGCCGATCGCGGCGTAGACCGCGCGCAGACCTCTAGCGATCTTGTCTTCAAAATCGACGGAATTGTCGATCACGTGGACGTTGGGATGCGCGCTCCAGGCGCGGAGCGTCAGCTCGTCCTTCTCCCGCGCGACCTCCAGAGGCTCGTAGCGGGCCTCGTTGCCGAAATTGTAGGCAAATTCCGCGCCCTTGGCGCAGGAAACGAGGTGGAGCACGGTATCGTAGTGCGTCAGCGCCTGCTGCTCCGTCAGGCCGAAGTGGGAAAGCACCTGCCGGAACTCGTCGTCAGAGACGTAGGCCTTGTTGTCGAACAGCGCGCGGTCATACAGCACGATCACGCGCTCCTCAGGCACCATCTGGGCAGCCTTGAGCGCCAGCTGCTCCTTGTGCAGCTGGTCGGCGACGACAAAATCCTGAAAATCCAGCATGGACACGCAGCCGCCGAAGGGCTTGATGCCAAAGCCGGAGATGAGCTCCGTCGACGTTTCGGGGATGGTGATGACCTTCCAGCCCTCGTCCTGCTTGAATTCCTTGAGTACCCGGCTGATGAGCGTCGTCTTGCCGGCGGCCGGCCCGCCGGTCAGTACGATCCGCGTGATCTGTTTTGCCAAAGGGACCGCTCCTTTGCTTTTTTATAGTATCATATTAACATCATCCGGCAGCAAATGCAAGAAAAAGGCGCAGCCGCTTTCGTGGGGTTTTCGATACGCCCCAGGGAAGCGGCTGCGTGTGTTATCCTTCGAACTGACTGTGGTACAGCTTGGCGTAGAAGCCGTTTCTCGCGAGCAGCTCATCGTGTTTGCCCTGCTCGACGATGTGGCCGTCCCGCATGACGAGGATGACGTCCGCTTCGCGGATGGTCGAGAGGCGGTGGGCCACGACAAAGCTCGTCCGGCCCTGCATCATCTCGTCGAAGGCCTGCTGGATCTTGACCTCGGTCCGGGTATCGATGGAGCTCGTGGCCTCGTCGAGGATCAGCATCGGCGGCAGGCAGAGCATCACGCGCGCGATGCACAGCAGCTGCCGCTGCCCCGCGGACAGCGCCCCGCCCGTGTCGGAGAGCATCGTATCGTAGCCGTTCGGCAGGCGGCGGATAAACGAATCGGCGTGCGCCTTTTTCGCGGCCGTCTCGACCTCTTCGTCGGCCGCATCGGGCTTGGCCAGGCGGATATTTTCCCGCACGGTGCCGGATTTGAGCCAGGTGTCCTGCAGGACCATACCGTACTGATGGCGCAGGCTCTGCCGCGTCACGGTGCGGATGTCGCTGCCGTCCACGGCGATGGAGCCGTCCTTCACGTCGTAGAAGCGCATGAGCAGGTTGATGAGCGTCGTCTTGCCGCAGCCCGTCGGGCCGACGATGGCTACGCGCTCGCCGGGCCGGACCGTGAGGTCCAGATCCTCGATGAGCCGCTGCTCCGGCGTGTAGGAGAAGGCGGCGTTCGTCAGCTGCACGCTGCCGGAGGCATCGGTCAGCACCCTGGCATCGGGCGCGTCGGGGATCTCCGCCGGCTCGTCGATGAGCTCGAAGACCCGCGCGGCGCAGGCCAGCGCGTTCTGCAGCTCGGTGACGACGCCGGTGATCTCATTGAAGGGCTTGGCGTACTGGTTGGCATAGCTGAGGAAGCACGACAGCCCGCCGACCGTAATGGCCCCCGCCACCGCGCTCAGCGCCCCGGTAAAGCCCACGCAGGCGTAGATGATATTGTAGATGATGCGGGTCGATGGGTTCGTCATCGACGAGAAGAAGGTCGCACGCATGGTCGCGGCGGTCAAGCGGTCATTGATCTCGTCAAACTGCGCAAGGCTCTCGGCCTCATGCGAGAACGCCTGCACGACGCGCTGGCCGCCGAGCTGCTCATTGATGAGCGCGGTCTGCTCGCCGCGGGCCTTGGACTGCGTCTGGAACATGGAGTAGGTGTGCCCCGCGATGAACTTCGCCACCAGCAGGGACAGCGGCGTCAGGACGACGACCACCAGCGTGATCTTCACGCTGATCGAGAGCATGAAGCCGAGCGTCCCCACGATGGTCAAAACGCCCGTAAACAGCTGTGTGAAGCCCATGAGCAGACCGTCGGCAAACTGGTCGACGTCCGCGATCATGCGGCTGAGCGTATCGCCCGCCGGATGGCTGTCGAGATAGGCCAGCGGCAGACGCTGCAGGTGGGCGAACGCCTGCCGGCGCACGTCGCGCGTCACGGCGAAGCAGACCCGGTTGTGGATGGCCGCCATGACCCACTGCAGAAGCGCCGTCCCCGCGGCCAGCACGGCGATCTTCGCAGCCAGCATGCCGACCGCGGCAAAATCGACCTGCCCCGGGCCGACGACGGCGTCGATGGCGTCGCCGACCAGAATGGGGATATAGAGCGTCCCCGCCACGCTGGCCGCCGCCAGCACCAGAGACACGATCAGAAGCGGCAGATACCGCCCGAGGCTTTTGAGCACGCGCCGAAGCGCCCAGGATGAATCATGCTTCATTGCGCATCCTCCTTCTTATACTGCGAGCGGCAGATCTCCTGATAGACCGGGCAGCTCTGCAGCAGCTCGTCATGCGTGCCGGTCCCGGCCAGACGGCCGTCGTCGAGCACGAGGATCTGATCCGCGTGGCGGATGGAGGACACGCGCTGCGAGATCAGCACGACCGTGGGCTTCCACGGCAGATGCGCCAACGCCTTGCGAAGCGCGGCGTCGGTGGCAAAGTCCAGCGCGGAGGCGCTGTCGTCGAGGATGAGGATGGCGGGCCTCCGCACCAGTGCGCGGGCGATCGTCAGCCGCTGGCGCTGGCCGCCGGAGAAATTGCGCCCGCCGGGCTCGACTTCCGCGTCCAGCCCGCCCTGCTTGCCGCGGACGACCTGGTCGGCCTGCGCGTCCTGCAGCGTCTGCCAGAGGTCTTCATCGCTGGCCTGGGCATTGCCCCAGCGGAGATTGTCGCGGATGGTGCCGGAGAAGAGCAGCGCCTTCTGCGGCACGACGCCGATCGAGGGCCGCAGCGCCTGCAGCCGCAGCTGCCGCACGTCTTCGCCGCACACAAGGACCTGTCCCTGCGTCGCGTCGTAAAACCGCGGGATGAGGTTCGCCAGCGTGGATTTGCCCGCGCCGGTGCCGCCGATGACGCCGATGGTCTGCCCGGGCGCGGCGGAGAAGCTGATATCGCTGAGCGCGTCCGCGCCCGCGCCGGGATAGCGGAACGAGACGCCGCAGAACTGCAGCGCCGGGCTGCCGCTGCCATCCGGCAGGGCGTCCTGCCCGTCGGCCATGCTGGGCTTCGTCTCCAGCACCTGTGAGATTCGGCCCGCGCAGGCAACGGATTTTGTGATGTTCAGGATCAGGTTGGCGAACTTGATGAGCTCGACCAGGATCTGCGACATGTAGTTATACAGCGCGATCAGCTGGCCCTGCGTGATGACGCCCGCGTCCACGCGGACGCTGCCGGTCTTTAAGATCGCCACGATCGCCAGATTGATGACCACATACGTCAGCGGGTTCAAAAGCGCCGACAGCTTGCCCACGAACCGCTGCGCGGCAAACAGCCCGTCCAGACGGCCGTCAAAGCTCTCCGTCTCGGTCTGCTCGCGGGTAAAGGCGCGGATGACGCGCACGCCGGACAGGTTCTCCTGCGCCGCGCCCGTCACGCCGTCGAGCTTCGCCTGCACCCGGCGGTAGAGCGGGATGCAGCTGAGCATGATGGCAAAGACGATGGCAAAGAGCACCGGGATCGTCACGACGAAGATGAGCGCCGAGCGCACGTCGATCGTAAACGCCATGATCATCGAGCCGAACACGACGATCGGCGAGCGCAGCAGCAGCCGCAGCGTGAGGTTGAGGCCGGTCTGCACCTGGTTCATGTCGCTCGTCATCCGCGTGACGAGCGTGGCCGGGCCGATGGTATCGAGCTCCGCATACGACAGCGACTGGATATGCGCAAAGAGCGCGTGGCGCAGACTGGCCGTCGCGCCGGTCGCGGCCTTGGCGGAAAAATACTGCGCGCAGGTCGCGCTGGCAAAGCCGCACAGGCCGAGGCCCACGAGCAGCAGGCATTTTTTCAGGATATAGCCCGTGTCGCCCGCCGCGATGCCGACGTCGATGATATCTGCCATGATGAGCGGCACCAGCAGCTCAAACGCCGCCTCCAGCAGCTTGAACACGGGCGCAAGGATGGCCTGCAGCCGGTAGGGCCGCAGATAGACAAGCAGTTTCTTCATTCGTTTCTCTTCTCTCTTCGGATGCTATTCGATGGATTTGAGCGCCTGGGCCATGTCGATGGCGCGGATCTTCCGGCGCAGCGCCAGATTGACCAGCAGCCCGAACGCGAGCGTCAGCGCCGCGGAGAGCAGATAGCTGCCCGGCGCCACCCGCACGTCGAAGCACATGAGGTCGATGCGGATCTGCGACATGACGTAGGCGTGCAGCGCCTTGCCCATCGGCAGACCCACAAGCGCGCCGAGCACCGTCAGGATGATGTTCTCGCGGAACACATAGCGGTTCGTCTCGCTGTCGTAGAAGCCGAGGACCTTGATGGTGGCGATCTCCCGCTCGCGCTCGGTGATGTTGATGTTTGTGAGGTTATACAGCACGATGAACGCCAGCGCCGCCGCGCAGACCACCACGACCACCACGATGTACCGCAGGCTTTCCATCATCGTCGCCACGCGCGCGCGGAAATCGCTGCTGAGGCTCACGGAGGCGACGTTCTTCGCCCCCGCCAGCGCGGCCGAGGCCGCGTGGGCATCGGCGTCAGGCGGGAAGTTGACCCAGGCCTGCTCGTATGCCGGCGCTTCGCCGAAGCACTGCGCCCAGCTTTCCGCCGTCAGGTAGACGTAGTTGTAGACATAGTTTTCAAAGACCGCCGCGACCTGCAGCTGCGTTTCGCGCGTGCCGCTCTGCAGCGTGATGGTGTCGCCCGCCGACAGCTGCAGCGCCTCGGCCAGCCCGCGGCTGATGACGCACGCGCCGTTTTCGGGATAGGCGACCGGCGTTTTGTCCTTCTCATGCAGGTCGACAAAGCCCTCCACGCTGCCGGAGGCCGGGCAGACGACGTTCGTCGTCTTGACCGTGCTGCCCGCGCTGGCGTCGGCGCTCTTTTCGGCCACGAAGAGATATTCTTCGGCTTCTTCCTCGCAGAGCGCGGCGAAGGCCGTGCGCTCCGTCTCGTTCAGCGCGTGCTGGAACGTGACCGACGCGTCGTAGCGGGTGATCTCGCTGTACTGATAGTCGACGACGTTGCTGATGGAATCCTGGATGCCATAGCCGGTGATGAGCAGGGCCGTGCAGCCGCCGATGCCGATGATCATCATGATCATCCGCTTTTTATACCGCAGGATGTTGCGGATGGAGACCTTATGCAAAAACGGGATCCGGTTCCAGAGGCCCGGCAGCCGCTCCAGCAAGATCCGCTTGCCCGCCTTCGGGGCCTTGGGGCGGATGAGCTCCGCCGCGGGCCGCTGCAGCTCCGCATGCGCGACGTACCACGTCGTGCCGAGCGCGCAGAGCAGATACGCCCCCGCGGACAACAGCGCCAGCGGCCAGTCGAACGCATACAGGATGTCCGTGAAGCCGTACATGATATTATACCCCTGCCAGATCATCTTCGGCAGGAAATACGAGCCCGCCGCGACGCCCACCACGCAGCCGAGCACCGAAGCGCTCCCGGCGTAGAGGAAATAGACCAGGAAGATCGCGCCGTTGGAGTAGCCCATGGCCTTCAAAACGCCCGCCTGCGTGCGCTGCTCATCGACCATGCGCGTCATCGTCGTGATGCACACGAGCGCCGCCACGGCGAAGAAAAACAGCGGGAACACACGCGAGACGCCCCGCACGATATCCGAATCGCTCTCAAAGCAGGCGTAGCCGATGTTGCTGCTGCGGTCCAGCACGAACACATCCGGGTTTTCGAGCTTTTCGAGCGCGTCCTGCCCGTCCTGATACTCCTGCTCCGCGTCGGCCAGCTTCTGTTCGCCGTCCGAGAGCTCCACTTCGGCGTCGGCGATGTCCTGCTTGCCATCCGTGAGCTGCTGCTTCGCGTCGGCCAGCTCGGCTTCCGCGTCGGCGATCTTCTGCTCGGCCTCGGCCTTGCCGCTGTAGTAATCGGCCCAGCCGTCCGCCAGCTCCTGCTTTGCGTCGGCAAGCTGCTGCTCGCCATCGGCGAGCTCCTGCTTTGCGTCGGCCAGCTCCTGATTCTTTTCATCGAGCGTAGCCTTGGCCTCGTCGAGCTTTTTCTGGTTTTCGCTGATCTCAGCGTTGGCCTCCTCCAGCCCGTCGCCGAATTCCTCGCTGCCTGCGTTGAGCTCCGCCTGCGCCGCGTCGATCTGCTGCTGCGCCGCGTCAAGCTCCGGTCCGGCGGCCTCGATCTTCTGCAGCCCGGCCTCGACCTGCGCGAGCTGCGCCTGCAGCTGCGCTTTCTGGTCCTCTGACAGCTGACCGCTGCCCAGCGCCGCCTCCAGCTGCGCCTTGGTCGCTTCGAGCTCGGCCTTCTGCGCGGCGAGCTCCGCGCGCTTCTGGTCGAGCTGCGCCTGATTCTTGTCGATCTCCGCCTGCCCGGATTGCAGCTCGCCGACAGTCTCGTTAAACTGTTTGCGAAGCTCCTCTCTGGCCTCGGCCAGCTTGGCCGCGCCGTCGTCATATTCGGCCTGCGCGTCGGCGAGCTTCTGTTCGCCGTCGGCAAGCTCCTTGCGGGCGTCCGCAAGCTTCTGCTCGTTCTCCTCGATCTCCTTCTGGCCGTCGACGAGCTTCTGGTAGGCGTCGGCCAGCTCGCGGTCGGCCTCCTCCTTCGCATCGGCCAGCTTCTGTTCGCCGTCCAGGACGTCCTGTTCGGCGTCCGCCAGCGTCTGCTTGGCGTCTTCGAGCTTCTGCTTCGCGTCCGCCAGCTCCTGCTGCTTTTCGTCGAGCGTTTCGCGGGCGTCAGCCAGCGTCTCGGCCGCGTCGTCATGCAGCCGCGTGCCGCGGTCGTCCGCGCACTGCTCCGCAAGCGCGGTGACCCAGGGCTCGGCGTCGTCGATGTGCGCCTTGTATTCGTCCGAGTAGATCTCGCCCGCCCGGTCCGTCAGGCGCAGATACAGCTCCGTATCATAGTCAAAGTCAAATGCCTCCGGCAGCACGTACACGAAGGCGGACAGCGACCCGCTGCCGACCGACGTGCTGCCGCGCTCATAGTTGATGTACAGAACGCTCTTGGCGATGCCGACGATGGTGAATTCCCGCCGGGTGAACTGCCCCAGCGTATCGTCGTCGTTCTCCTCCGAGAGCACGATCTTCTGCCCGAGATTCTGTTCCGAGTACAGCATCCCGTCGGCCAGACACTCGTCCGCCGTCTGCGGCAGCCGTCCGGCCTTCAGGCTCGGCAGGTCGAGCGTCTCGGGCAGCGACAGAAATTTGCACGCCCGCGACGCGCCGCCCGCCGTGCTGGTCAGTGCGTCGGCGCTCTTTGTGCCCTCGCACGCGGCGACGCGGCTGTCGTCGGCGATTTTGGCCGCGTCGGTCTCGTCAAAGCCGATGGTGCTCACGAGGCGGAAATCGTACATCTGCTGCGCCTCGGCGTAGGCGTCCAGCGTGCGCACCATGGCCGTCTTCGTCAGCCGCAGGCCGCAGAAAAAGCCCACGCCCAGCGCCACGATGGCCGCGATGGCCAGAAACCGGCCCAAACTCCTGCGGATCTCCCGCAGCGTCAGCTTCCCCATGCCGCTCACCACTCGATCTGCTCGACGGGCGTCGGATGTTCATTGATCCGGACGCCGGCGATCTGCCCGCTTTTCACGCGGATGACCCGGTCAGCCATGGCGGTCAGCGCCGAGTTGTGCGTGATGATGACGACGGTCATGCCGCCCGCGCGGCTCTGCGCCTGCAGCAGGGACAAGATCTGCTTGCCGGTCTGGTCGTCGAGCGCGCCGGTCGGCTCGTCGCACAGCAGCAGCTTCGGCCGCTTTGCCAGCGCGCGGGCAATGGCCACGCGCTGCTGCTCGCCGCCGGAGAGCTGCGCGGGGAAATTCTGCATCCGCTCGCCGAGGCCGACCTGCCGCAGGACCTCGTCGGCCGGCAGCGGATCCTTGCACAGCTGGCTTGCGATCTGCACGTTTTCCAGCGCCGTCATATTGGGCAGCAGATTGTAAAACTGGAACACGAACCCGACCTCGTGGCGGCGGTAGGTCGTCAGGCGCTTGCGGCTGTAGTCCGCCACGTCCTCGCCCGCGAGCAGCACATGGCCGGAGGTAAGCCGGTCCATGCCGCCGAGGATGTTCAGGAGCGTGGTCTTGCCCGCGCCGGACTGGCCGACGATGACGCAGATCTCCCCCTCGTCGATCGTAAACGACGCGTCCTTCAGCGCCTCAATGCGCACGTCTCCCATCTGATAGGTCTTACAGACATGGTCAAATACAACAAAATCCCGCATGCGTCCGCCCCTCACTTTTTTTGCTTTCTGAATAGTATATTATGCCATACCGGCACACATTTTGCTTGAATAAATCGTGAACACGCAGAGAAAAAGCCTGCCCGGAAGGGCAGACTTTTTGAGGCAACGCCGCAGGATTGGCGGAAAAGATCCGCCGAAGCGCGCAGACGCAATTGTGCGGTGCTGCCTTACCCGATGGCTGTCCACTGCTCGCCCTGCGGCAAAAACCTGCAGGTGTGGTCGGCGGAGGCTTCGATGAGGTCCGCGTAGTACCAGGCGGTCTGGTCCTGGTTGTCGCGGTACCAGGCGGCAGCCTGCAGCTGCGCGTCCTGCCCGTCCGGGCAGCGGCCGAGCAGACTGTTGAGCGCCCGGGCCAGCTCCGCCCGGGTGAGGACGGCCTCTGCCGCGGTCTCGTCCGCCTCAGCGGCGGCCAGCGTCTTCTCGCTCCAGGCCGCGGCCAGCACCGGGAAGGCCGCACGCCCGGCCTCCATCTGCGCGAGCTTGTCCAGCACGCCGGAAAAGTCCCGCCACGTGAGCCCCGCGTCCGGCCGGAACCAGCCGTCCGATCCGAACGGCAGCAGCCCCAGCCCCGCCAGCCGCGTAACGGCCGCGTAGGCCCAGCTCGTCCCCGGTACATCCCAGAAGCGCACGCGCGCGCCCTCCGGCAGCTCGTCCTCCGCCAGCCGCAGCAGAATACAGGCGAAGGCCGCGCGGCTCACCTCCGCCTCCGGCCGGATGGTCCCGTCCGGGTAGCCGTACAGGTACGCCCGGTGCGTCTGCTCCGCCCTGGCCTGCGCCGCCAGCGCCAGCAGCCCCACGAGCACCGCCGCCATGCACAGGATCTCCGGCAGCCGTTTTTTCATGCGCATCCCCTCTTCTCACAGGATGCTCCCAGTTTGCCACCTTTCCCCCGCAGAACCCGTCGCCTTGTGCCGCTTGGGAAAATAATCCCACAGCGAAAAAAGCTCCCCTGGAAGGGGAGCCTTTTCACAGCTCGTAGTCGATCGCGCCGCGGGATTCGCGGATGGATTTGCAGAGGGTGGAGACGGCGACGTGGCGGGGGTCGTTTTTGTAGCGGCTGAGGGCCTCCAGATCGTCAAAGTCGGCGATCAGGCAGGCGTCGTAGGGGTTGCCGGGCTTGCAGCTGCGGTGGATCTCCATATGGCGGATCTCGGGGATCACACCATCCAGCGCCTGCAGGCCGGAGAGAAATTTCTCCCGGTTTTCTTCTTCTCCTTCGCGGAACTTCCACATCACGATATGACGGATCATAGCCCTTCTCCTTTATTCTTTGATTCGGTATTCGAAGTTTTCAAAAATGAGCACCATGCCCTCGCGGACGCCGTCCGGCAGCAGGGCCAGCGCGACCTCAGTCGTGCCGCCGGATTCGTTTTCCAGCACGGCGTAGTCGCCCGCGATCTCGCGGACCGTTCGTTCCATACGCATATGCATGCCTCCTTTTTCCACATTGTATCATATTTTTTCCGCTTTTGGAACACAATAATTACAGAGTCTGAAAGGAGGAGCTGCAAGATGAACGAAGACACGCTGCATCTGTTGTCCGAGTGCGCGGCGGGGACTGATATGGCCATCCGCTCGCTGGACGACGTGCTGAAAAACAGCCCGGACGGGCCGCTGCAGCGGCGGCTCGCGAGCAGCAAGCGCCAGCATGAGTCGCTCGCCGCCGAGACGAAGGCGCTGCTGCGCGCGCAGGGCAAGGAGGCAAAGTCCGCCGATCCGGCCGCCCGCGCCATGTCCTGGATGAAGACGGAGGCGATGCTCGCCATGAAGCCCGGCGACGCGACGACGGCCGACCTCATCTCGACCGGCTGCTCGATGGGCATCAAGTCGCTCGCCCGCTACTGCAACCAGTATCCGACGGCCAGCCGCGAGGCGAAGGACATCGCCCAGTCGCTCATCCGGCTGGAGGATCAGCTGGTCAAGGACATGAGGCCGTATCTTTGATGCCGTCCTGACGGAAATTTTTCATTGTCATCCCGAGCGTTTTGGTGTATAATAGGGGCATCAAAAATAAGGGGGAGTCTTTATGACAAACAAGGTCATCACCATCAGCCGCCAGTTTGGCAGCGGCGGAAGAAGCATCGGCAAGGCGGTGGCCGAGAAACTCGGCATCCCCTATTACGATAAGGAGCTGGTCGACAAGGTCGCAAAGGAGAGCGGTTTCTCGCACGAGTTCATCGAGGAGATCGGCGAATACGCCTCCGTCACCAGCAGCTTCCTGTTCAACATCGCCGTGTCGTCCCACCCGATGGGGCTGATCGACACCATGTCCGTGTCGGATAAGCTCTACGTCTGCCAGACAAACGTCATCCGCGATCTGGCCAGCAAGGGCCCGTGCGTCATCGTCGGCCGCTGCGCGGATTTCATCCTGAAGGACCAGCCGGACTGCCTGCACATCTTCGTCCATTCCGACATGCAGCACCGCGCCGCCCGCGTGCGCGAGCGCTACGGCGAGACCAGCAAGCCCATGGAAAAGCGCCTGCAGGAGAAGGACAGCAAGCGGAAGGTCTACTACAAGCACTACACCAACCGCAACTGGGGCGAGGCCGAGAACTACGACATCTGCCTCGACAGCGGCAAGCTCGGCGTCGACAAGTGCGTCGAGATCGTCTGCGACATCGCGCAGATGAAATAAGCGACCGGATCTGACGGCCTGCCGCGCTGCGGCAGGCCGTTTTTCTGTCGGATCCGCGGGGAATGGCTGCAAGATGGTTGCAATTATCCTGCAAATGGGATACAATAGAAAGAACGTGCGGCTGCACGTGTGCGCAAACGATACTCCCTCTCTTCGGGAGCTCCCAATAGAAAGAAAAAAGGACATTGTATCTATGGAACAGGTTTTACAGCAGTTCTGCCTGGACGGAACGCCCATCTCCTGTGAGCCGCTCGGCAACGGCCATATCAACCGCACCTTCCGCGTCGTCTGCGACAACCGGAAGGCCTACACCCTGCAGCGGATCAACCGCGTCGCCTTCCGCCACCCGGAGGAGCTGATCGAGAATATCGACGCGGTCTCCCGGTTCATCGACCGCAAGCAGATCGGTCTGGAGTGCATCCGCCTCTGCAGGGCCAAGGACGGCAGAAAATACTGCATCGATGACCAGGGCGAGTTCTGGCGCGCCTACAACTTCATCTCCGGCGGCATCAGCCTGGATATGCCGCGCGACAGAAACGACTTTTACCAGGCCGCGGTGGCCTTCGGCAAGTTCCAGCAGGCGCTGGCGGATTTCCCGGCGGCCTCCCTGTATGAGACCATCCCGCATTTCCACGACACCATCGACCGCCTGCGCCAGTTCCGCGCCGCCATCGAAGCCGATGTCTGCGGCCGCGTGAAGGATGTCGGGCCCGAGATCGACTTCCTGCTCGCGCGGGAGCAGGAGCTCGGGACGCTCTGCCGCATGCTCGCGGCCGGCGAGCTGCCGCTGCGCGTGACGCACAACGACACCAAGCTCAACAACGTCCTGCTCGACCCGCAGACCGGCTGCGCCAAGTGCGTGCTCGATCTCGACACGGTGATGCCGGGTTTGTCTGCCTATGATTTCGGCGACGGCGTGCGCTTCGGCGCGTCCTCGGCCGCAGAGGATGAGAAGGATCTGGATCAGGTCTGGCTGAAGCTCGACATGTACCAGGCGTTCCTGGAGGGCTATCTCGACGCCTGTGGTCACGCGCTGACCCCGAAGGAGATCGAGGTCCTGCCGCTTGGCGCGAAGATCATCACGGCGGAGCTGGCTATGCGGTTTTTGAAGGATTATCTGGACGGCGACGTCTATTTCAAGATCGACTATCCCACCCAGAACCTTGACCGCTGCCGCACGCAGCTGAAGCTGGTCGCCGACATGGAAGCCAAATGGCCGGAGATGCAGCGCATCCTCCATGAAACCGCCGCCGTCCGCTGCGCCCAGCCGACAACGCCGCAATGACCAGCATCCCCGCGCTGCGATCCACGCAGCCGCGGGGATCTTTCATATTCCGCAGCAAGCAAAAAGCTCCCCTTCCAGGGGAGCCTTTTCATGCTTTACACGCTGGCGGTGAAGCGGAGGAAGGCGGATTGGCCGGCGGGGGTGCGTTTGTAGACGCCGGCGTCTTCGAGGACCTGCATGAAGACAGCGCCGACCTCCTGCTGCAGGATCTGCTCGGTATTCTCCGGCGTAAAGGTATAGCGGCCCTGCAGCGCCTCGGCCCAGTCGGCGTGCTTCTGCAGCGTCTCGTCCGCGCGCAGGTCGCGGCCAGAGAGGATCGCGTCCTTCAGAAGCGCCAGCTCCTTGTCCAGCCGCGCGGGCAGGACAGCCAGACCCATGACCTCGATGAGGCCGATGTTCTCTTTTTTGATGTGGTGCAGCTGCTCGTGCGGGTGATAGAGGCCGAGCGGATGCTCCGGCGTCGTGAGATTGTTGCGCAGGACAAGATCCAGCTCAAAATCTTCCCCGCGGCGGCGGGCGATGGGCGTGATGGTGTTGTGCGGCGTGCCGTCAGTCTCGGCGAAGACCATGGCGGCTTCATCGGTGTAGCCGCGCCAGGCAGTCAGGATCTTCTCCGCCAGCAGGCACAGCCGGTCCGGATCGCTGCCGGTCAGGCGCAGGACGGACATCGGCCATTTGACGATCCCGGCTGCAATGTCCGGGAATCCGGCAAACGAGACCGGCGTCTCGACCGGGGCCTTTTCCATGGCGAAGGTATAGTGGCCGCCCTGGAAATGGTCGTGGCTCAAAATCGAGCCGCCGACGATGGGCAGATCCGCGTTCGAGCCGAGGAAATAATGCGGGAACAGCTTCGTAAAGTCCAGCAGCCGGCGGAACGTCGCCGCGCTGATGCGCATGGGCGTATGCTCGGCGTTGAGGACGATGCAGTGCTCGTTGTAATAGACGTACGGGGAATACTGCAGATACCAGCTGCCGCTGTCCAGCTCAAGGGGGATGATGCGGTGGTTCTGCCGGGCGGGATGGTTCATGCGGCCCGCGTAGCCCTCGTTCTCCGCGCACAGGGCGCACTTGGGGTAGCCGGACTGCGGCGCGAGCTTGGCCGCGGCGATGGCGCGAGGGTCCTTCTCGGGCTTGGAGAGGTTGATGGTGATGTCCAGCTCGCCGTATTCGCAGGCGTAGGTCCACTTTTTGTCCTTCGCGATGCGGTCGCGGCGGATGTAGTTGGTGTCCTGGCTGAAGCGGTAGAACCAGTCGGTCGCCTTCTGCGGGGAGATCTGGTAGAGCGTATGGAAGCAGGTGCGGACCTCGTGCGGCCGGGGCGTCAGCACCCCCATGAGCTTCGTGTCGAACAGATCGCGGGCGACCTGATTATCCGGGCAGACGCCGCGGGCGACGGCATCGCCGGTCAGCACCTGCAAAATATCGGCCAGCGAGGCCTCTGCCGGGGCGGCGGCTTCGTCGAAGGAATCGAGCTGCAGCGCCTCGAGCAGCGCGTTGCGCGCAAAGACCAGATCCTCCGGCTGGAGGAGCCCCGTGCGCTCGGCATAGCGGCAGAGGGCGGAAATATAAGAATCAAGCATGGCGATACCTCTTTTGTCGATTTTGTCTTAGGGTGTATCTGAAAACCAGCAATGAGACCGGCAGCGAGGAATTTTCGCGCTGAGCAAGACATTTTTTCGCAGGAATACTGACGTATTTCAAGGAAAAATGACGCAGCGCAGCGTGAAAAGGCCCGCTGTCCGGGTGCGTTGGGAGTTTTCAGATACACCCTAATTATACCTGCAAATGCCCGCGGGCGCAAGGGGCATCTGCCTCTTGCATCCTGCGCGGGATGTGGTAAGATAGACACAAACAGACAAAGGAGGCGGCGCAGATGGATGCTTCGCAGCTGCCCGGGGGCGTGACGCTCTATTATACCGACAAGGCCGTCCACCTGACGACGAACGATGCGCTCATGACCTTCCTGCGGCAGAAGGGCAACGGCTCGCTGCCGCTCAGCCGCGCGATCCTTGCGGGCTACGAGGCAGAATGCGGCGCGGCGCTGCAGATCACCGAGCGCTCGATGGCGACGGAGCTGCTGATCCACGCGTATCTGGACGGCGTCTTTGCCGCCTGGGTGCGCGCAGGCGAAACACGCGGACGGCAGGACGGGAAATTCTACCGGACCGCCCGGCGGCTGAAGAACGCGACCGCCGTCATCGACATGGGCGAGCGCAGCGTGGACACGAACCGCTGGGTCTTCGACCTGCTGTCGCACGGCTACGGCGCGCTGTGCCTCCTGCTCGGACGCAGCGCGTAGGAGTATTGCTATGGAACCACTGAGTGAAAAACGTTATCTGGAACTGCACGCGCCGGCGGGCGGCGATTTTCTTGCCGCGCGGGAGCGGCTGCTGGCCGCGCTGCCGGACGGATGCAGACTGACACTGGGCTGCCTGCAGCAGCTGTATCCCGTCTTATCCGCGGCGGACTACCGCGTCACCGTGACGCTCTGCCCCGGGCCGGGCGGGACCGACGCTGTGCGCGTGGAGCCGGGCGATACGACCGCTGAACACTACGGCCTGTGCCTCGACATCGGCAGCACGATCATGCAGATGGAGCTGGTGGATCTCGTGCGCGGCCGGACGCTTTCGCAGGCTGCCTGCACCAACAGCCAGACGCAGTTCGGCGCGAACATCCTCGACCGCATCCTCGCGGTGAAGGCGGACCGGGAAAACCTGAAGACTTTACAGGCGCTGACGCTTTCGGACGTGCGCGGCATGATCGATACCTGCTGCCGGGCGGCAGATATCCGCCCGGAGGCGATCTCCGCCATGACCGTCGGCGGCAACACGACGATGCTGCACTTCTTCCTCGGCTGCGACCCGTGGCTCGTGTTTCAGAGCCCGTACACGCCGGTATTTTTTGACCCCGGCGTGATCCGGGCGGCGGAGCTGGGACTGCCCATCTGCGGAAATGTCTACTGCATGCCCGCGATCGCCAATTATCTGGGCGGCGACATCACGGGCGGGCTGCTGGAGACGGATCTGGACACGCGGGAGGATCTGGCGCTGTTTCTCGACATCGGCACGAACGGCGAGCTGGTGCTGGGCTGCCGGGACTTTCTGCTCATGGGCGCGGGCGCGGCCGGGCCCGCGCTGGAGGGCGCGGTCAGCCATTCCGGCATGCGGGCGGAGCCGGGGGCGATCTGCAGCGTGAAGATCGGCGCGGACAACCGCCTGCGTTATCGGACCATCGGCGATCTGCCGCCGAAGGGCATCTGCGGCTCCGGCATTCTGGACCTCATCGCCGAGGGCTTTCTCTCGGGCTGGATCGACTCGGCCGGGCGGCTGCAGAAGGACGCTTCGCCCTGCATCCGCGAGGTCTGGGAGGACGACCGCCAGCGCAACGTCCCCGCGATCATCTACGCTTACGACGGCAATGTGCCACTCTATTTTACCCAGGACGACATCGGCGAGTTCCTCACCTGCAAGGCCGCCGCGCACACCATGGTCGCAACGATGCTGCAGAGCGTGAACGTCAGCCCGGCGGAGATCGGCACGTTCTACCTCGCCGGAGGCTTCGGCACGCATTACGATCTGGAGTCCGCGATCACGGTCGGGCTGTATCCCGACCTGCCGCGGGAAAAATTCCGGATCCTCGGCAATTCCTCGCTCGCCGGAGCCAGACGGCTCCTGCTGAACCGGAGCTGCCGCGCACGGCTGGCGCGCATCCGGGCGCTTGCGACCTATGTGCAGTTCGGGGAGATGGAGAAGTTCGTGGAAAACATGCACGCCGCCCGCTTCCTCCCCCACACCGACGCCTCCCTCTACCCCAGTGTAAAACGCCGCGTATGAGGCTCCCCTGGAAGGGGAGCTGGTGCGAAGCGCCTGAGAGGTTGTCGCAAATCTGCAACACCCTCTCAGTCAGCCTGCGGCTGACAGCATCCCTACCCCTTTTGTCCCTTCGGGAC
>OLYC01001191.1_pt1 | contig 18703 bp, 23 predicted proteins | sample 1674271 | NCBI WGS metagenome assembly OLYC01 (sample SAMEA103958154, study PRJEB25191) | human gut metagenome
AGAAAATAAGGAGGATCCCACTATGGCTCACAATGCCTTTGAGAGCGGTGCGAACACGACCGCTCAGCTCACTCGTGAGAACTTCGCTCTTCTTGCGAAGGAAGCCAAAGCCTGCAGCTCCCTGAAGGAAGCCGTTCTGGCTCACATGGATGACATGGAGGGTCTGTCTGACGCTCTGATGCATGCCGACTACGGCATCGAGAACATCGAGTATCTGTTCCCCGACGACCGCAATGTTACCCGTCAGCCTCAGTTCATCCAGCGCGACATGTCCTGGGTTTCCAGCGTTATGTCTGGTGTCCATCATGTTCCGTTCTCCCGCATCAAGTCTGTGTTCGCTGACATCACTGCCGACGAGGCCCGCGCCAAGGGTTACCTGAAGGGCAAGCTGAAGAAGGAAGAAGTCTTCACCCTGCTCAAGCGTTCCACCACGCCTCAGACCATCTACAAGAAGCAGAAGCTCGATCGCGATGACATCATCGACATCGTCGACTTCGACGTCGTCGCCTGGCTCAAGAGCGAGATGCGCATGATGCTCAATGAGGAAATCGCCCGTGCGATTCTGGTGTCCGACGGCCGTTCCACCGCCTCCGACGACAAGATCAAGGAAGACAACATCCGCCCGATCTGGACCGATGCGGACCTGTACACCATCAAGGTCGGTATCGACTCCGTTACCTACAATGATGATGACAAGCTGGCCAAGGAGTTCATCCGTCAGTGCATCAAGTCCCGCAAGGACTACAAGGGCAGCGGCAATCCCGCTCTCTACACCACCGAAGAGATGCTCACCAACATGCTGCTTCTCGAGGACGGCATCGGCCATCGTCTGTACAAGACCGAGGAAGAGCTTCGTACCGCTCTGCGCGTGAGTAAGATCGTCACCGTTCCCGTCATGGAGGGTCTGACCCGTGAGGTGACCCATGAGGCCGATTCCAAGGCTTACACCCACAGCCTGATGGGCATCATCGTCAACCTGACCGACTACACCGTCGGCGCCGACAAGGGTGGTGCGGTCTCCATGTTCGACGATTTCGATATCGACTACAACCAGCAGAAGTACCTGATGGAGACCCGTTGCTCCGGCGCTCTCACCAAGCCCTACAGCGCCATCACCATCGAGTCCTACGCGGTCAAGGCCGGCGGCTAATTCAAAATGGCGAAGTTTTGTGGGAAAATCGGCTATGCAACAATGGTCGAAGAGAGCCCAGGCGTATGGATCGAGAAGATCGTTGAACGTCAGCACTTCGGCGATTGGGTGTCGAACACCGCGAAGCTTCAATCTCAGGAAGGTCTGAATGACGATTTGGTGATCGCGAACGATCTAAGCATCGTTGCTGATCCCTATGCCAAAAAGAACTTCCACTCGATCCGTTATGCAACATACATGGGAACCAAGTGGCGGGTGCGTATGGTCAAAGAGGCCTACCCCCGCCTCACCCTTGTGTTAGGAGGAGTATACAATGACTCGAATGGAAACCAATAGGCGGACGTTTCATGAACTCCTTCGAAAGCTTCTTGGGTCCGATCAGGTTTATTACCAGAGGCCCGAGAACAAGCAAATGACGTATCCTGCTATTGTCTATAACCGTGATGAGATCAGCAATGGCCATGCGGACAATAGCATTTATAAGCAGGAGTATGTCTATGCTGTCACCGTGATTGATCCGAATCCCGACAGTATTGTCGTCGATAAAGTATCGAAGATCCCTAGGACTCAATTTGTTCGACATTATACGCAGGATCGTCTCAATCACGACTTGTTTACCATATATTTCTAAGGAGGATCACATCCTATGGCTAATAAGCGTCTTATCTGGGATGCTGTTGGTGAGCGCCTGTATGAAACGGGCGTGGACCATGGCGTTCTGTACGTTATGGGTGAAAACAATACCTATGGCGAGGGCATCGCTTGGAACGGTCTGACCGCGGTCAACGAATCCCCTTCCGGTGCTGAGTCCACCGCTCTGTATGCGGACAACATCAAGTATCTCAATATGATCTCTGCGGAAGAGTATGGATACACCATCGAGGCCTACTATTCTCCCGAGGAATTCGACCAGTGTGATGGTCTGGCAAGTCCGGTCGCCGGCATGACTATCGGCCAGCAGAAGCGCAAGATGTTCGGCTTCGTGTATCGTTCTCTGATCGGCAATGATACCGATGGTCAGGATCATGGCTATAAGCTGCACATCTGCTACGGCTGCCAGGCGTCTCCCTCTGAACGCAACCATCAGACGGTCAATGATAGCCCCGAGGCTACCACTCTGAGCTGGACGGTCTCCACCACCCCGGCGAATGTGACCGGCTATAAGCCCACTGCGTCCATCGTTATCGACTCTACCAAGATCGATAAGCAGAAGCTCGCTGCTCTCGAGGATATCCTGTTCGGTAAGGATCCCACTACGATGGGTGGCGAGGATGGCGTGGCCCCGAAGCTGCTGATGCCCGACGAGGTCATCAACCTTCTTAAGGCTGGCGGCTAAATCTATCTTTACGGAGGGGCCTCTTTGCGGGGGCTCCTCCTATCATTTTTATTTTTTGAAAAGGAGAAAGCACAATGTATAGGAGACCCATCACTTTTACGGATTACGATGGTAATCAGGTTACGGAGAATTTCGAGTTCAATCTGTCCAAGGCTGAGCTCGTGGAAATGGAAGCCGAGTATCCCGGCGGGATGCAGGCCATGATTCAGAGAATTACGAAGGAGCGTGATGGTAAGGCCATCGTTTCGGTCATCAAAGACATCATCCTTCGTTCCTACGGTGAGCGTTCTCTCGACGGTCGTCGCTTCGTCAAGAACGAGGACATGCGCGAGAAGTTCTCTCAGACCGATGCATATTCCGAGCTTTTCATGGAGCTCGCGATGAACCCCGATAAGACGGCCGAGTTCATCAACAACATCATTCCGAAAATCCCTGACGCCCCCAAACCGGTGGAGTAAATTCAAAATGGTTGAAATGGAGGCTAGGGAATGCTTCGGCTGACGATACCTGAACAAGAGGTGTTCAATGATGACACGCAAGAGTTTAGCTTTACTAAAGAAGTAACGCTCCAACTTGAACATTCTCTAGTCTCTATTTCGAAATGGGAAGCCAAATGGCACATCCCCTTTCTTCGTAGGGAACCGATGACTCGTGAGCAGACGATTGATTACATTCGCTGCATGACGATCACCCAGAATGTTCCAAAAGAAGCGTACGAATTCTTGACAAATGAGAATATTAAGACCGTTATGGCGTACATCGACGATTCGATGACGGCCACTACCGTGAGACATCGTAAGAAATCGACTTCTCGTGATATCATCACGTCCGAGCTCATCTATTATTGGATGGTAACGCTTAATATTCCCTCGCAATATGAGAAATGGCATTTGAACCGGCTCCTGACACTCATCGACGTATGCAATGCAAAGAATGGAAAACCAGAAAAGATGTCTCGTCGAGAGACTGCTGATGAGTATCGTTCCATCAATGCTCGCCGACGTGCAGAAGCCAAATTGGCTAGGAGATAACAGCAATGGCCCTTGTCGTTATGAAACAATCCGGCAGTTTGAAGAACTTTGAAGGGTTTCTTTATAAAAACCGGAAAAGGCGTCTCTACCAACTGCTGAACGAATATGGCAAGCAGGGGGTTGAACTTCTTCGTGATGCTACACCGGTGGATACGGGTAAAACCGCTACCGGATGGGATTACGAAATCGAGGTAAACTCCCAGGGCATTTCGCTTTATTGGGTTAACAATAACGTGAATGAGGGAGTTCCTATTGCTATTCTTATACAATATGGTCATGCAACTCGAAATGGTTCCTATGTGCAAGGAGTTGATTACATCAACCCGGCACTAAGGCCTCTATTCGAGTCTATGGCTACTAAGCTCTGGAAGGAAGTGAGTTGACGATGGCAACTAGTATTGACTATAGAATTGTCGAAGCTCAATTTCGAAATTCGAATTTTGAGAAGAACATTGCCCAGTCGACCGAGTCTCTGGAGCGATTCAAACGATCCCTCGACGTCGATCAACAGGCTAAGAGCTTAGAGAAGCTCGACAATGCTGCTGATCTGGCTGGTATGAAGGGACTTGCACAGCAGGTTGACAAAGTAGCAGACAAATTTTCTGCTATGGGCGTTGTCGCATTTACGGCCCTTCAGCGAATCACAAATGCGGCAATCGACACCGGCGTTTCTTTGGTTAAGTCACTTTCAATTGATCAGGTCACCGCTGGCTGGAACAAGTACGAGCAAAAGACGTCCAATGTTCAGACGCTCGTTAATGCAACCGGAAAGTCTGTTGATGAGATCAATGGATATTTGGAGAAGCTCATGATGTTCTCGGATGAGACATCGTATGACTTCTCAACGATGGCCCAATCGCTTGGTCAGATGGTCACCAGCGGTGGTGATATCGACCGACTGATTCCGATGATTGAGGGTATTGGTAATGCAACCTCTTTCGCCGGTAAAGGTGCCGCGGAGTTCTCTCGTTCAATTTACAACCTCAACCAGTCTTATGGTCAAGGATTCCTGACCCTTATGGACTGGCGAAGCCTTGAACTTTCTGGCGTTGCGTCTCAGCAGCTGAAAGAGACATTTATCGACGTTGGTAAAGCCCTCGGTACTTTGGACAAAAACGGGAGAACCGCAAAAGGTACTCTTGTTGATATCGGTAACTTCTCGACTACGCTCGCCGATAAGTGGGCTTCTCGAGAGGTTATGGAGCAGGCGTTTGGTCGCTTTGCTCAAGTGACAGAGGCGGCCTATAAGCTCGTTCAGAATGGTATGGCTGATACTTATAGTGAAGCCTACGCCATGCTGGATGGAGCCTTCGAGCAGGTTTACTATCGTGCGGCATTAGCTGCTCAGGAAGCCAAGACATTCGGAGAAGCTATCAACTCTGTTAAGGATGCGGTTAGTTCTGGCTGGATGACCACGTTCGATTATATTTTCGGTAGCTATGATAAAGCAAAAGAAATCTGGACAAATCTGGCGAATGATTTGTGGGATGTCTTTGCTGCTCCGGCAGAGGATCGAAATAGTATCCTGAGAGAGTGGGTTGAGCTTGGTGGTCAGACCGCTTTGTGGGAAGGCTTAACGAACATTTTCAAGTCTCTCTTGAGTGTCATCGAGGCTGTTCGAGAGGGATTTAGCGAGATATTCCCCGCTAAGACGGGTCAGCAGTTAGCGGACCTTACATTTCGATTCCGGGACTTTAGCGAGAAACTTGTTGCAAGCGAAGATACGCTGGCAAAAGTGAAAGAAGTTGCATCTGGTCTCGCATCGATTGTCAAGTTGCTAATCACCCCGATTAAACTCGTTCTAGGGTTGGTTGGAAAGATTATAACTCAGGCTGCTCCGCTTACAAGTTACCTTCTTTCCTTCTCTGCGACCATTGGCGGTTTGTTAACGAATCTTGTTAAGATGGTTGATGAATCGCGAGTGATCGAAGGTATATTTGCTACATTGAAGCGTGCAGTGGAAGCTGTTGGTGGGGCGTTCATGTTCCTTGGAGGAATGCTTTCTACGAGCATTTCTGCTTTTACGGGAATCAATGTCCTTGATATTAATAATGTCACGACTTCTCTTGCTGAGATTCCTCCGATTGGTGAGCAGATCGCGAAGGTATTCGACACCATTGGTGAATCTGGAAAGAATGCGTTCGGTAAGGCATCCCAGTGGGTGTCTCAGCTGAAGGGCTGGGCGTCCAGTGCCGCTTCGACTATCGGGTCGTTTGCGAAATCCATCGCTTCTACATTGAAGCCCATTGGCGATCGCATCAAATCGATTTTCGAAGGCGTCACCTTAACGGATGCAATTGGCACCACACTTCTTTTCGGTCTTTACGAGCAGATAAAGAAGATTGCTAAGGCATTTGCCGCAATGAAAACCAATTGGGCTGGCGTTGCTAATGCGCTCACCAACGTTCTCAATACAGCCGGTGACACACTGAAAGCATTCCAGAACAAAGTGAATGCAGAAGTGCTTAAGTCGATTGCTATCTCGATTGGTATCTTGGCCGCTTCTTTGTTCTTGATTTCCCGTGTAAAACCCGAAAACATGGGTAAGTCTCTTGCGGCCGTCGCATTGCTCTTTGGCGAACTGACTGCCATTCTTGGTATTATGAGCGGTAAGAAGATGACTGCTGGTAAGGCAGAGCTTCTTACATTGTCCGGTGCTCTGATCGGTATGTCCGTTGCTATTTCGATTCTGGCTGGCGCTTTGGCCAAGTTAACCGAATCAGCAAAGGATACCTGGGCATTTGCCAAAGCGACCTTTGCAATTATCGCCATACTAGTAGCTTTGGAAAAGGTCGGCGTTGCACTTTCCACTAAAGTTGGCGAGAAGCAGGTCATGAAACTTGCTCTTGTCTTCCTATCCTTAGCCACGGCAGTTCGAATTCTTGCAAGTGCCTTTGAAGCATTCAAGGGGATTGGCTGGACTGAGTTCGCTATGGGAATTGCATCCTTGATTATTGGAATCGGTGCGATAACCGGTTCTATTGCTGTCATGAAGGCAGTTCCTGGTCAGCTTTCCAGTGTGGCCTCGAGTCTAATTGCATTTGGACTTGCTCTGTCTGCATTGATATTGCCGATTCTCGGAGAGATGGATCCTAAGGATCTCCAGCAAGGTCTGATTACTACCGCAAAACTTCTCGTTGGTGTTGTCGCTTCGATTAGTGGCATATCCATTGCTATGAAGGGGTTTGCTGGTATTTCCGGAAAGGGTATGATGGCAATAACGCAGGGATCTCTTGCTGGACTAGCTAAGAGTCTCCTTGCTTTGTCTGTATCTATCTCCTTACTGGTTGTTCCTCTTCGAATTCTTGGTGCGTTGCCGATCAAACAGATTCGGCGGGGATTGATATCCATCGGACTTCTGATGGGAGGACTGACTGCTAGTTTGTCGATCATGGGCAACAACCACGTTGCTGGAACGGCAAGTGGAATACTGGCATTTGCACTCGCCCTCAATATGCTGGTTATTCCAATCAAGGCTTTCTCTACCCTCAATCTTCCCGAAATCGGAGCGGGTCTTTTAACTCTCACTGGAGCTATTGCCCTTATGCTCGGTTCGGCATTCGGATTAGGCGTTCTGGCTAAGACGTTCGCTGGTCTGGAGAAATCTATGCTGGCGTTCGGTCTTGCTGCACTTGGTGTTGGTGCTGCTGTTGCCGCTTTGTCCGTCCTTTTAGGCACCTTGTCTGCAATTGGTGCTGCTGGTGTAGCAGCTATTGTGGCTGCTATTGCCGCCTTCTTCCAGGCAGTCAAGGTCATGCTTCCCGTTATCGAGGAAGGCTTGACTGATATTCTTATCACCATTGGACACGTTCTCAAAAGAGGCGCCCCGGCTGTTGTTGAGGGTATCATCGTTATGTTCGACGAAGCACTCAAGCAACTTCGCGAGTATGCGCCCTCGATGATCGCAAGTCTCGGTGATCTGATCGTCATTCTCATCAACGGACTAAGCACCTATGCTCCTCAAATCCGAGATGCTCTGAAGAGCTTGTTCGCGGTCTGGTTTGGCGATGCAAGTCGTGAAGAGGTCATCCTTGATATTCTCGCATCTGCAACGGCTCTTGTTGCCGTTCTTAAGATGTTGAGTGTTGCCAAGGCATGGGGTAAGAATGCTATCATCGGAGCTGGATTTGCGGCTGCTGCTACTCTGATTCTTGGTGGAGCATTGGCCGTCCTCGAGAATCTTGGCAATACGGACAAAATGCTGACTGCTGCTTTGGCCCTTGGCACCATCATAACGGCCATGAGTGTAGCGATGCGAGTCGCAGTACCTCTTGGAAAGATGGGTCTCGGCGCGCTTAAGGGCATTGGTATGGTTGTAGCGGTTGTTACGGCATTAAGTGCTCTATTTGGTGCATTCCAGGCCTTCTTTGGCGAGAATGAAGTTGTCAAGAAGATCATGGATGGCAACATCAAATTCATGGAATACATCGGTACTGCTCTTGGATCCTTTATCGGGGGTATTAAGAAAGGGATTTCCGATGTAGTCGGTGAGAGAGATTCGTTCCTGACCAAATTCGGTAAGGACCTTAAGGAATTCTGGTCGAATGCATCCGTCTTCTTCCAGGGCATCAATGGTCTGAAGGATAGCGTATTCAGTAACATGGTATCTCTTGGCGAAGCCATGTTGATATTTACCGGGACGAAATTCTTGAATAGTCTTGCATTCATCATTGGCAGAAGTGACCTAGTCGATTTCTCGAAGCAATTGGCTAAGTCTGTTCCTCATCTTAAGAAGTTCTACACCGAGGTTGGCGTGATCGACCAGTCGTCCATCAAGAATGCGATCTATGCAATTGGTGGTATGGCTGAGGCAGCATCTAAGATTCCGACATTTGGCGGCCTCAAGGGTGCGGTATTTGGTAATTCCTTTATCGCTTCGTTCGCCGCTGAACTGGATTTGGCTGTACCGCATATCAAGGGCTTCTTGACTAAGAGCGAGGGTCTCCCCGCGGATAGTAAGACGCTAGTCGACATGGTATCTGACATTGTCACAACAATGGCAACTGCCGTCGCCGTCACGCCGAAATATTCTGCGTTTAAGGCGTTCTTCACCGGTGAGAATCTAATCTCTTTGTTTGCAGCTGAGCTTGCTTTGTCTGCTCCGAACATGGTCGATTTCTTGAATACTATGGCCGGTGCCCCGGTCAATAGCAGTGAGATCGCCATGAAGACGAGCAACATCATTGCAAATCTTGCTGTTGCCGTCAATCAAGTCCCGAATACGGGTGCTGGTCGTAGCAAGGGCTCGCTTAGCAACTTTGCAAAGCAGCTTAAGGACATGGGTGAGGCACTGGTTCAATATTCCGGTGTCGTTGCTGAAGTGAATACCGATGCAATGAACGCCGCTAATGAAGCACTTGCCAATCTTGTCAAGTCCATTCAAAATGCCGATGTTTTAACGACAGTTCAGCAGAGAATGAGGGATATTGAGTCCGGCATTTATGCCGTGGCGACTAACATCGCCAACAATATCTTCACTCAGTTCTCGAATCGTACCGCCGAGTACAAAGACATCGGTATGAACTACCTCAGGGGTATCCGTAAGGGTCTTATGGATGTTCCCACCGTCAATTCTCTTACCGGTGCTGCTCGTGACGTTGCCAAGGCCATTGATCGTACCGTTCGTGACGAGCTTGACATTCACTCTCCTTCGGGACAGGGTGAATTGATCGGTAAGTATTACGATATGGGTGTCCGTTATGGTCTTGACGGTAGTAAGAAGACCGTTCTTCTTGCGGCCCGTAACCTTGCCAATGAGATGCTGAAGAGTGGTGAGATAACCTACCAGGAACTCCAGGAGGTATACAACAAATTCAACGTCTCGATTGCGAGTGCTGAGAACAAGCGTCTCTTCGTTCTCAATGCTAGGAACCGCGCTAGCATGGACGAACTCAAAGATATTGCCAGCGATGGCTACGATGATATTGTCAAAGAGACGTACGATGCATTCCATAAAACCGGAACTGCAATTGACGAAACTTCGGAAGAAGTCACCGCAAAAGCAGGAAGGGCCGGTAAAGCTGCTGGTGCGTCTTATATCGAAGGACTCCAGTCTGAGCTCAACAAACTCGGTACTCGACTCACGAGCTACGGTCTCGAGCAGAAGGTCTGGACAACTCTATTCGGTGATACCGCTACCGATGCCGATAAGGCTGCTGTGGATGAAGCCCTTAAGGTTAAGGAGCTTAACAATTTAACTCAGCAGCTTGGCAAAGCTGAGGAAGAGTATACGGAAACCGTTAAGGCATACGGTAGCGAGTCGAAGGAGGCTCTCGATGCCTACAACAAGGTCCTCAATGCCCAAATAACTCTCGCCGAGAAGGCTCAGGAAGTCAAATCCAACCAAGAGCAGGTCGCGACAAGCGAGAAGGATCGTATGGTTGCCTATGCCAACTGGATGGTCGAATACAAAGATATGCTGCTTGAACAGGGGTTTGCTTTGGAACAGATCAACCGTGTTGCCGCAAAGGATACTGGTTACGATCCTTACCATCTCCTGACGACCACGGCAAGTGAGGCGACGAAGGCCGCAGACGCTGCACTCGAGGCTGCTCGACAGTCCTACGTCAATAGTGCGGATGATGTCCTCGGTAGTCTCACCCCGACATTCCTCAAATACGGTCAGACGATGTCTACTACATTTGCCCAGGGTATTGTCGAGAAGACTGATGCTGTCTCGACTTCTACGGGTCAGGCGATCAATGGCGGTCTTTCGATGGCACAGTCGAAGGAAGAGCAGTGGGTTGCTTGCGGTGAGGTCATCTCTGAGCGAATTGCCGACGGTATCATCGCTAATGGTGGTGACGTCCAGGCAGCTCTCAATAGTGTTCTTGGTGATATCATCAATATGGTCTCCGGTGGAGTGGTTAACGGCTACACGGATAACCTCTCCATTGGCATTCAGACCCTGAATCGTGATATTACGGATGGTATTGAGACTGCTCCGGTTATCACCCCCGTCATCGACGATAGTAAAGTGAAATCTGGTGTGAGCGCGATGAATTCGCTAATCGGTTCGACTCCGATAGGATTCACGGCCATTCTTGCTGGTCAAGTAGCCGGCGGATTCAAGGATGTTGTGAACGGTATTACCGGATCGAGTACGGTGAATAATACCTATAATTACACGCAGAACAACACCAGCCCGAAGGCTTTGAGTCGCGCTGAGATCTATCGCGATGGCAAGAATCTCTTCTCGAATGTGAAAAATAGCTACCAATAAGGAAGGAGTGGGCTTATGATTAAGGCCTTAACGGTAACCAACCCGAAAGGTGAAACACTTCGTCTGGAGCTCACGAACCCGGACCCCTCGGGTCTTTATATTAAGGACATCGAGGGGCTCGGTCCTCCCAAGGCGAGTATTAACACATCAGAACTAGCAACCATTGACGGTAGTCTCTATGCTTCTTCTCGTTGTGAGAACCGTAATATCGTCATCACACTCGGTATGTTGTTCGCACCGACAATTGAAGACTCGAGACAGAAGACCTATAAGTTCTTCCCGATCAAAAAGCAAATCACACTTGAGATTGAGACGGACAACCGCCTGGCAGAGATTAGCGGTTATGTGGAGTCCAACGAGCCGAATATATTCTCCTCGGAGGAATCGACGCAAATCAGCATCATCTGCCCGGATCCTTATTTCTATGAGGTTGGCGGTAGTGAGAAGGTCTACACCAATATCGAGCCGCTATTCGAATTCCCGTTCTCCAACGAGTCTCTGACTGAGAATCTTATCGAAATGGGTAGACTGGTGGATGACCCGCGAGCCGTTCTGAACTATGTCGGTGATATGGATACGGGTGTTATCATCACAATCCATGCACTGACAAAATCGGGTGATATTACCCTTTATAATGTCAATACCAGAGAGCACTTTAAGATATTTGATGCTCAAATCAAAGCTCTTACCGGTGCAGTATTTGATGCTGGTGATGATATTATCATCTCGACCATGAAGGGCAATAAGTACGCTAGACTTTTGCGTAACGGTAAGGAGACGAACATTATTTCCGCTATTGACATGGATGCTGATTGGTTCCAGGTCTCGAATGGTGTGAATATGTTTAACTTCGTCACCCAAGAGGAGGAAGCGAATCTGCTGATTACCTTCTCCTATAAGAACGCATACGGAGGTATCTAAGATGGAGGCATTGATTCTCGATAAAAATTGGGAAGTCGTCGCTATCTTAGATGCCTTCCAGTCGTTCATTTGGACAGACCGATTCCTTGGTTATGGAGACTTCGAAGTCTACGTACCGGCAGATATGCCAATTGGTAAGGAGTTCAAGCAGGACTACTATCTTTGGTGTCGGGAGAAATCCGATCGACTGATGATCATCGAGACCATCGAGACCAAGGTAGATGTAGAGAATGGCAATTTCCTAACGGTTACTGGCCGTTCTCTGGAGTCTATTCTTGAGCGTCGTATCATCTGGGGCTATCGTCAGTGCTATGGCGATCTCCAGAAGTCGATCCGGAATCTCTTAGATCAAAATGCAATCTCTCCAAGCAATAACGATAGGAAAATCCCGAATCTTGTATTCCGTGAGTCGACCGATACGCGGATCACGACTCTTACGATTGAGACTCAGTATTTCGGCGACAATCTCTATGATGCAATTTGCGGGATTTGTGAAGAGAAGAAGATTGGATTCCGTATCTTACCGGATTTCTCGACGAAACAAATGATATTTGAGCTGTATGCTGGTGAGGACCGTGCATATGGCCAGACAAAGAACCCCTATGTTGTCTTTTCTCCGAGTTTCGACAACTTCTTATCCAGTAACTACATCGAGTCAAAGAAGGCCCTTAAGAATGCTACTCTTATCGGCGGCTCTGGTGAGGGTTCTGCTCGTAAAACGACTGAGGTGACTGGCGAGAACTATGGCACCGGCTTGGATCGCCGTGAAGTGTTTACGGACGATTCTGGTGCAAGCGATGATGTCGATACCTACGATATCGAGCATGATGAGGACCTCACGGAAGAAGAAAAAGCTGCAGCGATCGCCGAACGTCAACAGCAGGCAACCGCCAATATGATCGCCGAAATGCAGCAGAAGGGGCGAGAGGAACTGGCAAAGACGAGTATCACCCAGTCTTTTGAAGGCGAAGTAGAAGCTCGACTTCAGTTCATCTATAAACGAGACTTTACCATTGGAGATCTTGTCCAGGTTCAGAACGAATACGGACAATCTGGTAAGGCTCGTGTTTCTGAGATTGTATTCTCGGAAGATACATCTGGTGAGAGTATGACTCCTACCTTCACCGCCGAAGTCTAATATAGGAGGAATCAAAATGGCATTCACATGCGGATTCTTTAACTCCGAAAATGGTGATCGAAAATACAACGCCGAACAGATGTCTGCTATCTTCGATGGCATCATCGCTGACGGTGTATTCACCACAATTGGCGACCACCTAGCGGTCTCTGCTGGCACCGGTATGCAGGTGCTGGTCGGGACTGGTAAGGCGTGGTTTGACCATACGTGGAATGTGAACGATGCGGCTTATCCCTTGGCCATCGCTGCTTCGGACGTGACACTCAGCCGTATCGACGCGATCGTGCTCGAGACCAATCACGCTGACAGCGTTCGTCTCAATAAGCTCCGTGTTGTTCAGGGTACTGTGGCATCCTCTCCTACGAAGCCGACCCTGACGAATAGCGAGAAAGTCCACCAGCATCCTCTGGCCTGGGTAAGGGTGGCGCCTGGCGTGACCCAGATCGCGGCAAGTGCGATTGAGAACGCCGTTGGTACCGCGGCTTGCCCATTTGTCACTGGCATCATTGCGACAACCGCCATTGATGATCTATTTAACCAGTGGAATGGGGAATTCAATGAGTGGTTTGATAACCTCAAGTCTCAGCTCTCCGACAACGTCGTCGCCAACCTCCAGAGGCAGATTGATGAATGTAAACCTGGCATAACGGCAAAGGGCACCATCATTGGTTCGGCAACGGCTCAGGTTCTGCAAATTGCGGAGGGGTCTAACGTGGATGATGCACTGCTGAAACTGGCGATGCCGGAAGGCAAATACGCATTGCAAATTACTCTTTTGTCTCCCGGAAATCGGCCTATCCCGAATGTAGCAATTACTGGCATCACAACCATCACGGGTGGCGCCGTGAAAACAGATGCAAACGGTAAGGCATTCGGATTCGCAACTTCCAATCCGGTTACTGTTACTGCTGATTTGAGCACATTCTTGGATTTGACAGGGAATGTTTCTCGATCTTTTTCATTGACATCTGGAACTGTGAATCAAGGGGTTATGACTTCCACCCGTGCGTCGTCTGCTCAGAAGCTGCTTACTTCCAGCGGCTCGTTCTATTTCTCCCCCGATGTTGCCGCGTACGATTGGTCCGCTATTGGAGGCGGATCTAATGGTGGTGCTGGAACTTATTCAGAAGACTCGTGGGGTGGCAGTACGATTATCACAGGTGGTTCTGGTGGGAATGCTGGTGGTATTATCAATCGAGCTGGTAACGCTGCCAATCCATCTACTGTAATGCAGGTAATCGTTGGTGCAATTGGCGGTAAAAGCTCCGTAAACGGAACACAAACACCGAATGGAGCAGCTGGCGGAATAGGCGCACAAAACCATTATCAATTAGGCGGGAGAAATGCTACGAATGGCGCGTCAACTACTGACTCCTTCTTATATCCTCCTACTACTGTAGGCGGCGCCGGAGGCGGCGGTGCAGAAATATTTAGTACATCTGGAGGAGGTGGGAGTTCTGATCATTACAATGGTGGTTCTGGTGGTTCTCCTGGCGGAGGAGCTGGTGGATATTTCTATACCTATACAAGCGAGGATTCCGATGGTGGAATAGTTACGAAAATTGGTACCGATAAAGTGAATGGTCAAGCGGGCAAATATTATGGTTCTGGTGGTGGTGGTGGTGCCGCTGCCATTGTCATACCTACCTCTTGTAGCGGCGGAGCCGGTAAACAGGGCGTTGTCGGATTTATGTGGAGGTATAAATCATGAATTATTGCATTGTAAACGATGAAAACGTCATCGAAAACATCATTGTGGCCGATGAGGAATTCGCCTTGTCCCTCGGCGCCAAAGAAAGCTATGATGGAGCCGCCATTGGGGATACTTATTCTCCTCCTGCTCCTCCGCCGACGATCGATGAGCGAGTGACGACTCTCGAATCAGAGAATGATCTCCTCAAGCAACAGGTCAAGGCAGCTTCAGATCAGAACGAATTCCTCGAGAACTGCATTGCCGAAATGGCGGAGATCGTCTATGCGTAAGGTTCTCGCCAATTTGGCGTTAAACCTATATCTATTTCTAGAGAAAGGAGATCGTGAAATGATGGCTATGCTTTTCGCTCAGCGCGTCATTCTCGGCAAGACCGAGTTTGAGCAGGTTCCCAACAAGCTTAAGAAGCCGGTTGCGGACATCCTGATCAACGAGTGCGGTTTGCCCGAGCTGGTGACCGAGGAGTATGGTGGCACGAAGAAGGTCGAGGCCTAATTCGCTCCGTAACGGTCTTATCCGAATGAGATAGGGCAAAGAAAAAGAGGGGTTGCGCCAGTCGCGACGTTTCCCCTCTCTTTTCTTTTTTACAACACTCAAAAGAGTGGAGTAGTGGATCGCGAAGGAAACATACACTTTTCTTTTTGCCTGTCTTGAATAGATGGGAGCACGCGAAATAAACAGCCTCCTTAATGGAGGTGATATAAATGGCTGAAGTGCATAAGATTAACGATGGGTTATATGTCGTGCCGTTGGGAGATGGAAAAGTCCAACTTCGAATCTTAATCCAAGAGGATGAAGACGAAGAAGAATGGAAATGCAAAAATCTTTCGAGGCAAGACATATACAAACTCATGTCATTCTTGCGAAATGAGGTTTTATATCCGTGCTAAGGAGGGCCCTAACAAGGGCTCTTCTTTTTTCAACCAACCTAGAGCGCGAAATTTGCAACTTCTATTATGGAGATAATTCCAAAATTATATTTTATGGAGGTATTGAATTATGATGAAGAAGTATCGTGAATGGGCGGCTAAGCCGTATACCAGAGGTGACATGGTGAAGCAGTATAAGTGGGCTCTGATCATTACTTTGATCGGAGAGGCTATTCTGTGGACCTGGTACTTCTGGGATACCATTGTCTGCTGGTTCGAGAGCGTCAAACTCAAGTTCAAGAAGCATAAGAATAACGAGAGCGATCTCTATGAGGATGAGGGCTAACAAGCCCTCTTCTCTTTTCAGTTTGAACCTCACGCAATTTTTTCAATGCCTTTAATGGAGATAATTCCAAAATTATATTTTATGGAGGTATTAGAAATGACGAACGATTATTTGAAGATGTTACTCGAGAAGGAGGAAGACGTCCGTAATCGTACGAAACAGCTCATGGATCGCTCGAAGGAGAAGGATGACGTGGAAAACATGTCTGATTCAGAATTCGAGGAGAAGAGGCTTTCGTACGGTCTGGCGACGGATCTGATCGAAGAGAACAAACTTCTGTGTCGTATCATCATCGGCATTGCCAACAAGCAAGACATTATTTTGGAGAAACTCGAAAAACTGGAGAACAGGGCCTAACAAGCCCTCTTCTCTTTTAAGTTTCGGTTATACGAAGTATGATCGATTAGTTCACGCGAAATTTACAAGTCCTATTATGGAGAGAAGTATACTAAAATTTAATAATTTTAGGAGCGTGATATTATGATGATTCTTAGTGGCATTACTCTGGTCGCTGGCATTATTGCTATGACTATGATGGAAAATGAAAACAAGGAGATCTAATGATACCGAAGCTACACAAATTAGTATGCTTCTTTTCATTTTGTCCGTATTGGTCCTCAGGATCAATATGGTATGATATCACGCGAAAAAAACATATCCTTTTATGGAAGACAAAACACTACATTTTATCAATAAAAGGAGAATTATGATGTATCGTCAGATGATTAACTTTATCGAACTCATGGTAGTCTCGTTAATGGCTCTTGTTGCAACAAGCATTAGCACATTAACCTGGTATCAGGTTGTCGGTATGTTCTTCGCTGCTATATTCATGTTGTTCATCGGCATTGAATTAGAGTGTGGAGGAAACAAAGAGGAGGAGCTCTAACAAGGGCTCTTCTCTTTCTCCTGTCTCGAAGAGATTGGAGTCCGCGAAATTTGCAATCTACTTTATGGAGGTGATATGAATGATCCTATTCACAATTTTACTCTGCGGTATCATTGCATTGGCGGTGGTCACGGCGTTAATCGTCATGACTGGCGGAACGGTGTTTATGCTAATCGCAGGAGATTTAATCGTGTGTATCGCGATTTTCTATGCACTGTTCAAAAGGAAAAAGAGGTCCTAACAAGGCCTCTTTCCTTTCGACTGTTACGAAGTAATTGACGCGCAGAATAAACAACTTCTATTATGGACATAAGTCCACATTAATTTATGGAGGTAATATTTATGAAAACGTTTCTTGGTTTTGTGACCGGTGTGTTTACTGGAGCGATTGCGTTCGCAACGCTTGAGCTGTATTGCATGCAGGTGGACGAAGACTATGCCAAACGTCTTGTGAAGTTCGCCGGCTATGAGAATGTGTTTCTTATCAAGTCCAAAAAGGAGGATGAGGCCAAGTAAGGCCTCTTCTCTTTCAAGTTGTTGCGTTAGCAATTACTTCGCGCAAAATTTGCAAGTTGTATTATGGGGAGACCTAAATTATATTTGGAGGTATTTGACATGAAGACGATTCTTGGCGTGACGACTGGCTTATTGGCTGGTGTAGCTCTCGGCATTGCTGGAGTTACAGTACTATGCATAGGCGACGAGCACTTCATGAAGTTCTTTGCGGAAACCTGCGGTTATAAGTATGGGAAATCCGAAGAGGATGAGGCCAAGTAAGGCCTCTTCTCTTTATTTTTGAAAGGAGCAAAAGATGACAAGAAAAGAATGGATGAAGGAGCACTATCCAGAAGCATGTAACGAAAAATTTTTGGGAGGGGTTTGGGGATGTCCGGAAAGCTATCCGTCGCTTTGTCGTATGGATCAGTCGATTCGAGAAATTTCACCGTGCATGCAGCAGAATAAAGCTTTATTAGTGACTTGTGAGCAATGTTGGAATCAGGAAATGGAGGTATCTGAATGAAATTCAATTGGAAAAAGGAGATTCGTCTGGCACAGCGATGGTTAAAGCGTAATGGCTCAACCGTCTCGTCTCTGGTGGCGTCATTGGGCGTCATCGCAACGGGATATTTTGGTTGGAAAGCGCATGACGACTATACGATGGGCTCGATGGATCCGACACCAGAAGAGGCGGTAAAGATATTCTGGAAGCCTGCCATATCCGCTACCGGAACGATTGCCTGCATTTGGCTGGGGCATGGTTTGGACCAGAAGCAAATCGCGGCTATGACCGCGGCTTATGTCGCTCTTCGAAAATCGTATCAGGAGTATCGTGACGAAATTCGATCAACAAATCCGGAACTCGATAAGATGGCGCGAGAGAATATTGCTCGTTCTCATTGGGATAAGACCTATCCGAACGAGGATGAACTCTATTGGGACGCTATCTCAGAACGATACTTCACTAAAAGTCCGCTGGTTGTCGAAAAAGCGAAGTATAACCTAAATAAGCTCTTCCAGCAAACCGGCGTTGTGACAATCAATGATTTCTATGAATTCCTTGGAATTCCTAAAGTCCCTGGCGGTGATGAACGCGGTTGGGATGTTGGCATGTTCGATGCTGTCGTATCCATGTGTCTGGAGGATTACTGGATTGATTTCATGGACGAGGAGCCTTATGAGATCGACGATGGAGAGGGCGGTACGGTGAAGGTCACAGCAATTGAGACCCAGTTCTATCCGGTTCCTCTCCATTGATATCCGCAAAATTTGCAAGACCTATTATGGAAAGGAGGTAAGAACAGATGACAAAGAAATGGAATGTGCTTGCTAACATCGGACTCGCTTGTACGGCGCTTCTCAGTATCGTTACTGGGATCATCGAACAGCGACAGATGGAAGAGCAGATCCGTGAAACCGTCGACGAGGTTCTCGCCGAACGCCAAAATGAAGAGGGCTAACAAGCTCTCTTCGCTTTTGAAAGGAGAAATACTATGGAATACGGCATTACAATCTATTGCGAGGATAGCGATCTTAAGACACTGGTCGGTTCGAAAATACACGAGCAACTTCGCGGAAACCCGGACTACATT
>OLYC01001204.1_pt1 | contig 18584 bp, 12 predicted proteins | sample 1674271 | NCBI WGS metagenome assembly OLYC01 (sample SAMEA103958154, study PRJEB25191) | human gut metagenome
CCGCGGCAGATGGAACGCGAAAATGAGATGATCGTTATTTCACATCGCCTTTTTGGTCAGGGGAAGGGGAATGCTGATCAGATCTGGCAATGATGGGATCCGTGTTTCCTTGGCTCGTGGGCATGCTGTCCTTTGATCACGTTTGAAAGTTTCGCTTGAATGAGAAATGAGAAATGGTGGTGCGGCGCATAAGAATATAGAAGCGCCGCAGAGTATAAATAGGGCGATGCCCCAAAGTGGCATTTAAGTCACCAGTCACCAGTTACCAGTTACCAGTTACAAGTCACTAGTTACTTGAGGCTCCTAATCCCTAATCCCTAATCCCTAGCTACCAGTAACCAGCCACCATAGGCTCATCTCAATTTATTTCTAAACGCATTCATGAATTTCTCATTGACATGCATGACAAATGGTGCTATCATGTACTTAACCGAATAAGAAAAGGTAAGTGCCTTAAAGGCTTAATAGGGAAGACCGGTGAAATGCCGGCACGGTCCCGCCACTGTAATGCAGAGTGAATCCATAATGTCACTGAGAGATCGGGAAGACGGATAAGCGAGGAAGCAGAGTCAGGAGAACTGCTTATCTTGGATCACCGTTATGACCCACGAGCGATGGGAAGGGGATGTCTTTACAGATGTCTCTTTGCGTTCGTGCAAAGAGGTTTTTTAATGGGTATTTCGGTACTTGAATAACTTCATAAGAAAACAGGTGCCCTGTAGGGCTTAATAGGGAAGACCGGTGAAAGACCGGCACGGTCCCGCCACTGTAATGCAGAGTGAATCCAACGAAGTCACTGATTTGAGGAGATCGGGAAGGCTGGAGGAGCGAGGAAGCAGAGTCAGGAGAACTGCCTGTTTTGTACAACCGTTTGACCTACGAGCGATAGGAAGGTGTGCTTGACTGCAAGTCCTTTTGACGTGCATATTCCACCCTTTTTCTATCCAAAAGGGTGGATTTTTTGATTTCCTTCTGCAGCATGATGAGGATCAATGAAGCAGAGCCCCTTTTGCTGAGGATGGTGACAGGGAACACTATTCTCCGAGTAGGTCCTACGGTATCTATCGTTATCTTGACGGGTGGCAGGCGGTAAATGCCTGAACTCCTTACTATCGATGTAATGCCTTCGGGCTTTACATATACCTGTGGGGATTTTTCTCCATGGTTCATCTCCTTTCAGGTGATGGTCATAAAGAAATTTCATTTCTTTTGGGAAAATGATCATCACCACCCCTTCTACGAATACTTCTTCGGAAGTGACTATATATGATGTATTCCTCAGTATCTGAGGTTTACATATACCTGTGGGGTTTTCGTTCCCCATGGTTCATCTCCCTTCAGCGATGGTTTCAACAGGGAAATGGAATCATCGCCCCCTTTTACAGATCCTTCCCTTAGGGAAGTTCCTATAGGAGGATATTTCCTCCACTCTTGGCCGGCTTATCCGGCTGACTCGACCTCCTTGGGACGTTATCGTCCTTCTGTCAGGATGGCATCAGGGAATGCCATCCTGGCTCCCTCTCTTTGGTAATAACTTTCTACGAAAGCTATTATACAGGTTCTCATTACGGAGCCCAACCAGCTCCAACCCCTTTGGAAGCGGCGCATGTCGCTTCTCTTTTTTTATGCAAGATGCTATAGGCAACGCTCATCAATCATGCGGTTATCCTGCTTCTGTCTTATGGTATCATTCGGACTGAACTGCATCCTATAAAAATTCTTGTAAAAGCTGACTCTGCGATTTAATCAGCGTTTCCTTAGATCCTTCGACTCAGCTGCCATTATTCAGAGAAGCGTTTCCCTAACATACAGCTTTTTTCTCCGCTTAGGATGACGAAAAGCGCTGCACCACCACTTTTTATTCCTCACTAAAAAAAGCAGCCCGGGGCTGCTTTTTCAAATCCATCCAAACCGCCTGCATGCTTCATAGATGCCGTCTTCATCGGCCCGGCTGGTGATGTACTTGGCTTTTTCCTTGAGCTGTGGCTTGGCATTTCCCATGGCGATGGAGAACCATTCGGGGCGGAACATGGTGCAGTCATTCATGCCGTCGCCAAAGACGATGATGTCTTCATCCGGAATGGCGAAGCGGCGCTGAAGCTCTTCGATGCCGTGCTCCTTATGGATAGGCTCGATGAGCATGGTATCCGCACGGAACCAGACGTGAGGGAGTGGGCCTAAGGGGATCTCCGCTTCCTCCTGCTTGCTGCAGGCGATGAAGATCTTGTGGATGACGGAGGCGGTGTGAAAATCAAAAGCGGGGTCCACTTCCGTCTTGTAGTAGCGGTCTTTCACCTTCGCAAGGTACCTATTCGTGGTCGTGATGCGGTATTTCTCATTTCTGATCGCAAGCGCCCAGGGATGCTTTTCGCAGTCGATGGCAGAGAGCATCGCGAAGCAGTCTTCAAGTGCAAGACCTTCATCATAAAGGATCTTGCCGTCTATGGTGACCGCATTTCCTCCATCGGAGACAGCGGCTGTGATGCCGAGGTCACACGCGACCTGCCATGCATCTGCCTGAATGCGTCCGGTCGCCAGTGAGACGAAGTGCCCTGCCTTTTGGAGGCGTCGGATGGCTTCTCTTGTGCTGTCGGGATAGTCGGCAGTAAGCGGCGTGGTCAGCGTGCCGTCGATATCAAAGAAAAAGTATTTCTTCATAGGGCCTCCTTGGAGAATCATTTTCTTTCATTATACTACATGTTTCCTGTTTCCCAGCCAGATCCCGAAAAGGAGTATGACGACGCCGATGATCTGCAGGAAGGAGATCGATTCGCCGAGAAGCAGGAAGGAGAAGAAGAGGGCGGTGGGGAGCTCGCTGGCAGAGAGAAGACTGCCGAGGCCGGAGGAGATGTGCGGCATCCCGCTGCTAAAGAGGAGCGGCGGGAGGATGACACCGAAGAGGGTGAGGGGAATTCCGTAGGGAAGGATAGAGGCAAAATGCGCAGGCGATACCGGAAGGTCGGGCGGCAGAAAGAGGAGAACCATCACGAGCGCGCCGCTTACCATGAGGGCGCTTTTTGTGATAGGATGGATGCCTCGCCCGATGCGGTTCATGCAGAGAAGGCCGGTGGTGTAGGAAATCGCGGCGGCAAATCCCCAAAGCATGCCGGCAGAGAGGGAAAAGGTGGCAGCGCTTCCGATCACGCCCGCGGCCAGTACAGTGCCTGTAAGGACGATCGCGATGGAAAGGAGACGAATGCGGGTGGGCTTCTCACGTCGGATCATGCACTCGGCGAGCGTGCCGAGCCAGATGGACTGGAAAAGGAAGATGACGGCGAGCGAAGCGGGCAGAGTCTCCAGCGCGCGGTTGTAGAGCATGGTGGTGCCTGAGAGCGGAATACCGGCCAGGAGAAAGGCCAGGGCAGTCTTTTTCGCGGGGAATCTCCGCACGCGGAGAAGCCAGATGGTCCAGAGCAGAAGAAATCCAAGAAAATACTGGATGGAAGAGACGTCATTGATAGAAAAGCCCGACCGATAGGAGAGCTTGACGAGTGTGGAAATGATACCATAGGAAGCGCCGCCGGCCAAAACGAGTGCGGCATAAAATGTTTGTGACATAGATGGGTGACTCCTTTTGCATGTTCCTATTATAGCATGAGAGAAGGGGGCTGGGGGCCGGGGAAACACGGCGTCCCCGCTGGCGTAATGCTATTAAGTTAAGGAGATCGTTAGCCGCATAACTTCTTGCTTCCCCCTTCGGGGGAAGTGCCGAAGGCAATATGTGCAAGCGAACTGGATTTTTAGGAGCGAAGCGACGCTAAAATCCAGTGAGACGCCATTTCGAGCGCAGCGAGATGGGGCATGCCAGCGGTCATCGAACAATGTTGGATATACCGTAGTGCTGCCCCCTCAGCCCTCCAGGCAGCTCCCCCGATGGGGAGCCAAGAATGTTCTGCCGCTTAACTTAATGGCATCCCCGCTGGCGGCATCTTCTGTGCTTTCCCTCTTCACATAGCCGTTCCCGCAAATGGAAAAATCCGGAGCCTTTTCATTGTCGACTATAGCAATAAAAATAAATTGACAATATATCTATCTATCTATACAATATAAATTGACTATGAAGAACCATATTTGTTATTATTAAATATCATTGTTATCCTGGTTAGCAGCAGGTGGCGGGGAGGATCTCTGTCCGCTTCCTGTTTTACTCTAAGGAAAGAGGACATATGGAAGAAACTATGACACAGGATGGGAAAGAGATCCTCTTCGACATCCGTCATTTGACACATACCTTCGAGACGGAGGACGGGAAGACATTCGACGCGCTGTCGGATGTGACCTGCACGATCCCGAAGGGATCCTTCACAGCCATCATTGGCACAAATGGGAGCGGCAAGTCTACACTCGCCAGGCATCTCAATGCCCTGTACCTTCCGACGGCGGGCGAGGTCATCGTAGAAGGCATGAAAACCAGCGACATGGAGCATATTTGGGACATCCGGCAAAAGGTCGGCATGGTCTTTCAGAATCCGGATAACCAGCTGGTCGCGGCCATCGTCGAAGAAGACGTCGCCTTTGGGCCGGAGAATCTGGGTGTACCCGCAGAAGAAATCCGAAAGCGCGTGGACTACGCACTGGAAAAAGTCGGCATGAGCGCCTATCGTACGCATTCACCGGCGATGCTCTCCGGCGGACAGAAGCAGAGGATCGCCATCGCCGGCGTACTCGCGATGCATCCGGACTGCATCGTCCTGGACGAACCGACGGCGATGCTCGACCCTCTGGGACGCAAGGAAGTCATGGATACCATCCATGAGCTGAACCGCTCGGAAGGGATCACCATCGTGCTGATCACCCATTTCATGGAGGAAGCTGTGACGGCGGATCATGTGCTGGTCGTCGACCGCACGAAGCTCCAGATGCAGGGGACAGCACGCGAAGTCTTCTCGCAGGCAGACAAGCTGACGGCCATGGGGCTCGATGTCCCGGTCGCTGCCGATCTTGCCCATGGGCTTCGGAAAAAAGGTTACGAGATTCCTGAAGATTGCATGACAGATGAGGAGCTGGGAGAAGCACTATGTCCATACGCGTCGAACATATAAGTTATATTTATGGCAAGGGCTCGCCATTTGAAAAGACGGCCCTGGATGATGTCGATCTCACCATCGAAAAAGGAGAATTCATCGGCATTATCGGTCATACAGGGAGCGGGAAATCGACACTCATCCAGCACCTGAATGGGCTCATCCATCCGACCTGCGGCAAAGTCACCATCGATGGTGTCGACCTTGCCGAGAAATCCAAAGCCGCCGTCGCCAAGCGCCACTCGGTCGGCATGGTTTTCCAGTACCCGGAGCACCAGCTTTTCGAAGAAACCGTCGCCAAAGACATCGCCTTCGGGCCGATGAATCTGGGGTGTGATGAAGAAGAGGCCGGAAAGCGCGTGAAAAGCGCTATGAAATTTGCCGGTCTTGACTACGACACCTTCGCAGGCCGCTCGCCCTTCCGCCTCTCCGGCGGGCAGCAGCGCCGCGTCGCCATTGCCGGCGTCATCGCGATGCACCCGGATTTCCTCATCTTAGACGAACCATCGGCAGGTCTTGACCCCATCGGGCGGCGGGAAATTTTCTCCCGTATCCAGAGCTGGTACAAGAAAGGCGTATTCTCCGTCATCCTCGTCTCGCATAATATGGATGACATCGCACGCCTCGCGACCCGCCTTCTCGTCATGCACAAAGGCCGCCTTGTGCTGGACGGCGAACCGATGGATATCTTCCTCCACCACAGAGAAGAACTCAAGGCCTGCGGCGTCGATGCTCCGCCCCTCACGCAGACCCTCCTCTACCTGAAAGAGAAGGGCATCCCCGTGCCGGAAGAGGCAAAAACGACCGAAGAAGCCGTAGAAAAAATGGCAAAGATGCTGGGAGGTAAGACACATGCTCACTGATATGACCCTCGGCCAGTACTATCCCGGCCATTCGTACCTGCACCAGATGGATCCCCGTGCGAAGATCCTCTGTACCATGATCTTCATCGTCGCGATTTTCCTCGCGAACAACCTGTATTCCTACATAGTGGTCGCCGGCTTCACCTTCCTTGCCATCGCCCTCTCCGGCGTACCTGCAAAAATGATCTGGAAGGCCATCAAGCCCCTCTGGGTGATCCTTGTTTTCACCATGCTCATCCACATCCTCACCACCCCGGGGACGGAAATCTTTTCGTGGAAATTCATCCACATCAGCGAAGAAGGCATCAGGAACGGCATCGTCATGACACTGCGCCTCGTCTTCCTGATCGCCTTCTCCTCGCTTCTCACCTATACCACGAGCCCGATCGTCCTGACCGACGGCATCGAAGACCTCCTGATGCCATTCCGTCGCTTCGGGGTACCCGCGCACGAGCTCGCCATGATGATGACCATCGCGCTCCGTTTCATCCCGACACTTTTGGAAGAAACTGACCGCATCATGAAAGCCCAGTCCTCCCGAGGCGCTGACTTCGTGAACGGCAATCTCTGGCAGCGCGCCAAGAACATGATCCCGCTCCTCGTCCCGCTCTTCATCTCCGCCTTCCGCCGCGCCGACGACCTCGCGACCGCCATGGAAGCCCGCTGCTATCGCGGCGGCGAAGGACGTACCAAGATGCACCAGCTCTTCTATACATGGCGGGATAGAAATGCCTTCATCGCCATTGCCCTCGTGACAGGCGCCCTCATCGCGCTGTATGTAGTCATGAGATAGAATGGGGCGTGGGGTTAGCCACATGGAATCCTGAAGTCTAGGTATTAGGGGCTATGGATTAGAAATGAGCGGTGATCGAAATAGCGCAATTGGTACGCTGACCGTTCTGCAAGGAAGATCTCTCGGCTACGCTCGAGATGACGGCGCGAAGCGCTATCAAAATTTCGCGGCGCTTAGATCCTTCGACTCAGTTCTCCTTTTTCAGATCATCTATTTTCTAACATACGACGTTTTTCTCCGCTCAGGATGACGAAATGTGCTGCACCACCCCCTTTTGAACCTCCTGAACCTATAGCCCCCCCTGAACCTCTTTTGCACGCAATCAAGGGGAATCCCTTATCCCCAGTCACTAGCCACTAGTCACTATTCACACCGAAGGATCATCCCATGCGAAATATCTGGATCACCGTTTCCTACGAAGGAACAAACTATGCCGGCTTCCAACGCCAGCCCACCCGCATGACCGTGCAGGAAATGCTTGAGAATACACTCCTTCAGCTGACGGGAAAGAAGACAACCATTTACTTCGTCGCCCGCACCGATGCCGGCGTCCATGCTTATGGGCAGGAGTGTACCTTCTACACCGAGTCCCGCATTCCGCAAGACCGCTTCGTCCACGCCATGAATGCCCTCCTTCCGCGCGATATCCGTGTCCGCCAAAGCCGGGAGATGGACGAAGACTTCTCCGTCCGCCGCCGCAACTTCGGCAAGACCTACGGCTACCTATTGACCGAGAGCCGCGAAGCCTCGCCCTTCCTCGCGCGCACTATCTGGCGCACCGGTAAACAGCTCGACCTCGCGAAAATGGAAGCGGCCGCCAAAGTCTTGGAAGGCCGCCACGACTTTACTTCCTTCCGTGGGAACAACGCTGTCCCCTCCGATCCCGTGCGGCTTGTCCATGAGATCCGCCTTCGGAAAGTGGGGCCCCTCATCTGGATCTACGTCACCGGCGAAGGCTTTCTCTACCACATGGTTAGAAACATCGCCGGCGCTCTCGTTGATGCCGGGAGCGGCGTCCTCACTCCTCACGATCTCGAACGGATCTTGGAAGCCCGCGACCGACGAGAGCTCGGCCTCACCGCTCCGGCGGAAGGTCTTGCCCTTCTCAAAGTCTATTTCCAGCCGATCACGAAAGAAGCGATCGATGAGACATTGCAAGAGCCCCTCTACCCATGGTGCGGCGCATAGAAAAATGAGCGTGATGCAAAAGCATCACGCCCTTTTTGCATTCGTGATTCCTTAGCTGTTAGAAGATCAGACAAAGGCACTGTGCTGATCAAAGTCCTTCTGCCGCTTTGAATGTAAAAGGACATAACAATGGAGTCAGCGATTTGGAATGACATTGGTTTTGAATTCTGCGGCATAATTAGCGTTTCCTTAATTATGCCACAGATCCATGCTTAAAAGCCAAGGGGCTGGTCAGGATCTCTGGGTCTATTATAGAGTTAAAAATCTGCCCAAATCATGTGAAACCACCTTTTGCTATAAAGGAAAGGTTATCATGAGGTTTTGCAAATACTTATTGTTAGTGCTAGAATGAGTAATCAAGAAGAAGAAAAGCCCCACATGTAAGGGAGGGAAACTCTATGAAAAATAGATGGATAATTATACCAATCACGTTTTTATGCCTTGGTACGCAAGTATCTGTAGATGCTGCAGATGTATCACAACCTTTTGCGCACCAGGAATTGCAAAATCAAGCGAAAGAAATAGCCAAGTGGAAAGCAGACAGAGAAAGTCTGTCTCGTATAAAAATAGAAAAAGCAGATGGTGAGAAAGAGATGTCCAGTGGCTCCCTTCCATCAGCTGCTTTTTATGTGCAAGAAATCACGCTGAAAAATCTACCTGAAAAAATGGACTTTTTGTATGACTTGCTTCCTTCCTACGAAAACAGAAATTTGAAACTGTCAGATATAGAAGAATTGGTACGGGAACTGAATCAAAAATTACAAGATAAGGGCTATGTGACAAGCCAAGTGGTAATACCGGAGCAAAATCTATCTGGGGAGAAACTTGTTTTGTATTGTACCCCTGGAAAGTTAGGACAAGTGGTATATGCAAAGGGAAGCGAGAATCTTCCATGGAAAAATGCTTTCCCCATCCGAGAGGGAGATTTGATGAATCTTCGGATGCTCGAGGAAGGTCTGGAGAATATGAAGCGGCTCTCTTCGCTCGATGTGTCTATGAAAATCCTTCCACCCAATGAACCGGGGTTTTCGGATTTGGAACTCACCATTCATAGCCAGAAACAAGTCCATGGCAGTTTGTCTTTCGATGATTCTGGGATGAAAGAAACGGGAAAAGACCAATTTACAACCAGTCTTGGATTTGATCGAGTGTTCAATGCCAATGATGTCTTATACATATCCAATACGCTAGACACTAGCCGGGATTGGAGTGAAAAGGGGACACGAAGCCAGAGCTTCAGCTATTCGATTCCCTGTGGCAAAAATAGACTGACCATCAGCCATAGCAGAAATCAGTACAACCAACTTGTCTTCTCTAAGCCATATGACTTTACCAGTTCCGGAAAGTCGCAAACGAGCCGTGTAAGTCTGGAGCATATGATTTCTCGTTCTCAGACAGAAAGACGATCCATGGATATTACGGTGAGCAAACGAGATTCTCATTATTTCATCAATGATACGGAAATTCCTGTGCAGGCAATGAACACATCAGCTTTGGAAATTGGATTCAATGACCGAATCTATTTCGGAAGAAATACTTTGTATCTTCGAGTAGCGCACAAACAAGGTATGGGATGGTTCGGTGCGCAGAAAGAAAATGAATATCCAGATGCGCCAAAGACAAGATACCAGATGTGGCTCTTTGATGTAGATTGGTATCAGCCTTTTACCATGGGACATCGCCCCGCTACTTTTTCCAGTTCCCTTCACGGACAATGGAATAGCAAAGGCAATCGTCTCTATGGCGTGGATATGCTAAGTATAGGAAACAGATATACTGTGAATGGCTTTGATGGAGAGTACACTCTCATGGGCGAAAGTGGTTGGTACTTACGAAATGAATTAGCCAGCACGATTCCCTCTTTGCGTAGTGAAGCCTATGTGGGACTGGACGTAGGTTCTGTGTATGGTGTTAGTACCGACACATTGTTTGGTAGAACCATTGCCGGTGCTACTATCGGGATGAGAGGAACTTTTTCCTCTGGTATTTCCTACGATGCGTTTATCAGTCGAGCTTTGTATAAACCAGAAGGATACCACACCAGGCGGTGGCCTATGGGATTCACTATTACTTGCAAGTTCTAGTGATTAGTAGTTAAGGATTAGTAGTTAAGGATTGGGAATTAGGAATTTAATTGTCTAATCTTTAATGACTAATTTCCATTCCAATGCCTTCCCCATCGGGGAAGGTGGTTCCGAAGAAATCGGATAGGGAAACTCACGCTTTTCTTACATTAAGAAGAATACAGCCTAATTCCTCACCTGGTCACCAGTCACGAGTCACTAATAATAAAAGGAAGCGTCATATATCATGCAACGAAATCATACAAAACAACTCGCCAGAAAAATCATGAGCCTTCTCTTAGCAGGAGTGTTTTTCGCTGACACTGCCATTTTTGCGGAAGCACCGATTCTACCAGACCAGAGAGCCCCAGGAAACCGTCAGCCATTAGTGCAGGAAACAGCCAATGGGATCCCCTTGGTCAATATTTCTGCTCCTTCTGCAGGTGGTGTATCTCGCAATGATTATGATCGCTTCAATGTACCAGAAAAAGGGGCCATTCTGAATAACTCCTATACCCTATCCAAAACGGAACTGGCCGGTTACGTGCAAGGCAATGCCAATATGGCACAAGGCCCGGCAAAAATCATTGTGAACCAAGTGACCAGCGGAAATCCTACGACGATGAATGGATTTCTGGAAGTAGCAGGCCATAAAGCTGATGTGATCATTGCCAATCCGAACGGTATTACCGTCAATGGTGGCGGATTCATCAACACTGCCCGTGCCATTTTGACCACGGGCAAACCGGAGTATGACAACAAGGAACGACTGAAAGATTTCCGCATAGATAATGACGCTACCATTCTTATCACCGGAAATGGGCTCAATGGTAAAAAAGCAGACACATTGGAACTTTATACCAGAGCCGCAGAAATCAAAGCGGCTATCTTTGGGAATACCGTACATGTCACCACCGGTGCCAATGTGATTGATACCAATACAGGGAAAGTCACTGCTATCGAAGAAAAAGGAAAGAAACCGGAGATTGCCATTGATGTGAAAGACCTAGGCGGTATGTATGCTGGATGTATCTTCCTTATTGGCAATGAAAAAGGCCTTCCTATAGACATTAAAGGTGCCATCGAAAGCCAGCATATGGTGCTGGATAACCAAGGAAACTTATACCATGCCGACACCACCCACAGCACGGAAGACATGACTATCCATGCGAAGACTATACAAAATACAGGAACCATGGCATCTTCTGGACATATGACGCTGCAGGCCGATGGACAGATCACCAATGATAAAATCATGGGAAGCGTTGGAAATATGGCAATCACTGCCAACCAAGTCACCAATCACAAGACCATTGCTTCTGAAAAAGACTTGTCCATTACCACAACCATTGAAGAAGAAAATGCGCTGGACAATTCCAATAGTGAAATCCTTGCCACTGGAAATGTGACTATCCAAGCCAGTCATACGGACAATCTGAATGGTAATATCGCTTCTGGTAGTACCTTGTCTATCCAAGGAAAAACATTAAATAACTCTCAAGGGAAACTAACTGCTTATGGGAGCAGTACCATTTCTGCGTCAGACAAACTGGAAAATGAACAAGGTCTAATCGCTGCCAATGAGAATATTTCTATTTCATCTGATCTGATTCATAATGCCCAAGGAACCATCACGGCTGGGCAGAATGAAACCATCACGACAAAAGATATCCAGCTGGATGGGAAATTGGCAGCAGGTAATAATCTGACTATCACCACAGATAATGACATCACCAATGACAGTGCGAAAGAAAACTACGGTATCACCCAGGCAGATGGAAATCTGACCATTTCCACCGAAGGCAACTTGACCAATAATAAGAAGCTGGAAGCCAAAGGGACATTGACCCTTCATGCCAAAGATATCTCCAATAAAGAAAGCGGTGAAATCAATGGCGGAGAAATTTCCATTACATCTAAAGCTCTGACCAACCGTGGCTTGCTTAGTGCAGATAACACAAACGAAATCACCACAGATACATTGCAAAACAGCTCTACGGGACGTATCTATGGGGAAGATATCACTATCCATGCGAAAACACTGGAAAACAGAAAAGATAAAATACTGGAAGAAAAACTATCTACTGCTATGAAAGATTTAAAGCAGAAAGAAAAAGATCTGGATGACGCCTTCGCCATCGACGTGACCGCTTTCAAGAGCGATAGTGAAAAAGAAAACTATTTCAAAGAAATAGAACATAAGCAAGCGGCCTATGCTGCTTCCAAAGTGGCTGTCGATGCTATTTTAGCAGATATGGCACAGGTGAAGTCTGCCACTATCGCTGCACGGAATGACATGATCATTACAGGGGACACCTTGCTGAATAGTGCCTCTTCTCTGCTCTATGCCGGTGGCAACATGACTATTTCCGAAGCCAAAGACATCACTAACCAGGGAGCTGACATCAAAGCACAAGGAAATATGTCTCTCACAGCTCCTACCATCACCAATGAAAACGAAGCCTTCTCTGCTAAACGAGTATGGACAAGCGAAGTCACTAATCCTGACCTTATCCGTATCGATGAAAATGGACATCCAGAAAGAGGGCAATCTTTCACCAGAGATGAATTTTCTGCTCTGGATAGCGGCTATGGGGCGTACCATAACAAAGGTATCACCCCGAAAACACTCTACGAAGAAGCCGGTTATGACAAGATAGAACAAATCACCGAGGAAGAACGGAAAGACGGCGAAACACCGGTCCCCGACGATTTAGTAGGCCAAGAAGCACCAAACTATGACTACAATGATCCCATTTTTAAAGAACTGGGTATCAAATCCATGGATACTCCACGCCCCGGCTATGATGATCCGAAGCAAGCCGATTGGGACAAGCAGTATAAAGAAATATTGAATCAGCTGAACGAAAAGATCAAAGCCTACAACGAAGAAGCCAAGGCTTACAATGATTCCATCGGTGCTATCGAAAGTAAAGCCATCAAAAACTACACCATCATTCGCACCACCACCCACACGTCAGAAAAACAAGTGCAGGAAACCAAAGCCGGCACCATTTCTAGTGGGAAAGATATGATCCTCTCTGGCAACGTGACCAATGAAAACAGCCGTATCACCGCTGGAAGTACCCTCACGGCAAACAGTGGCACATTGGACAACATTGCCGAAAAGAATCAAGTACAGAAAATCACCTTCGGTACCACACAACAAAGCTACACCAAAAGAAAACATAGACCCCATAAGGCATGGAGACGGCACTATCGGGACCAAATTTTCAAGACGCCGCAGAAAGAGCTGGACAACCCCACCTCTCTTGATGTTGGATCCTATGAAGGAAACACGGGAAAGAACCCAAATAAAGAAGACATCACCCAGACCATGCGTGACAACGTCCAGCAACATTTGAATCCATTTGCTACTGGGAAAGAAACCAATCCAGGCAGTACAGCCGGAAAAGAAACAGGTGGCACGCTGTCTTTTATCCCAGATAGCTCTCTCTACAAGCTCCATCCAGAAGAGAAGGCCAAGTATCTCATCGAGACCGATCCGGCATTCACAAACAAAAAGACATTTCTCTCGTCTGATTACATGTACAACCAGCTTCTTTGGGATAACGACAAAGTAAATAAACGGCTCGGTGACGGATTCTATGAACAAGAACTCATCCGGAACCAATTGACCCAGCTCACTGGTATGCGTCATCTCAATGGCTATACCAATGACGAAGAAGAATACAAAGCCCTCATGGATGCAGGTATCGCCTATGCGAAAGAATACAATCTGAAACCAGGCATCGCCCTCACCAAAGAACAGATAGCCGCTCTCACCAGCGACATCGTCTGGCTTGAGACCACCACCGTCACCGTGAATGGCAAGACATACACGGTTCTTTATCCTCATATGTATCTCAAAGCCAGCACGGCAAAAGTCCTCACCGAAGACGGCAGTCTCATCAGTGCCAATACCTTGATTACAGATACCAAGGGTACTTTGACGAACCAAGGCACACTCAAAGGAAATACCATCGTCGTGAAGTCTAAAAATATCGTTAATACCGGTACCATTTTCGGAAATGACCTCTCCCTCAAAGCAAACCAAGACATATTGCAGAGTGGTATCATCGAGGGAGAAGATAGAATCTCCCTAGATGCAGGCAGAAACATTACCATGAAAAACACCATCCAGCATGGCATGAACCAGGCCATCCTGGACACCACTGCTGGCATCGCAGTGAAGGGGCAAGAAGGTGTACTTCTGATGCAAGCAGGACAAGACATCACCATGACTGGTGCTACGCTAGCCGCTTTAGGTAAAAATGGCTCTATGATCTTCTCTGCTGGACACAATCTCACTATGGATACGGATAGTCTGGAAGCCAAGAAAGATATGACTGAGAATAGTGACAACTATATCCGCACCTATCGCAAGACAGAAACAGCGAATACTTTGACCGCCGGGAAAGATATCTCGCTCATTTCAGGCAATGATATCAAAGCGAGAAGTACCACCGTAGCTAGTGAAAATGGGCAGATTTCCATGAAAGCTGCTGATGATGTAACCATCGAAAACGGATATAATAAAGCTATGGATGACTACGGCTTAAAGTACAAAGAAAGTGGCTTCCTCTCTCATAAGACAACAGCCATAAAAAGCCATGACGAAAGCAAGACGGCAATTGGCAGTATGCTTTCTGGAGACAAAATAAGCATTACTTCTGTTGGAAACACCACTATCACCGCATCCAATGTGGTAGGTACGAACGACGTTTCTATCACTTCTGGTAAAGATACGATTATCACCAGCGCAGAAGAGAAAGAACAGCATGACTACGCCAAACAGGTCAAGAAGAGCGGCCTCATGGGAAGCGGACTGGGCTTTACCATCGGGAAAGAAAAGAGAAACGACCAATACCAAGAAGCAGATACCTTACAGAAAACGTCGACTGTAGGCAGCTTGCAAGGAAATGTAACGGTTAATGCGAATAAGGATATCCATATAGACGCCTCTGACATTCTGGCAGGAAAAGACATTTCTATGACCGGAGAGAATGTCACCATCACCAGCAAAGACAATGTATATCGCAGTGATGAAAAGCATGCATACAAGAAGAGCGGGCTCACTGTCTCTGCTAATGGTGGAGCTGCTGACATACTAACAAACACCATTGATTATGCAAAGAAGGCTTCCAATGCTAGAGATAAACAGCTGAAAGCACTTTATGGCGCAGAAGTCTACCAGACAATAGCAAAAGGGAAAGATGTCTTGAAAGATCTGTCAGGGAAAGGAATGCCCGGTGTCAGCGTAGGAATCGGAACCAGCTCTTTTAAAGCGGAAACACACACAGAAACTACAGAAGCAGTAGGAAGTAATCTATTGGCGAATAACGACATTCATATCACCACCAAGAAAGACATCGAGATGAAAGGATCACAGATTATTGGTGATAATGTTTCTATGAATGCGGGAGAAAATATCACTCTCAATGCAGCCGAAAACAGAAGCACCAGTGACACGAAACAAAGCAGTAAGAGTAGCCAAGCAGGCATGAATTTTGCACCCACAGGAAATAGCTTCTATGCCAATGCCAGCAAGGGACAGGGTAATGAGACAGAAGAAACTTTAACTCATACCGGTAGCCAAGTCATTGCTAGAAAAGACCTGATGATGGAAAGTGGTGAAGATACGACCTTACGTGGTAGCAATGCCTATGGGGATAAAGTGACCATGAAGGTAGGCGGTAATCTGACCATCGAAAGCGTACAAGATGAAGATAACTATACATCTCATAATGAAAGTAAAGGCATGGGACTGTCCACAGGTACTAGTAAAACAACTAATGGACATGGTGGACTGACTGTAGGGACATCCAAAGGCAATACAGATTCTACTTACGAAAGCGTGACAAACCAAGCTGGCATTACTGCTAGCAACCAAGGCTATGATATTTCTGTCAAAGCCAATACTTATCTCAAAGGTGGCCTTATTGATAGCAATGCAAGCAAGGATAAAAATACCCTTACCACAGGTACGTTGACCTGGGAAGATGTAGAAAACAAGGCAGACTATAAAGCGACAGCAGATGGTAGAAACTACGGTGCTAGCTGGTCTCCGAAAGAAACGATTACAAATAAGGACGGTACGACACAAAAAGTAGGTGGGAATAAAGTAGCAAGCAGTCCGGTTCAATCACAACCGGTAAAAGAGAAATCTGATAGCACAACAAAATCTGCTGTTTCAGAAGGGGCGATTACCATCACAGATAAAGAACACCAGAAACAGGACATTTCTGACCTTAATCGGGATACAAAGAATACCTTGAATCAGTTGGAAAAGATTTTTGACAAAGAGAAGGTACAAGAACGACAAGCGCTGGCTAACGAATTTGCCAAACTGGGAGCCGAAAAGATTGGTGATATTGCCAAAGAAAAGAACTGGTCCCCCAATGACCCTAGACGCTCTCTGCTTCATGGACTACTGGGTGGTATCTCTGCCAAACTAGGTGGAAACAGTATCCTGTCCGGTGTAGCCTCCGGAGCCACTATGGAAGGCTTGCAACCCATGCTTGACACCTTCCTGAAAGACCATCCGGATATGCGAGAAGAAGTATCTAGCATTTTCGGATATTGTGCAGGAAAACTCTTTGGCGGTGATGGAGATGTGGGCGCTGCTACGGCCTGGAATGGGACGAAGTTCAACTGGCTTACCCATGACCAAATGGATGAATATGCCGAAGAAATGAAGCAGGCTAAGACAGAAAAAGAACAAGAAACAGTTATAGAAAAGTGGCTTCATATCAATGCACTGCAAGGAGATAATTGGTTAAATGCTCAAGGAAATGGCGATTTTACAGATTTGTCTGGTGAAAAAGGGACATTGGTTAGAGAAGGTCCATTAACTGCTCCAAGCAGCACGTTTGACTGGAGCAGTTCTGCTTCTAATACGCTCAATGGAATGGCATGGGATAAGAGTGGAGAAATCTTGGCTTCTACAGGGCTGACTTGGGGAACAGCAAACTGGTTTGAGGCCAATTATGATCTAAGTCGGGAAGAAGCTGAAACGATAGGGAAAAATATAAGTAGTGCTACAACCAAGGTTTGGGGCAGAATAAATTACTTGAAATCGGTAAGTGATAACCATCAACGGTATAAGTCATGGCAAACAGCATTAAAGGCAGATGCCTATGATACATTACCCATCTCATTTGGTATTTTAGGCACAGCTGGAGGCACGTGGCTTGGAGGGCCATATTGGGGATTGCTTTTAGGTGGAGCTAGCGCAGGATTTACCAGTGATTATGTAGAGCGCGTTAAGTTGGAGTGGGAAAAGAACGAACATGATCAGAATACTTCTGTAACAAATAATGGAGGGAAATGATTATGTATAGAAAGGGTCCAGCATTTGATGTATTTCTGATCATAATTTGTATCTATCTTATCAAGACTTTCTTTCTAAAAAAGGACTTATCAACACAGGAAAAGTTTTGGATAGAACATTCTAATCCTTTGATAAGAAACCTGTTTGTCTTTTCCGTATTAATGGAAATTGCATATGTGTTTCTATGCGATATTGGAATATTGCAAGGGGTGTATTATTTGTATGTAAGCGGTTTAATGTTATTCAACGTATTACTGTCATTATCGGGAATTTGCTTTTTACGAATGAAGTTTGGCCCTAAAAATTGGAAATATCGTTATGGAACGAAAATGGGGTTGGGAGCAATTGTTAGCATGGTATTAATATATGTATTAATGTATTTCTTTTGGGATTACTAAGCGCCTTATTAATTGGTGTGTGATTGAAGTCTTGATGGATGTCGGCATTGCCTATATAAAAGTGAGCCATTTAGGGCAATAATGGCCGTGAAAAGGTGAGCTACATTTGGTTGGCATCCCATATAATTGGATTAGACGTAAGAGCGATGAGCTTTGCAGGCTCATCGCTCTTTTGTACTTTCCGCATGCGAAAAAACAAAATTTGTTTTCCCGATAAATCATGCTATAATACGAGTAGAGTACTAAAAAAACGAAAAGAGTACTGGAGGAATCATTATGGATGAACAGCTGATCGCGGCGGCGAAGGAAGAGATGCGGCTGCACTCGGTCAAATTCACGATGGACGATATCGCAAGAAAGCTCCATATCTCGAAAAGCACGCTGTACCAGAAGGCATCTTCGAAGGCGGTGCTGATCCGCATGGTGTGTCTGGCAGATCAGGAGGCGTTTCGGAAGGCGAAGGAAGCGCTGATGATGAAGAAGGACACGGCGCGTGGGCGGCTGCTCTCGTACTGCCGTCTCTTCGTGGAGACGCTGTGGGCGATGCCGGATGGGTTTTATCAGGATATAGAGATCCATTATCCGGAGATCTGGAAGATGTGGATGGATTTCAAGTATGAGGAGTTCGACTATATGATGGAGCTCCTTAAGGCCGGGGTCGCGGCGGGGGCTTTTCGTGAGGTGAATTTGACGATCCTTCGCATGATCCTCATCACATCGACGCACAATCTGAATGATGCGGATTTCCTTCGCGAGCAGAATATGACGGGGACGGATGTGATGAATGTGCTCGAGGATATCATTTTGCATGGGATAGAAAAGTAAGGTTCATGGGTTCAAGGTTAGCTCGTGGGGCGGCTCGTCCACTGATTGTGAATGAAAGCTCTGCTCGAATGAGAAATTAGAAATGAGAAATGCGAAA
>OLYC01001208.1_pt1 | contig 18566 bp, 15 predicted proteins | sample 1674271 | NCBI WGS metagenome assembly OLYC01 (sample SAMEA103958154, study PRJEB25191) | human gut metagenome
GATACATCTGTAAGGGGTAAAAAGTGGCAAATGGCACTTTTTCAAGTGGACTCATGATTACTAAGGAACATGAAAATAATAAGTTGGTAAGGACAAACTTAAAAGTATTTGATATGAGGAAATTGATTTGTTCCGTCGCCACCGCCCTTATGGTAGGGTTCAGCGCGATGGCAGACGAGGGGATGTGGATGCTTCCGCTCCTCCAGAAACTCAATGCGGAAGCGATGAAGGATCTCGGTTGCAGGCTCACTCCCGACCAGATCTACAGTGTGAACCATTCATCATTAAAGGATGCGATCGTCATCTTCGGCGGAGGCTGCACCGGTGAGATGATCTCCGACAAAGGATTGCTGGTGACCAACCACCACTGCGGCTACAGCAGCATCCAGCAGCTTTCATCCGACGAGCACAACTACCTTGAAGACGGATTCTGGGCAATGAACAGCAAGGAGGAAATCCCGGCTCCGGGATTAACCGTCACGTTCCTTGTGAATATGAGCGATGTCACAGAGGCGATCGAAGGCGCGGAATCAGACGAGGAAAGGAAAGCCATAAAGGAGGCATTGGTCAAGGCTGCGGAGGAGCAGAATCCGAACTGCGAGGCCGAGGTAACCTCTTTCTATAACAACAACGTGCACTACGTCATCGTCTATAAGATATTCAGAGACATCAGGTTCGTGGGCGCCCCTCCGGCATCCATCGGAAAGTTCGGCGGCGAGACCGACAACTGGATGTGGCCGCGCCACACGGGCGACTTCTCGATGTTCAGGGTATATGCCAGGAAGGACAACGAGCCGGCTGAATATTCAGAGGACAATGTTCCTTACACTCCGAAACAGTCTCTGAAGATTTCCTTGAAAGGCATCAACGAGGGAGACTACACGATGATTATGGGCTACCCTGGCCGCACGCAAAGATACCAGACCGAAGCGCAGTTGAACCATATGATGGCACTGAACGACATAGCCATCGAGGCCAGGACCCTCCGACAGGACATTATGTGGAAATGGATGGGGAAGGATCCTTCGATCAGACTGAAATATGCCAATAAATATGCGAGCTCGGCGAACGGCTGGAAGAAGTGGATCGGCGAGAAGAAGGCGTTCAAGGACTTGAATATCATCGAGAAAGAGCACGATAAGGAGGCCCGCTTCCAGAAATGGGTCGATAAGAACAAGAAACGCTCGGAGCTTTACGGAACCGCGATCGCTGACATCGCCGCCGGAATCAAGACCAATGAGCAGGTGGATTTCGATGTCAAGCTCTTGAGCGAGACTGTTTTCAGACTTGAGCTCATGAATTTCACCAGCGCGTTCAACGGCGCTTGGCACAACAGCCTGAAGGCCGGTTCCGACACCGCGGCAGCCACTGCGAAAGGCCTTGAGGCGATGAAGGCTGTCTATGAGGACTACTACGCGCCTCTGGACAAGGAAGAGACCGCCGCCCTGCTTAAATTCTACAGAGAGAAGGCAAGGCCGGAGAATTATCCGGATCTTGGAGAGGATTTCGCGACTCTGGACATTGACAAGTACGTCGATGAGTTGTTCAGAACCTCTGTTTTGACATCCTACGAAAAGGCCGCTGAAGCCATCGGCAAGGACGGCATCGCCGCCATCAGACACGATCCGGTCAACAAGCTGTCCTCTTCAATCGTGAAGGTTTATGTGAAACTGCGCGGAGATCAGAACCAGGAAGCAAAAGACAACATCAAGGCCGCATCCAAGGCCTACACCGCCGGTCTGATGGAATGGAGCAAGGGCAAGGCCATGTACCCGGACGCCAACTTCACGATGAGGCTCACCTACGGAACCGTGAAGTCATATTCCCCGAAAGACGCTCTCAACTACAGGTACTACTCCACAATCTACGGTGTGATGGAGAAAGAGGATCCGGACAACTATGAGTTCATCGTTCCTGAGAAACTCAAGCAGCTCTATGTCAAGAGAAACTACGGACAGTACGCTATGGCCGACGGCAACCTCCCTTGCTGTTTCCTCACCACCAACGACATCACCGGCGGCAACTCCGGAAGCCCTGTCCTCAACGCCGACGGCGAACTCATAGGACTGGCCTTCGACGGCAACTGGGAGTCGATGTCCAGCGACGTGATGTTCGAGCCAGACCTCCAGAGGTGCATCTGCGTGGACATCCGCTACGTCCTCTTCCTCGTGGACAAGTTCGGCGGCGCCGGCTACCTCACAAAGGAAATGAACATCGTAAAGTAAAGAATGACACACCCCCAAAAAAAATCACAACACTCGGAGCGTAGCGACCGAAGGGGTTTCGGGGAATCCTTTCCCCGTGCCCCTCTGGGGCTGTCGCGGAGCGACTGGGGGTTGGAGGAATCGTGCGCGAAGCGCGTAGCGACCGAAGGGGTTTCGGGGAATCCTTTCCCCGTGCCTCCCAGGGGTCGTCGCGGAGCGACTGGGGGTTGGATGTAAATGATAATATTCAAAGAATATGACAGAACAGGAAATATTGAATATGCTGACCGAGGTGGTTCATCCCGCCCAAGGCAGCAAAAGCATCATCGAACTCGGGATGGTTCATTCCGTCTCCATCGACGGCGACAAGGTGACCGTCACCCTCGCCTTTCCGAAAAGGCGTGACCCTCTCACTGAATATCTTGTCGGAAGCACCCGCGCGACAATCATCCGCAACGCCCCGCAAGGCACTGAGGTAGAGGTCAGAACGGTTGTCAAGGAGGAGGCTCCCAAGAAGAAAGCCGGACTTGATCTCGGACTTGAGGAGATCAACAATGTCCGCCACATCATCGGAATAGCCTCCGGCAAGGGTGGGGTAGGAAAGTCAACCGTGGCCGTCAATCTGGCCGTTGCCCTGGCCCGTCTCGGCTATAAGGTCGGACTCGCCGACGCTGATGTCTATGGCCCATCCGTTCCGTTGATGACTGGTACGGAAGGCTTTGTACCAGAAGCCGAGGAGATCGCCGAAGGTAAGGAAGTGATCTACCCGATTGAGAAATACGGTGTGAAATGGATGTCCATCGGCTATTTCGCCGAACCTGGACAGGCCCTGATCTGGAGAGGTCCGATGGCCTGCAACGCATTGAAACAGATGATTCTGCAAGTGCGTTGGGGAATCCTGGACTTCCTGCTCATCGACATGCCTCCCGGAACAGGCGACATCCACATCTCTCTCGTCAACGACATCCCGATGGAGGGTGCGCTGATCGTCACGACCCCTCAACCGGTAGCCCTCTCGGATGTTGAGAAAGGCGTGAACATGTTCCGTAACAAAAACATAGACCGCAAGATCTTCGGCCTCGTGGAGAACATGGCTTGGTTCACTCCAGAAGAGCTTCCCGAGAACAAGTACTACATCTTCGGAAAGAATGGCGGCAAGGAAATGGCTGACAGATACGGCATTCCTCTCCTCGGCCAGATTCCGATCGTCCAGAGCATCCGCGAAGGCGGAGACTCCGGTGAGCCCGCCGCCCTTTCCAACCGTCCGGATGGTCAGGCCTTCATCGACCTCGCCGGCCTCCTCGCAAAAGCCGTGGAACAGTAAGCCAAATCTGTACGACAAACGAGGCACGGCCACTAATCGTGGATACTTTACGTTTGACAATCAATGATTTAGCCCCTTGTCTTTAGTAGGGAATCACCAAAGGCAACATGTTATCTAAATGATAATAAACACATTACCCGCCACCAGCTCATTATCAGCCAGTGGCGGGTAACTAATTGGCGATCAATCAAAAGAGCGATCTCATGGTGTGGAATCAGGCACCAGGACATCGCTCTTTTGATTTATTATCAGCGAGTTAAATGCCACGAGAATATTCCTGAATGATTGCGCCGAGTTTGCGAACGGTGCCCACAAGGGTCTCGACATCGATGTCCTGCACATTCCGGCCTTCGGCAATGCTTTGCGCCGCGGCGGCACCGGCCGCCAGCACCATTCTCTGACAGCAAAGTTTATAGAGTTCTATGTCGAAATCAATGTTGGCCTTAGGCCACTCTATGAAAGCGCCGCCCATAGATTCAAGCCTTTGCACGAACTCCCATGGGATGCCGCCTATCACGAGATTGTTGTCCTTCGCAAAGACACTGACAGGTGTCACAAGCCGATGGTAGCCATTCCTCCAAGGAAACCACAACGCTCTATGAGGGCTGTCCTCGCCCCTTGACGTGCCTCGGTCACCGCAGCGATGAATCCGGCGGGACCTCCACCTTGGCATGATCAATCACCCGTCTGTTGGCCGCAGTCTCCGCGGCGGCACCGGCCGCCAGCACCATTCTCTGACAGCAAAGTTTATAGAGTTCTATGTCGAAATCAATGTTGGCCTTAGGCCACTCTATGAAAGCGCCGCCCATAGATTCAAGCCTTTGCACGAACTCCCATGGGATGCCGCCTATCACGAGATTGTTGTCCTTCGCAAAGACACTGACAGGTGTCACAAGCCGATGGTAGCCATTCCTCCAAGGAAACCACAACGCTCTATGAGGGCTGTCCTCGCCCCTTGACGTGCCTCGGTCTCCGCGGCGATGAGTCCGGCGGGACCTCCACCAGCGACAACAACATCATATTTACCGGCCAATGGAGCCATCTGTTAAATTTTAGCAGTTTTACCTTCCTGACCCATGCATGAGACAAGTTCCGGAGCGACCGCTACCGCGGCCAATCCTGTCATACCCTTTTAAGAAAAAGTCTTCTTGATATCTCTGACATGATTCTATTCTTACACCCGGACATCTAAAACACCACGGCAAAATCAGTTGGTCCTGCGGGAAAAGATGAGACCGGCAAGGGAGAGAGCCAGAAGGATGAACAAAGTCAGGGAGGAGGCTCTGGAGGCTTTTGCACCGATGGAATAGGCCTTCGGCTCAAAACGCATCACGATGTCGTGCTCTCCGGCCGGGAGGTTGGCGGCGCGGAAGATCCAGTCGGCACGGAACAGGTCCAGAGGAGCGCCGTCAACAGTGGCGGTCCAGCCGTCCGGGTAATAAATCTCACTGAATATGGCCGTTCGGGCCGCGGATGCGTTGTAATGATAATGGAGTTCGTTCGGGGCGTAGGAGGTCATCCGGATGAAGTCTGTGGCCAGGCCATCGGCAGGCAACTCAGCAGAACCTTCAATAAAGTTCTCCGCAAAACCCTCAACAGGCTCTTCAGCAGACTCCTTGACGGAACTGCCTATGGCATTAGCTACGGCTGTCTTGGCAAAACCAGCGCTGGCAGCGGCGAAGTCCGCTCCGATCACGGCGGTGCGTCTTAAATCCACGGAATCAATCAAGGCGATCTCCTCGTCCGGTGTCTCAGCGGGAACGAACGAATCCACGAACCATGCGGGACCGAAAGCCTCAAGGTTTTCAACAGGCGGCATCTCCGCACCAAGGATGAAGTACTTGGTGTTCAGCGCCGAAAGCACAGGAATATTCCTGAGTCCGCCTTGGAATTCCTCTAAGGTCTTGGCTCCGCGTGTGCTGAGCGACACCGACTGAAGTTCCTTGACGATGTGCCTGTCGATCAGATCCTGATAGCGTTGCAGTTTCGCCGGACTGTAGCCCCCGACGCACTTGTGCCAATAAGGGTTGAAGGAGTCATTGAATATGTCAGCGCTCAAATCCACGACTCTGTAGGATGGAGACTTGTCCTCAAGGATCAGCTTGTCCACCTGTCTGGCCGTGAACTGGTTGTTGAATTGGCGAGGGGTCGTGAAACTGTCCGAATCGAGGTAGCGCTTGCCGACCGCGAACATATTCACAAACACGAGAAGACATATTCCCACCATCGCCTGCATCCTGCGGGCGTTGCCGATGTGAGGGTCACTCTCGTAGGACTTCGGAGCGTTCTTCGGAATGCTGTAGGCCCAGAGGATCAGACCGAACGTGACCACGATCAGAATCATCGACCACCATGCGTCCACCGAAAGGATGTGCCTTCTGTCCGCCTTGAGAGCATCCACGATGATGTCCTGCATCTGGGTGTCGGCCCTGCCGGAGAACGAGCCGGCGATGCCTGGAATCATGGCGCAGAGCAGACAGAATCCTGCCGTCAAGGCAAGGGCTATCCAACCTGCCTTCAAGAACTCTTTCTTTGAATATTCCTGCTTAAGAATTCGGTCAAGGGTGATGAAGCCAAGCATCGGCAGGGTGAACTGCAACACTATCAAAGCCATGGACACCGTCCTGAACTTGCTGTACATCGGAGCGTAGTCGAAGAACAGCTTCGTGAACCACATCATGTGGTTGCCGAGACTGAGGAACACGGCCAGAATGGTGGCGGCCAGCAGCCACCATTTCTCCTTTCCTTTGTAAAGGAACAGGCCGAGGACGAACAAGAAGACTGTTATCGCACCCATATACATAGGCCCGGCCGTGAACGGCTGAGGTCCCCAGTAAAGTGGCAGAGACTTGGCGATTTCGTTGGCATTGCCCTGTCCGGCCTGACGGAACAGTCTCACGACTTCGGATTTGTCCGGATTGACTGAACCTGCTGACGATCCTCCGTTGAAGTTCGGGATCATCAGGTTGGGAAGCTCCTCCCATCCATAGGACCAGGCCGTGGCGTAGTCCAGCTGGAGGCCGGTGTTGTTGATCTCGCCACCCTCAGGATGAGAGAGTTCGGAACCGCCACGCATGGTGTATTTCGTATATTCATAAAGCGGGGCGAGTTTGATGGTGTTGGTGCCGATCCCGGCGAGGCCTACTGCCAGAAGCAACACGCTGGCTGCAAAGAAACGGCCGAAAGCACCGCGCCGGTCACCGAGCTTGCCGAAGCGGCCGACTTTTTCCAAAAATATTCTCAAAAACACGTACAACGCATAGATCACGATCATTATCGCCAGATAGTAGGTGATCTGCTGGTGATTGGCCTTGATCTGGAAACTCAGGGCGAAACCGAACAGGACGGCTCCGAGCAGGGTTTTCGGAAGCCAGGATTTCCAACCTTTTGTCGCTTCGACAGGCTCGGCGACCGCGCTGTCCGATCCTTGAGTCTGCCTAATGGCCGGACAAAGCCATGGCCTAAGCGCCGAGCGGTATGTGAAAATCACAGCCGCAAGCGCCCAAGGCAGGAACGCGATCGCCTGCATCTTGGTGTTGTGCCCGACCTGGATGATCTGGAAGTTGTACGAGCAATACGTGATGGCGACAGCCCCTCCAATAGCAAGAACCTTGTCCACACCCAACGAGAGCATCAACAGAAAGGCTCCCAACAAGGAGATGAACAGCCAGTTAGCCGGCCTCTTTCCTTTCATCAGAAGACTGTACAACGATTGTGTCCAGTCCCCATCGCTGGAAGGAACGAACGAAGTGGTCGGCATCCCGCCGAACATGGAGTCCGTCCAGTAAGTAGGGTCGTCAGGATGAGCGTTGTTCCATGCCACAGCCTCCTGCGACATGCTTCGGTAGCCGGTGATGTCGCTCTGGTTGACAATCTTGCCGGTCAGCACCTCAGGCACAAAGCCATAGGCGAGAACCAAAAACAACAGCACAATCCCGGCATATATTCCAATCTTCTTCATCAAAGTCTTGTCCATAATCTTTGAATATGTAAGCAAATTATTGTTTCTCGGTTATCTGATTCAGCAGCTCCGCCAGCTTCACCGTCAGGTTGCGGCGGGTGAATCGTGAGATATCAGAAGCATTGTCCTTGAGCTCATCATTCCGGAACTCCTCCCAACAGAAATCAACCCATGCCTTGATCTTCTTCTCATCATCCCAGTCATAGACCACACCCGAGCCGGTCTCGCCGACAATACGTGCCATCGCACCGTCAGTCTGACCTATTCCCAGAATCGGACGGCGCGAAGCGAGATATTCAAAAAGTTTTCCGGGCAGCACGGCGCGATATTCAGGTTCCTTCCTCAATGGCAGAATCAGGATTGAAGCATTCAGTTGCTCCCTGACAGCCGTTTCGTGATCCTGATAGCCGAAATCTTTCAGATTGCCCCCAAGCCCGGCCTCCTCGATCGAATCGGTGATCTCCTTGTCGGTCTTCCCCACCAACCTGATTCTCAGCGATCTTCTGAATTCACCATCCTCCTCACACTTCTGGGCCAACACTTTCCAGAGAGTCTCAGGATTGCCGTCAGAAGCAAACAAACCGGTATGGGTGATGTTGAAGTTCTCGTCAAGCTCTACATTCTTATTGAAATCCTCCTCATCGTAGCCGTTGGTGATCAGCTCGACAGGAGTCTTTGTCATCGCCTTGAACTCGTCCTGAACCAATGGGGAGACTGCGATCACTTTTGTAGCTCCGTCCAGAACCGCCCGCTCCAGACGATGATGCTTTCTCTCCGACCATGAAGTCAGTCCAAGATGCTTGAAATAAAACATCCTGGTCCACGGATCACGGAAATCCGCCACCCATGGAAGTCCCGTCGCCTTGGAAAGCCGAAGTCCGATGAGGTGCATTGACTGTGGCGGACCTGTCGTGACAATGGCGTCAACCGGATGATCCTCAAGATATTTCTTCAGGAAACGGACGGACGGACGCACCCACATCACCCTTGGATCCGGAATGAAGAAGTTTCCTCTGATGAACAAGGACAGTTTCTGTTTCCAAGACTTTCTCTGCCCGTTGATCGGATTGACCTCATCATTTCCTGCGTTGGCCGCCGTCAAGGTCTTGAGATCAGTGGAACTCCCTTTCCCCATCAGCTTACGGTAAATACCATAAGGCTCGAATATATGGCTTTTGACAACCTCGGCCTCAGGCGGAATCTCCGCCGCCAGAGTCTTGTCAATCGTCGTCAGTTCAGGATTCTCAGGTGTATAAATGACCGGTTGCCATCCCACAGCCGGAAGATATTTCGCGAATTTGACCCATCGTTGCACCCCGGATCCCCCGGACGGCGGCCAATAGTATGTGATTATCAGAACCCGTTTCATCATGCCATTGAGTCTCTTAGTAATCCTTAAAAAATAACTTGGTGATCTTTGATCGTCTTTTCGGTCTATATGTCTTTCCTCATCAGTCTTGTGCCACCGGCACACTCCTCCTTCCTCACAAAGACATCCATCCTCGAAAATACTGCCAAATCTTTACCAACTTATCTTTTAACGCTTACTTAATTCTACAAAGATAGTTGTTTTTGCAATCAGTCCGACATGCGGAACCGGATAATTCTGTCGGCCTCAACGAGCATCGCCTATGAACTTACGACAGATCTCGAATCGGGCGAAGTCTTCGAACGTGACGAATGGTCAGAAATATTTGCGATGCCTATTTGCGGTCAGAAAAGAATGATGTAACTTTAGAAGCTGTTCTGGATTGTTTGAAATGTTCTTTGAGGTGAAAAAACTTCAAACAAACAATTCAGTAATCATTAAAAAATAACTTGAACAATTTGTATATCTTTATGGTCTATATTTCTTTTCTCATCAGTCGTGTACCTCCAGTACACTCCTTCTTCCAAAAGAAATCTATCCTCATAAATCTGACACAAATTTAGTTCAACTTATTTTTTAACGCTTACTAAAAACAGCTGCTTACAATATTCATTAATGAGATTCAGAATATGTTAAGGATTTTTTTCACGGCGCTGACGGTCGCGCTGTTCTTTGGTTTGATGGCTTCGGCTCAGGAATACAAGGGGCCGGAACTGACACCGGAATTTGTGTGCGACCTTGGGAAATTGACTCCGGATAACGTCAAGGTCAAGGGAGCTACACAAGGGTTTGCTATCTGGGGAAAATACGGGTTTGTGTTTCACGACAAGGGGCAGTGTGTCGTCATTGACATGAAAAAGAACAAGTTCGTCTCCACTTTCATGTTGGAAGGAAACAAGTCGCACTGCAACAACGCATCCTTCGGAGTGGAAAAAGGATCGGAATTCCCGTTGCTTTACATCTCAGGATGCAAGGGAGATCACTGCTGCTATGTCACGGACATCACTTTGGACGGGGGCACGATTGTGCAGAAGCTTTTCCACACCGGAGAGGGCTACACAGGGTCGTTCGACTGGTTCATAGACAGAAAGAACAAGATCATCTACACCTATGGGTCAAGCGGCGAGATGCGGAAGCTGATAAAGAAATTCAGACTTCCAACCTTGAAGGACTCTGATGAAAACGGTGAGGTACACCTTACGCAGGACGATGCGCTGGATGAATTCTATGTACCTGGCATAAAAATATATCAGGGCAGTGTTCTCAATGGGCATTACGCCTACCTTGGAGACGGCTACCCGCCTCACGACAGATTACTGCACGTTGTGGACATGAACACAAAGACTTTGGTCAAAACTGTCAACCTGAACGACCTGCATCATGAGCCGGAAGGCGTGGACGTCAAGGGCAAATGGCTCTACATGGTCCTGCACGTCAGCAGACAGCCACGCGACGGACAGATCTACAGGTTCAGGATCAAATAGAACACTACCCGACAAGCCCGGTAATGAAGATCACCGCGATGGTCACCGGAGCGACATACTTGATGAGGAAATAGACAACCGGAAACAACTTGTTGTTAAACTTGATGGAACCGCCGTTCGTGAGTTCGTCACGGACGGCTTTCTTGTCCATCTTCCAGCCGACAAAGACCGAGAACAGGAAGGCTCCGAGCGTCATCAGGTAATTGGAGCACATTTTGTCACAGAAACTGAATATCCCGTCTCCCAGAATCTTCACATCCGACAGCGGTCCGAACGACAGTGAGCAGAGCACCCCGACAGCGAACGTGGCGAAGAAGAGCACGACTGATGCTTTGTGCCTCGAAACTCCCTTCTCCTCAACAAGATAGGCGACCCCGACCTCAAGGATGGAGATGGACGATGTGAGCGCGGCGACCAGAATGGTCAGAAAGAACAGGATCGCCACCAGACAACTCACAATCTGCCCGCCGGCACCCATCTTAGCGAATATGTAAGGAAGGGTCTCGAACACGAGTCCCGGTCCGGCTGACGGAGCGATTCCGGCGGCGAACACAGCCGGCATAATTGCGAATCCGGCCAGCATAGCGAAAATCAAATCAGACACGGCAGTGCCTGCACCTGAAACTATAAGATTCTCATTCTTACTGACGTATGATGAATATGTCAGCATAGTCCCCACGCCCAGAGACAACGAGAAGAAACTCTGTCCCAACGCCGCCGAAAATGCCCTTGGGGTCAGTTTTGAGAAATCCGGCTTGACAAGATACTTGACTCCCTCGCCGGCTCCAGGAAGTGTGACCGAATAGATGGCGATGGCGACAATCAGCACGAACAGGATCGGAATCGAGATGTTGCTGAACTTCTCAATTCCCTTTTTGACTCCCAAAAAGACAATCAAAGCGGTCAGTGACAGGAATATAAACAAACAGATTATCGGCCCCCAGACCGAAGATGCGAACTCGCCGAACATCCCGGTGACAGCCTCGGCCTTGTCCGGCGTGAAACTGAAAGTAGCGGATTTGACAAGATACTCAATGGCCCATCCTCCCACCACGCTGTAGTAGGAAAGGATAATCAGCGGGGTGATGACCGTAAGAAGCCCCAGCCACTTCCATCTGGAATGCGGAGCGAGGGCGTTCATCGCGCCGAATGTGCTGAGATGGGTCTTACGGCCGATCACCGATTCCGAGAACAGGATCGGCAGGGAAAGGACGAAGGAGCACACTATGTAGATAAGTATGAAGGCCGCGCCTCCATATTCACCGACCATATAGGGGAATCTCCAGATGTTGCCGAGTCCGATGGCTGAGCCGGCGAAGGCCATTATCACGGCAGCGCGGCTGCCGAAGTTCTCTCTGTCTGACATATTCGTTAAGTTCGTTTTTTGCGTCCGGCCTGCGGGGGATGCCGGGTTGTCGTTTTATTTATGTGCTATTGACGCTTCGGTGCTTCGACAGGCTCTGTGACCGATCAAATGGTCGCCGAGCCTGTCGAAGTGACCTGAAAGCGTCTTTTGTAAACTTTGAATTCGTAAGTGTAACCGGTTTCCGGATCTGTGGCGGACGGCGCTTCCGATTCCACCATCCAAATCGCCGGATCAATCACCGGGAAGAACGTGTCCGCGTCCTCAATCTCTGTGTGAACGTGCGTAATGTAGAGCTTGTCCGCCGTAGGAAGAGCCTTGCGGTAGGTTTCACCGCCGCCCATGATGAAGATGCGCCCCGGCTCTGTTTCCCGACCGCCATCAGCAGAGCCAGCCACCTTTTTTTCTGACACTTCGACATCTACGGCAGCATCGTTTACCTTCGATTTGGCAGCCTTTTCCACCAATGAATATGCCTCCTCAAGGTTTCCGGCCACCTTCACACCTTCCGGAACATCATCCCAAGACCGTGTGGAAATCACAATGTTATCCCTTTTAGGGAGCGGCCTTCCTATCGAAAGGAATGTCCTGTAGCCCATAACCACCGGATTGCCGGTGGTCGTGCGCCTGAAATATTTCATGTCTTCGGCAATATGCCAGAGCAGGTCGTTGTCTTTCCCTATCGCCCCGTTGTCCGCAACCGCCGCTATGATACATTTTTCCATAAACCAAAACTGTTTCCGGCCGTAAAGTTACAGTTTTTTACCATATCCGCAAAACAGAAAATGAACAAGTTGCGGCCAAAGCGCATAACACTGACACTCTGTGAGACTTTAATTTATAAGCCCCAGAATCCGAAACCCTCGTGCGCGGAAATCCGATCTTCGCTCCCGAGGCGACCTCTACAGGCTCTCCCGTGCGCAGAACTGGCCTTCCTGCTCACGAGGCGAACTCGACAGGCCCTCCCGTGCGCAGAACTGGCCCTCCTGCTCACGAGGCGACCTCGACAGGCCATCCAGTGCGCAGAACAAGCCTTCCTGCTCACGAGGCGACCTCGACAGGCTCTCCAGTGCGCAGAACTGGCCTTACTGCTCACGAGGCGACCTCGACAGGCCATCCAGTGCGCCAGAACAAGCCCTCCTGCTCACGAGGTGATCTCGACAGGCCCTCCCGTGCGCAGAACAAGCCTTACTGCTCACGAGGCGACCTCGACAGGCCATCCCGTGCGCCAGAAAGTCACTTTTGCTCACGAGACCGATGAATATGACGGCTGGTGCGCCGGAAGGACGCTTTCACGCACGGAAAACCATTCTAAGGGAAGGCAATCAATTGGTCGCTGAACTTGACTTTCCGGTCGCTGAGTTTGTCGAAGCGTTGGTCACTTCAACAGGATCAGTCCCTTATATGACTTGAAGCGACCGGAGGAATGTGTAAAGAATCTTTACAGTAAGTGTAAAGATTCTTTACACTTTTGCATATTCATAAAATAAGAATATCCCTGAATGACAATCACTTGAATCTTTTGGCATGGTAATGGATTGGCCAAATGACGGTTTTTGCGGAGGGTCGTTTCGACAAACTTCAACGATCACCTGGAAGACAAGCTGGTGACAGTTATCGTGACCAACACATTGCACGTTGAATTTGTTGATTGTTGGTGAGATCGTTGAACCACGGTTGGTGAACATGCCGGACAAGGGACGCTGAGCCTGTCGAAACGACTTTCGGTGAAGGTTAGTGAAAACCGTTATTAGTAAGCGTTTAAAAATAGGTTGGTAAAGAATTTGAGGCAATGAAATATTTCTTTAGGTTTCTGAAGAACAATCCGCTCTATGCGGTGATCAATGTGGTGGGGCTTGCGCTGTCACTGATGTTTGTGATACTGATCGGGGACTACACCTACCGGCAGTTCAGCATCGACAAATGGCACAGGAACCATGAGAGGATCTACGTGCTTGGCACAGAGAACGGGAACTCTCTTCTGTCGTGGCCGGACTGCGCCCACTCGCTCAAGGACAGGTACCCGGAGGTGGAAGATGTGTGCTGCGTCTATATGCACAACGGAAAGATAAAGCACGAGGACAGAGTCTATGAGGAAGCACAAGGGGACAACGCCGGCAACATAATGCTCGCGGACTCCAATTTCTTCAGATTCTTTGATTTCAAGATGATTGACGGAGACCGTGAGACCGCTCTGGACAGCCCTGAGAAATGCGTTGTCACAGAGTCTCTTGCCAAAGCCTTGTTCCCGGACGGCAACGCTCTCGGTCAGCCGCTTCAAATCGAAGGGACACGTTATGTCTTCGTAAGTGACGACAACGGCGACCCATACGATAGCTCGCTTGTTTACACTGTCTCAGGGGTCATCAAGGATTTGGACAAGACAGTGTTCCTGAACGAGACGGCGGTCATCGCCAATTTCGAACGCGCACCGCAGGTCCTCGGCTACAGACTCCGCAACGACCTGATGGCCAGCGGGCCGTTAGGCTCCACATTGTCATTCCTGATGCTGAGACCAGGGGCGAGCCTCGAAGATAAGATTGAAGACCTGACCTCCTACTGCATTGAGAGCATTCCGGTGTTCAATTTCTACGGCAACACAAAGGCCGCCATCATCCCGCTTGACGACCTGATGTTCGCGCCACAAAATACTGGCGCGGGCCTTCAGACCGGCGACAAGAGCCTTTTAGGAATATTGCTGGCCGTTGTTCTGGCAATACTGATGTTCGCCGTCACCAACTACATAAACCTTACGGTCGCCAACACAGGCTTCAGGGCGAAGGAAATGGCCACCCGAAGGCTTCTCGGGAGTGATGGTTTGGGAATATCCTTGGAGCTGATCGGGGAATCCACATTGATGGTGTTCATCTCGTTCATCATCGGCGGGGCGTTGGCCCTGTTGCTTGAGGACAAGGTGGCCGTACTCTTCAAAGGGAAGATAGACATCCTCAAGGACATCAACCTCGCCACAGTCTCGGTCAGCCTCGTCTTCATCATCCTGACAGGAGTGATCTCGGGAATAATGCCTACCGTCTCGCTCTCCAGGTACAAGCCGATAGATGTCGTGAAAGGTTCGTTCCGCTACCATTCCAAGATGGTGCTCAGCAGGATATTCATAATCCTCCAGAACGTGATCACGATGACGATGATGACAGCCACTCTGACGATCCTGCTCCAGATGAACCATCTGGTAAAGGCTCCGCTGGGCTACAACACGGAGAACATCTTCCGTGTCAGCTCCGACAATCCGGAAGTCCTGAGAAATGCCCTGAAAAGCCAGCCGTTCATCCAAGGAATAGGCTCGTTCTCAGGTACATCCCTTGACGGGAACTACCGTTCGATGAGCACCCGTAAAGACAAGGACAACAATAATCTTCTGGTCTATCTCACAACTTGGGACAAGGAGTTCATCGACATAATGGGCATCAATCTGGTCAAGGACAACCATCTTTCAGGCGATGTGAAATATATCAATGAAGAGCTCGCCGGAAAACTGAGCCTGGGGGATGGAGAATCAGAGGTGACATGGGGCGATGGCAAAGTGATGCAGGTCGCCGGCGTGTTCTCCAACTTTCACATGACAAACATCCTTGACCCTTATCAGCCGTTCATGATCACGGTCAAGGACACGGATGAGATCGAGGATCCTAATTTTATGGTCAAGACTGACGGCTCCCCTGATGCCAGGAAGAAGCTCTGTGACCTGATCAAAGAGGTTGACGGTTCTACCGAAGACATTGACTGGAAAGTGCAGAGCATCGAGAGCACCGTCAAGGCCTCGCTCACGGAGGAAAAGAACACGATGAGGGTCGTAGGCATATTCACTGGCGTGGCCGTCCTCATCTCCATTCTCGGCTTCATCGGGATGTCGCTGTTCTTCATCAGGCAGCGGAAAAAGGAGATCGGTGTGCGCCGCATTATGGGCAGCACAACGAACGAGGTTCTGTCCCTGCTCCTGACGAAGTTCTGCGCCCCGCTTCTGGTGTCGTTCATATTCGCCGTGCCGCTCTCCTGGTTCATTATGGACAAGTGGCTGGAAAGCTTCTCGTACCGGATCGGTCTGAGCCCGTGGATATTCATCGCCTCCGGAGCCGTCTCGCTCCTCATCGCAGTCGTCTCGATCTTCTTCCAGACCCTCCATGCCGCCCATTCCAACCCCGCCGACGCCATCCGCGCGGAATGACATCCTTAGGTTCATCTTACCAGCAACCTGTACCATAGCAAAAACAGGATTGGGGCACATAAAAGGTGTCAACCACTTGATTTTTGCAATACTATTATTATATTCGCAACATAGTTGCGGTTATTATTAAAAAATCCGCAACCCTACAGAACGAAAACAATTAATGCTATGTATAATAGAATATTTGATATAGATAGCCGTCTTGATGAAGGAATGTTCCTTTTCGGCGCTCGTCAGGTAGGGAAATCCACGCTTCTCAAAGAGAAGTTTAAGGATGCGGTGTATTTTGATTTGCTTGATTCGGATCTGCGAAAGCGCCTTCAACGCAAACCGGAACTATTCAAAGAGGCCCTTGACAAATACCCCGAAAAGACACTTGTGATAGTTGATGAGATTCAAAAAGTGCCGGATCTTTTGGACACGGTTCATAGTTTGATGGTCGAGAAAGGCCTCTATTTCATACTGAGCGGTTCAAGTGCCAGAAAACTGAAAAAGAGAGGAGCGAACACACTTGGTGGACGCGCCATCCCAGAAACCTTGTTTCCTCTTGTAAGTGCCGAAATTCCGGATTATGACCTTTCCCGAGCCATACAAAACGGAATGATTCCAAGGCATTATATGGTAAACAATGCAGAAAGGCGATTGAAAGGATATGTCGAAGTGTACCTCAAAGAAGAGATTCTTGAGGAGGCAGCCGTCAAAGACATCGGTATATTCGAAAGATTTATGGAGGTGGCGGCGATAAGCGACGGCGAGATCATCAACTATGAAAACATCGCGTCAGATTGTGGCGTGGCCGCGAACACCGTCAAGGCATATTTCCAAATCCTCTATGACACGCTCATAGGCTATGAGATTCCAGCCTACCGGAAAGTGATCAAAAGAAAGTTGACGCAAGCCCCGAAGTTTTACTATTTCGATGTAGGGATAGTCAATTATCTGATGGGAAGGAATAATCTGAGAGCAGGCACTCCTGAATATGGTCACGCATTTGAACATCTTGTGATGCAGGAACTTATCGCATACTTGGGTTACAACGACAAGAAAAAGGATCTTTCATATTGGCACACATATTCAGACATTGAGGTAGATGCCATCCTCGGTGACGCCAAAGTGGCGATTGAGATAAAATCCACCGATGATGTTCAAACCAAGCACAAGACCGGACTCAACCGCTTTTCCGAAGAACATCCGGAAGCAAGTCTGATTCTGGTGTCCACCGACCGGCTCACACGAAAAACCGGGAATATCGAACTCATCTACGTGTGTGACTTCTTTAAGATGCTTTGGGCCGGTGAGATCTATTAGATCGCAAAACCTTGACAGAAGCAAAAACAAAGTTAAATGCTCCTGTCAAGGTTAAATTACTCTACGAAGGAAGCATTTTATGGAGAATATGCTCCCGTATGAGGAAACTATGATTCTCTCCAACAAATTCAGAGTTCTGACACCTGATTGCTAAGTCCAATTATCCTCCTAAAACTTATAGTTGGAAATTGTTAAACAACTGGCGCTCAAGGGATATAAGGTTGACATTTTCTTCCTTGGATTTGGTAATCATATCACGCCAATACGCCTTTAAGCTTCTGAAGTTCACTTTCTTGTTAAGCAGATTTTGCGACATTACCTTGTCAAAAATAGGGAAAGCATCCTGCTGAAATTCTGCCGCACATAGATGTTGCGGCCAGTGATGCCTCCCCAAATTTGAATCTTGTGGAAAATAGATTCAAGATCATCTCCGGGATGATACCCGCAAACACAATCAAAAATGTTCTGTTCTAGTTTGTTAATGTCATTATCAAACTGTTCGGAAAAATCCTTCTTAATAAAATGAAACTCTGGGTGTGACCCCTGACCAGAAAGAAGGGTTATTATAGATTTTGGTACTGGTCGGACATCACCATCTTTTCCTCTCAATCTAAGAAAAGAATTCGAATACTCGATATTCGGAAAAATACAAACCATACACATATATTATTAATTATTAATAAATTACTATTTACAGAAAAAGTTTTGCCGCCCTCTTGAGAAGCCTACACCTTGCAGGATAAGATTCTGATGTCATTGAATCCGTCAATTGTGCTTTTACGTCTGGATCATCAATTTTATTTATAACATCGTTCAGATTGGCATTGAGTTCATCATTTTTCTTAGTCAAGAACGATATGATTTCCTGTTTCGACACCATATCAGCCTCTTGGAACACAGTAGCGGCGAATTTAGGCTCTTTGTTTATCGCCTCACCCAGATATTTCTTTGATTCATCAAAACAAGATTTATGAGAATAGTATTTAGCCAAATTGTAAGTATGTTCGGGTGTAGGGTCAAGTTCGTACGCCTTTTGCTGATACTTAACCGCTGAATCCAAATCTTCTATTACATACGACGCGAATGCCGCATTATCATACGAATCTGAAGAAAAAGTACGTATGAAATCATTCTCCGTCCCAAGAAATGCCCCCCTATTCGTAGGACTAATCATCAGTTTTGCCAACCTGGCATATTCAGGGTCTGTCCCAATAATGGCATACTTAGCGGCCTTAGAGAAATAGTGCTGTGCTTTTGCCGGATCCAAACATCTCTCCACATACAGGTATATGCTTGCTATTCTATAAAGCAATAATTCGTTAATTTTTCCAGTGCCTAAGCGGCCCTGGCAGTAAATAAAACCAGTTCTT
>OLYC01001209.1_pt1 | contig 18545 bp, 20 predicted proteins | sample 1674271 | NCBI WGS metagenome assembly OLYC01 (sample SAMEA103958154, study PRJEB25191) | human gut metagenome
ACAGTATAAACGATGACAGAAAACTTTTCAATAGCCGCAGTAAAAAAAGAAGAGGGCTGGATGCCCCTTCTTGCATCCAGCCCTCTTGGTCTTCTTCTGTTTCCATAGATTTATACTTCATCAGCAGTTCAGCGATCATCGTAGAACAACGAATGAAGTTTTCGTCTCTCATCAATTCATTGTTCAAAGCTATCCTCAACGTTCGTTTTGCAATCCTGTTGTTTTTCTCCTATAAGCAGCTACAATTTCCGGTGGTATGTTGTCTATCAGAGCATGAAGCTCACAAAGCTCCTGCTCCGTTTTTCCGTATTTCAGTCTGGCCGCAATCTTTTCCTTGCTGGCATCTTTTGCTGTTTGTAATTCCGCTTCCAGTGCGCTGTTCTCATCAGAAAGCGCTTTGTACGCCTTATCATACTTTCTGAGCTTCGTCCGCAGAGCTTCTGTTGCCGGAACATATTTGTCCAACAATGCCTCCAGTTCTTCCATTTTCGATTTTTTATTAAGAAGATTGGTATCTGTCATCAGTTTCAGTATCTGCTCCTTCATCCGGTTCAGATGGACAGCCTCCTTGAACAGCCGCGGCGGGATATGGTCGCGCCCGGTTTCGCTGGCGCTCTCGCCGCGCTCCAGATCGGGGTATTTTTTGACCATGTGCTCCCAGAACCTGTCCTGCCACTGCGTCAGCTTCTTCTTGTTGCCGACGATTTCCTTGGCGGAGAGCCGCTTGTCCGCTGTCAGCGGGACAAAGCAAAGGTGCATATGGGGCGTTTTCTCGTCCATATGCACCACGGCGGATATAATGGTTTTGGGATCCTGGTGTTCCCGGATAAAATCCAGCGCCTCCTGAAAATAGGCCTTGATTTCGCCCTTTTTCTTGCCCTTAAAGAACTCCGGGCTGGCAGTCACCAGCGCCTCCACCACGCGCACGCTGTCCGACCGCGTGCGGCAGCCTGCCTCCGCGATCTGCTTTTCCGCCTCGGCGCGGTATTTGCGCTGCGGCGTCACCAGATGAAAGTTCAGATGACTGCGGGACATATCCACGTCTGGATTGCTGGCGTACTTCTCCTTGGTACGCTCGTTGTGGGACTCGATGTGGCCGATTTCCGGCCCCTTGTACTTGGCAAAGCGGAGAATGGCGTACTGTGCTTTCATCGGCGCGCCCCTCGCTTCACCCACACGATGTCGCAGTCCAGCACGTCGGTCAGCTCCACGACCTCCTTGTAGCGGATGCTCTCCCTCTGCAGCTTTGCGGATAGATTGGAGACGCTGTCGCTCCAATCGTATTCCTCGGCCAGCCGGTCAACGACCTCCTGCATGGTAAATCCGGCGCGGACGATCTGCGATTTGATTTCATTTCTGATGCTCATAAAAACCTCCTGTTTTTTCGTTATGAAAACAGCGAAGCGGGTTTCGATTTCCGAAAACCTGCTTCGCTGTTTGGCGTAATATTCTGTTTTCCCTAAATCCGCTGGAAACGTGGTGGTCGATGCCTTCTCCGCAAGTGAGGGGTATCGACTTTCCGAAACCGCGTGACTTCGCTCTAAACCGTGCAGCCCCACGCGCATCCGTGAAGCCGATGCGCGGTTCCGAGCAGCGCAGTTTCGCGAAATCCTTTCGCCGCCGCGCGGATTTCTTTCCGGTTTTCATCTGTCTTGAAAATGTCCTCCTTTTTTCAGCTCTGCCGGAGCAGCGATTGCGACCCAATTCACGGCTGAACTTGAAAACATCCATCCCATCCGCCCATCCATCCCGGATGTTTGGGATGGATGGGATGGAGAATTTCGTGTCTGATCTCATAAAACCGGCGGCGCGGCCAGCGCCTCGATGCCCCAGAAGCCGTTGACCCGCTTGCCGAGGGCGTTCTGGATGTGATTGTCGTGCTCTAATCCGAACTCATCGGCGTGCTTTTTGAGGGTCATGCTCACCGTCCGTGCGGAGCGCGGCTTGTAGGCGTTGTCGTTGCACCACATGGTATAAATACCGTACAGCGCGGCGGACGGGATGGTGCTGTCGGCCTTCAGCCGGATATACCCCTCCGAGCGCAGGAAGAGCAGCACATTGTCGGCCTCGCGGCGCGCGTCCTCGCGGTTGGCTTTCGTCTGCGTGCTCTCCGTGAATCGGAAATTGTTGGTCTGCAAGCGGCGCAGCCCTTCGAGACACCAGAGGAATATCCCCTCGATCTCGCCGCAGAGCTTGTCCGCAAGAAAGAGGTCGTCCTCGCGATTCGGCGGCTTTTTCTTCACTGACAAAATGAGCTGACGGCGGTAAAAGCCGTCCGAGTGGTCGTAGAGCGATTCCAGATCGCCGTTGGAAAAGGCAAGAAACCGGACGCACATCTTGCCCTGATAGCTCTGCTCGCCCTTGCGCTCCAAATCCATAGGCATTTCGGCAGTGATGAGGGACTTGAGATAGTGGGTGGATTTCAGCGCCTCCAGCTTCATGTCGTCATCCACCATCAAAAGCTCGTGCTCCAGATCGGCTCTGGCGAAGGGGCTGCGCTCCACCTTGGCGATGCTGCCGTTTTTCAGGTTGCTGCCGAGCAGCTTCTGCATCACCACGCCGATGCGGCTCTTGCCCTCGCCGCCGTTGCCCTTGAGCAGCATCATCACCTGCCCGCGGTTTGTCAGAATCAGGCAGTAGCCGAGGTATTCCTGCAAGGTCAAAATGTCCTCCGCTTCCAGCAGGTCGGACAAAAACCGCAGCCATGTTACCGGCTGCGGCGCGCTCGGGCCATAGTTGACCGGCAGCCGGTTGCGGCAGAATTCCTTTTCGGTGCGAAACTCGCCATTGAGAAACAGCGTGCCGTTTGCCACATGGATCCGATTCTCCTGAATGGGCAGCTCCGGCGTGTAAGCCTTCAGCTTGAGCGTTTCCAGCAGACTGGTGGCGCGGCGGGCCGTGCCGCTGGTGAAATGCGGGCGAAGCATCTCATAAATCTGCTTCCGAATGCTCTCCTCGTCAGCAACGCGGCCCTCCACCGTGAAAAAGCTGCCGCCGACGCAGACCATCGGATACTCTGCCAGAAAGTCCTCACAGAACAGCACCTCGTTGAAGTGCTTGTCCTGCATCCAGCGGGGCGGTTCATTTCGTTCCATCTTCATCCTCCCTGATCTGCCGGTTTCGCGCCTCCATCCGCATGAGCCGATCGTCCTTCTGCAAGTCGGTCACCACCTCGGCCCGCTCCTTCGGCGTGCCGCAGGCCAGAATGTCCAGCATATTCCCGATGCGCTCCAGCATATGGCAGGCCTCCGCATAGCGCGGGTCGATGGGGTCCTCCGGCGACTGCGGCGCACAGTGCTCCTTCCAGTCCTGTAAGATGCCGAAGTAATCCCTCAGCACCCGGAAACAGTGGCGTTCGGCTTCCGCCTGCGTCTTTCCGCGCTTCAGCTTTGCCAGAACGGACGGCTTTTCCCCGCTGATGCCGAAGTCCGCCGCCAGCTTCTGCACCGCCTCGTACTTACTCAGGTCGAACAGCCTTGCCGCAAGGTCGATCACATCACCGGTAGCCCCGCAACCGAAGCAGTAGAAGTAATCCTCGTTCAGCTTCATGCTGGGCGTGCGGTCGGCGTGGAAGGGGCAGCAGACCATGCCGCCTTGCTGGATCGGCAGCCCGTACCGCTCTGCCGCCATGCGCGGGGTGACGGCGGCCTTCACGGTTTCAAATAGGTTCATAGGCAATTTCTCCTTTCGAATTTTCTGACAATTTCTCCTTGTCACCTGAATATACGGAGAAAAAGTCTTAGACCGACGAAATCAGGCACTTATGCAAGCAAATAGCAAAAGCCTCCTGCTTTCTTGCAAAAATGCAAGAGCACGGGAGGCTTTTGTCGAGAGGATATTCAAGTCATTTCGCAAAACAATTATAGAACATTTGTACTAGATTTGGGGCAGAGTATGTGCTATACTGTATTTACAATATCTGCTTGGCGCAGGTTTTTTACTGGAATCGGAGGCGATATGTTCATGAGCAACGAATCGGTATTTCTCCCCGCGGCCGTCCGTGACCGCATTTGGGATCTGTTGAAGGAACGCAAGGTTACGCAGGCCGAGCTTGCCGCAAGAATCGGCTGTTCGGAAAGTTCACTGAGCCGCTTCATCAGCGGCAAGACGGACAAGCTGGGTGACGAAAATATCATCCGCATCGCAAAAGCCTTTAACGTGTCCACGGACTTTCTTCTGGGCGTAACGACTGTGCCGGACAGAAAGAACTATGAAATCGGCGAACTGGGCTTGTCGGCGCAGGCGGCAAGAAACCTCTATACCGGAAAAGCAAATGCGCAGGTCGTGAATTATCTGCTGGAAAGTCCACGCTTCCTTGAGCTGACCTACACATTGGAGCAGTATTTCAATGACACGCTTGCCGCCGGGTACGCCGCGCAGAATCAGCTCTATACCACGCTTAGCAGTCTGATGCGGAAAACGGTAAAGACGAACGCCGCTGCGCAAGCCGCGAATGAGATCAATCGTCTGAAAACGCCAGTTTATCAGGCAGATCTTGCCACCATCGAAAATCAATTCATGCTGGCGGTCAAAGAGGTAAAAAAGGAAATCGGCAACGACTTTGCCGCCATTCGGTCGATGACAGCCGAAGAAGCCGAAAGAATGTTTTCAGAGATCATGAAGGGACAGGATACGGAAAACCCGACCGTTGTGCCGGAGTTCGTGTCTCACTTGATCACGGGCAGCGTAGCTGGCGCGGACTGTGTTGACCCCGACGCGCTGAATCGGCTCGGTCAGGCATTGACCGATGTTTTTCAGTCCGCCTTAGATCACGCTGCATCACAGGAGAAGGGCGATGCGCAGGCCGGGCAATGAGCGGCTTTGCGCTCTGGCTCAGAAGGGAGATGCCCATGCCGCCGATCTTCTTCTGGAACAGAATTCCGGCTTCATCCGCAAAACAGCCAACGAGATTTTCCTCAAATCCAATCTGGCGGAGAGCGACCTCAGCATCGAACCCGGCGATCTGGAGCAGGAGGGCTGCATCGGCTTATTGAAGGCAATTTCCACCTACGATCAGAGCATCGGCGTGAAGTTCCTGACCTATGCTGCATCGTTCATTCGAAACGCCATGACCGATCTGGTTCGGGATTCCTTCTCCCAATATGAGCAGCGGATGGTCGATTCCGAAAATGGGCTGGGGCTTCAAAAAGTCCGGCTGGATGAAGTGCTCCCCGGCGAAGAGCGATTGCTGCGCATGGAGGCGGTTGCCGACATCACCGCCAAATCTCCGGAACAGGTTTACGAGGAAAAAGAAACCTTGCGGGAACTGTACGAGGGATTGGGGCAAATCTCCGAGCGTGAGCAGACGTATCTTTTGTACCGCCACGGCTTTACGGACGATGTTGGGCACACGCTGATCGGCACAGCGATTCATTTTCATCTCAGCGAGAGCAGGGCAAAGAAGCTGGAGGACGAGGCGATGGACAACCTCTGGCTGGAGCTGCCGTGGTGGTTTTAGCGCGTAACGCTGCGGCGAGACGAGGGCTGTATATACCTTCACTTCCTTTTCCGGCCAGTCGGATTTTGTTTCTCAAAAATCCTGCATTTGTGCCGTAACCCACATCACAAAATCCGCCTGTCCTACTGCCGCGAAAAAGCGTTTGTCGCCACACTCTGCCGCACCGCAGAGTACGCCGCCAACCCCTTTTCCGCGTCAGCCGGAAGCAAAGGTATAACACACTAGACTTTGCAGAGCAAAATCGTGTGCCAACAGGGCAGCTCGCGCCCCTATTGGAAACCCTGCGTCAAAGGGGATTGCTCCCCTCTGAACTCCCCATATTTTCTTCGCAGACGGGTACCTAAACTGCAAAAATGCAGTTTGGAACGCCTGCTCAGAAAACACAAAAGGAAGTCCGTAACGTGAGTGGCGGACTTCCTTTTGTGCGACAACCTCAATTTTGTCATCGCACAAGAAATGACAAAATTAAGATTGACGGTGATGCAATTCGCGGGTATACTGTAATTGCATCATTAAATGGTATTTGATGAAATTGAACGCCAAATGAGGAATTTGAATGAGAGAATTCGACTTCAACGCAGAATATCAAAAGCTCCTGACGCCGGAGGTCGTGGCGTATCTGACGCAGATCCACGAGTACAAGGGGCAGCAGAATCTTTTTATCGAGGCCAAAGCAGATGCGCTGTCCAATCTTTTGGAGGTTGCGAAAATCCAGAGCACCGAGGCATCTAACCGCATTGAGGGCATCATCACAACAGATGACCGCCTGAAAAAGATCGTCCGCGAAAAGACCATGCCCCAGAGCCGCAGCGAAAAAGAGATTGCCGGATACCGCGACGTGCTGGCGACGATTCACGAGAGCCACGACTATATCCCGCCAAAGCCGACGGTCATTTTGCAGCTTCACCGGGACCTGTACAAGTTCAGCGGCAAGTCCATCGGCGGCAGCTTCAAAAACTCGGATAATGTGATTGCCGAAGAACGGCCGGACGGCCGGAAGATCGTCCGGTTTGAGCCTGTCTCCGCGTGGGAAACGCCGGGGGCAATGACGGCACTTTGCGACGCCTTCCAGACGGCCACGCAGGACGCCGAGCTTGACCCACTGCTGCTGATCCCCATCTTTATACTGGACTTTCTCTGCATCCATCCCTTCAACGATGGCAACGGCCGCATGAGTAGGCTCCTGACGCTGTTGCTTTTGTACCGCTCCGGCTATCTTGTCGGCAAATTTATCAGCATCGAAAAGCTGATCTCCGACACCAAGGAAACCTATTACGAGGCTCTGCAAGCCAGCTCTTACAACTGGCATGAGGGAACCAACGACTATGCCCCCTTTGTCACCTATATGCTGGGTGTTCTGGTGGCGGCGTACCGGGATTTCGAGAGCCGGATCGAGCTGCTGACCACCAAGGGCCTGTCCAAGCCCGACCGCGTGCGGGAGATCATCAAGAACCACCTCGGCAAGATCACCAAGAGCGAGATCATGGAGAGGTGTCCGGACATCAGCCAGATCACCGTCCAGCGGGCGTTGGCGGAGCTGCTGAAATCCGGAGAGATCACCAAGCTCAGCGGCGGCCGGTACACGGCGTATGTCTGGAGCGGGGAGGAAATGCTATGATGAAAAAGTCATGGACGAAGTGGATATTAATTGCTGCTATAGCACTGGTACTAATTGTTGGCGTCCCCATCATAATCAACGAGTGCTACAAAATGAACAGCGGATACATGACTATGTGGAGTGCTGCGGATGTACTGTCCTATTATGGTGCTATTATTGCCGCAAGTATTGGAGTCATCGGTGTTTATTTTACGGTGTACATAGCGAACAGAAATTATCGGGAAGATGCCAGAAACAGGACACTTCCATATATCGCCATCGATGTAATTAACAATAAACAACCAGATCCGTTTTTGGAGGGGTTTGGTTCCGAGGACTATTCTTCAATGGGAAACGCCCCAATTATTGAAGAAAGCATAAATGGTAAAGCAAATAACCACTTATTTTTTGTAATAGACGGAACATCAAAAATTAGAGCATCAGAGTCATTCCATGAAGATGAAGCAGAAAAAGCAAAACGAACCAGCGTCATGTGGATTAGGGCCGCAAAAGACGGGAAAATGTACTTACGCGAATCAGCGTGCATCAGTATGCCCTTCCTCGTGAAAAACATTGGAAACGGCCCAGCTAAAAAGCTGCGGATGGCTTTTTCTTGTCAAAATAGAACCCCCTTTTTTAAAACGGAAATAATTTTGGAGCAGAATAAAAGTTTTTATATCCATATTTTTTCTGAAAAAGAACTTGATGAGATCAAGGGAAATTATGTTTTCAGTGTTTATTACGAAGACATTAGTGGAAATATCTATGAGCAATTATTCCCCGTAGAAATAGTAAACGAAAACAAAAAATGGTACACTAGAATTGATACGAATGGGGAGCAACGCTTAATTAGGAGGACATCATAATGCCAACACTTGAATGGATTGGAAAAAGCAAGGTGATCAATCACCATCAGGACGTGCCGTTTCGGGTGTTGGAGCGCAAGTACAGCTTTGATGAAAACGGACAGCACAACGAGGATAACGGCAGCGAAAACATGATCATCCGGGGCGATAATCTGGAAGCCCTGAAAGCGCTGCTGCCCCGGTATGAGGGGCGCGTCAAGTGCATTTACATCGATGAAGCCGTTGCGTGATTGATACAAGGATTTCTGCCCGTTTTCGTTAGGGCGTTTTGAATATAAGAATTACCGCCTTTCTCACACCGAGGGGTGTGCAGAGGGCTTATTTTTTGCCTGCAATTTCTTTTTATCAGCATTGAAAAATCAAATTCTGATGACCGAGAAACAAAAAATGCACACGCTCATAACGATTGTTGTATCCCATAACGAACAGGAAGAATTATCGTTATGAGGGTGTGCAGTTCTGCCCAGCTAAATACAGGGGCTAATTTTGCATCAAGGACAACTCTGTTTTTCTTTTTTAGTTCGCACTCCCATATACGGATGACGCACCAGCCACGCTCTTGAAAAAGCTGAGTAACGGCAGCATCATGTTCGATGTTCTTTTGCCTTTTTCTGTTCCAGTATTCTGCGTTCTCTGCAGGTCGAGTATTTCGGCAATCGTGTCCATGCCAAAAGCATCCGTCAACGAAAATCGCTATGTGCTTGTCAAGAAAAACAAAGTCAGGATGCCCTTTAACATTATAGTGCCGTCTCCATCCGGTGATATGCTTCTCGTCAAAATACTGGATAAGTTTTTCCTCGGTACTTTTATTCCCGGAAGACTTAACGCGCTGCATGATTTTCGACCGTACTGACTTTGAAAATACATTAGCTGAGCGTTGTGCATGTGATCCTCTTTCATGTGCATAAAGGTGGCATCCGGGTCTGTTTTGGAAAAGCTGTTGCGGCCGCGGAAGGTGTCCTGATACGCGGCATATTTCGCCTTTTGGGCTTCCAGCCTCCGAAGAGCCTCAATATCTCGCTGCAATTCGCTCCTTCTATGACCACGACCATGAACAAAGGGCGTCGGCATTTTCGCTTCCAACGCAGAAAGCAGGTCGTCCCCTTGCAGAATTCCGTATTTTTGGCAAAGCTCCGCCGACAACTTCTCCAGTCTGGCAAGCACCCTGCTTTCATATTTGTTGGTGCTTTTCTTCCAAACGAAGCTGTATTTGTTGGCATTTGCCTCAATTTTAGTTCCATCCACGAACAAATGATCAAATTTGATTTCTCCGATTTCATGGAGCTTCTTCACGAGCTGAACGAACAGCGCCTCTGCACATTCGGGCAAACGCTTGCTTCTGAATCTGGCAATTTCGTGGTAGCCTGGAGACTTTTCTCCGTTTCGCAACCAGATAAAGTTGAGATCTCTGACGCAAGCTGTTGCAATTTTACGGGAACTGTATATGCCCTCCATATTGGCGTATAACAGGATTTTTAGCATGGTAGATGGCGATGCCGCAGGCTTTCGGCCTCGTGCGTTGTATGCTCTCATTAGCAGGGTTAAGTCCATCTCCTCCACAATTTCATCTAAGAGCCGCACGCTGTCGTTGGCAGGGATTATTTTTTCTGCGAAGCTTTCATCAATTAACAGTTGCACATCCTGGGAAACTGTGCGATAATTAGTACCGGTAATTTTTGTTTCACACCTTAATTTTACCACAAAGAGAAAGCCTTGGCGACTGTTTTTTGCAGTTTTTACTGCTACAGCACCAAGGCTTTTTCTTTTTTGGGGGGCTGTATTTTGCTACAGCCCCTTTAAAGCACCGGCAGTTTATTGATCGGCATTGATCAGCCGAAGAACATATAGAATATGCTTGCGCATCAGCTCTTCGGCCAGTGCAGTGTTGCGGTTGCGCATGGCAGAGTAGATACCATAATGCTCCCGGGCAATCCGCAGCGGATCCTTATGAATGTCTGCGAAGTAGGACACATGGCGCTCCATGACGCTGGAGCTGTACTGCTGGATCAGGCGGATGATGGAGTTGTTGACGCCGGATACAATCTGATTGTGGAAATGGACGTCCAGCTGGAAAACGCGTGATTCATTGTAATCGGGTCCGTCGGGGTTGGGACAGTATTGGAGGAGATTCTGAAAAAAATCCTCCGTGCCATTGGCTGCCATATATTTGGCACAGTAGGGTTCCACCAGCATGCGGTATTCTAGTAGATCCTTTAATTCGAAATCTTTGTTTCCCAACATGGCCAGATAAACACTAAGAATATCGGAAGAAGGCGCGGCATTCACAAATGCCCCCCGGCCTTGCTGCGAAGTGATGATTCCCATGGCGTTCAGGCGCTGCAGCGCTTCGCGGACGGGAACCCGACTGACGCCAAATTGTTTGGAAAGTTCAGCTTCTGAGGGAATTTTGGACCCGGCGCTCCATGAGCCTGTGAAAATCATATCCAACAGTTGCATGTAGATCTGGTCAGTGGCGTTCTCTTTCTTGATGGGCGTGATCATGGCATCACCTCATTGTCTTGGATTTGGGAGTAGCCCATAGCTTGTCATACGATATAACATAATACATCTATTATATGGAAATGTACTGAGAATTGCAATAGGGTCACCATGGCAAAATAACACGGCGGATTCAACAAAAATCTAAAATTAAATCTGTCTACTTTATAAGAATTTTGCTAACGCGGTCAATTTATGCAAGGTTGTTCTTGCTAAATTTAGTATATTGTGATATATACGGTATAGAAAGCATATGATAATACATATGCTTATATGACAACGTTACAAATAAGCTGATCTCGCCGAACTGCGGGGCGGGACGCGACGAGTAGCGACTTATCAGAAAGGGGCAAATCATATGGAAACACCTTATGTTGTTCGAGTGATGCAACAGACTCCCACTCGCTTGTGGATCAACAATCCGACGCTCGGAGAGTTGAAGCGGGGGAAAGACTGGCAAGTAGTCGGTGCAACGACGAACCCGACGTATTCGATGAAGATGCTGAAGAATGCGGAGATGGGCGAGAGTGTCCGGGAAACGCTGCGGCAGGTCGCGGTAGAATATCCCGACCGCCCGGGAACCGATATGGTTCTTGAGGTGCAGAAGCGCCTGGTGGGAAGGCTGGCGGAAGAGATGCTGCCCGTTTACCGCGCCACCGGCGGAGAGCGGGGCCTGGTGGCCATCCAAGGCAACCCCATCCGGGATCAAGACGCGGCGGACATGGTCCGTGAGGCGCTGGAGCTTTTTGAAATCGCGCCCAACATTATCGTCAAAGTCCCTGGCAACCGTACTGCTCTTGAGGCATTTCGACAGCTGACAGCCATGGGTAAGAATCTGATTGTGACGTCCTGTGTCTCCCTCTCTCAGGAGGCGGCTTATCTGCGAGCCTATGAAGAAGTTCACGGCAAGGGCAACAAGGGGCCGCTGCTGTTTGTCACATCCCTAGCAGGTGTCATCAACGATTACACCAACGCCTATTGCAAAGACCACGGCCTTTCGGCGGATCCGGACTTGCTGGGATGCGCGGGAGATGAGTTTTCCAAGCGCGCCTACGCCATGTGGAAGCACCACGGCTTCCCGGGCCGCCTGATGGGCGGCGGTGCACGGACCTGCAGCAATTTCACCGAGCTGGTTGCCGGGGAGATGGATGCCACACTGGGCTGCTCCCTGCTGGAGAAGCTCAACGAAGAAGATGTCCCCTTCACAAACCGTGTGGAACAGTTGGCCGGAGAGGCCGACATGGAACAGCTGTACGGACTGCTGCCCTATTACCGCAGTGCCTGTACGGAGAATGCTCTGAATCCGGAGGAGTTCGATCAGTTCCCGCCTTACCGGTTCTTCCACGATTCGTTTGTAAAAGCTTGGCAGTACGTTTCCGATGAAATCGAAAGCGAACGCTACCGTATGCAAATGCAGTAAATATTCTAGAAAGAATTTTTGGAGGAGAACTTATTATGAAAAAGAAACTATCCATACTTGTTGCTCTGCTCCTGTGCTTCGCCATGCTGGCGGGCTGCGCATCGAATGCAGAGGCACCTGCCGACGACCAGACAGACGATACCGCAACGTCAGATACCACCAGTGACGATGGTGCTGCCAGCGGCGATCCCATCAAGATTGGCATGGTGGCCCCTGTGACCGGTACCAGTGCCATGGTCGGCGAGTATATGGAAAACGGCTTTAAGCTGGCTGCCGATGAGATCAACGCAGAAGGCGGCATCCTGGGTCATCCCATCGAGCTGGTTCTGGCCGATGAAGTGGACAATGCCCAGAGTTCTGTGACGGGCATGCAGCTTCTCATCAGCGAGGGTGACATTTCTGCCATCATCGGCTCCTACTACTCCGCCTATGCCATCGCGGCTCTGCCCGATGTGCTCGATGCCCAGATCCCCACGCTGGTCTGCGGCTCTTCCTCCGGCGTTTCCAAGGAGAAGAACCCGTATGCCTGGCAGGCCCGTCCCTTGGATACTGCCCAGGGCGCAGCTATGGCATCCTTCGTCATCGATGAGCTGGGATGCAGCAACCCTGCCATCCTGTACTCCACCAACCAGGCACTGGCTTCCCTGCAGGAGCAGTTGGTGCTGGCCATGGAGGAGCGCGGCGTGACCGTTGCCGAGACCAATCTGTACGGACATCCCGACGACGAGTCCAACTTCGCCCCCTACTTTGCCCAGATTGTCGCCGGTGGCTATGACTGTGTCATCTCCCTGGAGACCACTGCTCTGTCCCCCATCGTCTGCCAGGCTGCCGCCACAGCTGGTGTGAACCCCGATGAGATCCCCTGCGTTGGCGCAACCGCGTTTTCCAACACCGTGACGATTGAAAATGCCGGTGCTGCCGCGGAAGGCTGGTATTCTGTTGCGGACTGGGTTGCCGGCGGTGCTTCCGAGACCGGCAAGGTCTTTGAGGAGGCGTTTACCAGCACCTTTGATATGCCCAGTGACCTCGGTGCTGCGGTTGTCTACGACAGTATCTATCTGATCAAGGCTGCCTGTGAGGCTGCCAACTCCATTGAACCGGAAGCCATCAATGAAGCCCTGGCAACCTTGACCGACATCCCTGGCGCTATGGGTACTCTGACGTACCATGATGACCACAGCTTCGCCACGTCCCTGATGATTACGCAGAACACGGACGGAGTTGCCAAGGTGATCACTGCGGTGAAGTATCGCTGATTCCTGACAGTAGAGACCTGTGGTTGGGCCAGCCACACAGCCCGGCCACAGGTATTTCTTAGCCCGTTTCTGGTTACGAGAGGTGAAAAAAATGACGGTATCTCTGTTTTCTAATCTGTTTGTCAACGGATTGGCCATGGGCATGGTTTATGCCATGCTGGCTATCGGACTGATTCTGCTGATTCGAGCCGTTGGTATTTTGAACTTTGCCCAGGGCGACCTCCTGATGTTTGGCGCTTACCTAACAAGTTCCCTGATTTTGGATGTCCAGGTTCCTGGATGGCTGATGGTCCCGATCGCGATGATTTGCTTCATGGTTGTCGGACTGGTCTTTATGTTCGGTGTGTATTGGCCGCTGCGGAAGGCCTCTTATCCGGCGGCGACGATTATTGCGACAATGGGCGCTTCCATCATTCTAAAGGAATCGGTTACCCTGATTTGGGGCAGTGTGCCCCGATCGCTGCCCGCCATCATCACCGATGCCGAAAGCCGCCCCGGCATCCTGCATCTGGGCGATGTGTCAATTCAGTGGCAGTATATTTTGATCGTTGTCATTGGTGTTGTAATTATTGCGGCGATCCATCTGCTCTTTGAAAAATTGTATGTGGGCAAGATGATGCAGGCTGCTTGCCAGGATGCCTATGCGGCGAACCTGATGGGCGTGCCGTCCATCCTGACCATTGCCGCCACGTACATGATTGTGACGGTGGTTGCCGGCTTCGGCGGCTACATGGTTGCCCCTATTTACATGGTGCGCAATACTCTGGGAACACTCCAGCTGCGTGCTTTTGCCGGTGTGGTCATCGGCGGTTTCGGCAGCATCAAGGGCGCCATTATCGGATCGCTGATCGTCGGCATGGTGGAGGTGTTCTCCACAATGTTCCTGTCCAGCTACCGGGATGTCACGGTATTCCTTTTGCTGCTCGTGTTCCTGCTGTTCCGCCCGCAGGGCTTGTTCGGTGAGAAAATTGGAGACAAAGCGTAGTAGGGGGTATACGATGAAAAAAAAGATAAGATGGAGCAGTTTGCTCGTGAGCCTCGTAGTGGCAGCAGTCGTTTTGATCTGCCCGACGTTTTTGAACCGGTACTCGCTGGGTGTCGTGAATACGGCACTGATCTATGGCATGGCTGGCTGGGGAATTTCCGTTCTGCTCGGTATGGGTGGACAGCTGTCCTTTGCCAGCATCTCCTTTATGGGCATCGGCGGCTATGCTGTGGCAAACTTCTGCACTGGCCGTCTGCCGTTTACGCTGCCGCCTTTGGCCGCCCTGTTTGCATCCCTGGTGGTATGCGGTATTTTTGCCTGGGTACTTGGCCTGATTCTCTTCAAGCTCAAAGGTACCTATTTTACATTTGCAACCATCGCTCTGGTGCAGGTAGCCTTTACATTCTTTAACAACTACCGCCCGCTGTTCGGTGGTCCCGATGGTATCAACGGCATTCCGACCCTTTCTGTGGGCGGTGCGGAACTATCAGGTTACAACCATTGGTTTTATTTCCTGGTAGTACTTCTGGTGGTGCTGGGCATCGTTGTGGAACGTATCCGCCGCACCCAATTGGGCCGGTCTCTGGCGTCCATCCGCGACAATGAGACTGCGGCCATGACCCTGGGCGTGGACATTTACCACACCAAAGTCATCGCTTTCGTCATTGCTGGCCTGCTCAGCGGCCTGGCCGGCGCTCTGTACGCCATGCATATCCGCTTTATCTCCGCCGATATGTTCAACTACAACAGCTCCACGCAGATCATCATCATGGCTATGCTGGGCGGCGTTAACAACACCGTGGGTGTCATTATCGGCGCACTGCTGGTGGATGTGCTGCCAGAGATCTTCCGTTCGCTGCAGAATTACATGCAGCTGATCTGGGGCTTTGCAATCATTGTCCTGATGATCTTTATGCCCAGTGGCCTGGGCGGCCTCTATGAGACCATACAGTCCAAGCTTCGCAGACGGAAGAAGCTGCAGGCCCGTGCGGAACAGGAGGTGGAAGGATGAATCCGATTTTACAGCTCGATGGCATCTGCAAGAGCTTTGGTGGTGTTTCGACAGCAAAGGATGTTTCTTTCACACTTGAGCAGGGGGCTGTTTATGGACTGATTGGCCCCAACGGTGCCGGTAAAACAACCATGATGAACATGATAAGCGGTATCTATACACCGGATGCAGGCAAGATTTTCTTCGAGGGTAAGGATATTACCCAAGTGCCGGCCTACAAACGTGCCCGTATGGGGATTGGTCGAACATTCCAGACGCCGCGGTTTCTGTACCGCTCCAGTATCCGTGACAATTTGCTGGTGGGCACAGATTTGGCCAACCAGATGGGATACTGGAACTCCTTCCGGGGAAAGAAAGGCGCAGATTTTGATCAGGAACTCCAAGAGCTATTGGAAGTGGCCCGGCTGAAGCTGGACTGGGATGAGGATATTCAAGCTGTTCCCTTCGGCAAGCGGAAGCTGCTGGAAATAGTCCGCTCCATGCTGGCCCATCCGAAAGTTATGCTGGTGGACGAACCCGCAGCAGGTTTGAACAACAAGGAAATCGAGTACGCCATGGATCTTCTGAATCTGGCGGCCAAGAAGCGCAACATTGGTGTGCTGCTCATCGAACACTCCATGGACATGGTTATGGACATCTGCCGAAGAATTGTGGTGCTGTGTTTCGGAGAGGTACTGGCCTGTGGTACGCCGGCGGAGATCTCTTCCAATCCCAAGGTCATTGAAGCATATCTGGGAGGTGACCTGAATGCTGAAAATTGAGAACCTACATGCCTATTACGGCACCATTGAGGCCCTCAAGGGCATTAGCCTGGAGATTCGAACCGGCGAGATCACCTGCCTGGTCGGAAGCAACGGCGCAGGAAAGACGACGCTGCTCAAATCCATCTCCGGCGCAACCAACTGTACTGGTTCCATCCAGGATGAGGATGGCCAGGAGCTTTTGGGTCTGTCACCCCAGAAAATGGCTCACCGACATATCATCCACGTGCCGGAAGGACGCCACATCTTTCCCGGATTGACGGTCCGGGATAATCTGGAAGTCGGTACCATCAACTGGCACGGCTTCTGGGGCCGGAAACCCTACGACGCCGAACTGGAAGAGGTGTTTACGCTTTTTCCCCGTCTGAAGGAACGTGAAAAGCAGCTGGGCTGGAGCCTTTCCGGCGGCGAGCAGCAGATGCTGGCCATTGGCAGAGCCCTGATGGCCCATCCGCGAGTCCTGATGCTGGACGAACCCTCCATGGGCCTTGCGCCGGTTATTGTCAGCGAGCTTTTCGAGAAAATCCAGCAGATCAACCGGCAGGGCATGACCATCCTTCTGGTGGAGCAGAATGCCAAGCTAGCCATGAACGTTTCCCACTATACGTATGTTCTGGAGCAGGGAACCATTCCCATTTATGGTCCTTCTGCCGTTGTACGGGAGGACCCGAGAGTCATTAAGACCTACCTGGGCCGCCTTGCCATGAGCCGCAGCCCAAAAGGAGGAGCAGCTCAATCATGATTGAGTCAACCATGAAACCGCGAGACCTGGTCTGTATCGGCCGATCCGGTGTAGATCTGTATCCTTGCAGCTATGGTACCCTGGAGACTGTTCGTGAGTTCACCCGCCACGTGGGTGGCTCTCCCGCCAATACCGCTGTACAGGCGGCGAAGCTTGGCCTGGACACGGCATTTCTCGGGAAAATTTCTCAAGATGGCTTCGGCTTGTTCGTTCGACAAGATCTGGAGCGAATGGGTGTGGATGTTTCGCACCTGACGGTGGTGGACTGTCCGGAAATCCGTCAGTCCCTGGCTGTGATGGCCCAGCCGGTGCAGGGTGAAATTGAGAGCCTGTTTTATCGGACCATGCCGGCAGACCTGTGCCTGACTATGGAGGATATTAACGAGGAATTCCTGGCATCATTCCGTATGATGCTGATTTCCGGTGCATCTTTGAGCCAGAGTCCCGCTCGTGAGGCGGTGTTTCACGCCATGGTGCTGGCAAAACACCACGGTGTGATGATCGTCTTTGACCCGGATTACCGCCAGATTGGCTGGAAGTCCCTGGAGGAATGCCAGCTCTACCAGTGGTTGGCCATTCAGCAAGCAGACGTGGTCTGCGCCACCAAGGAAGAGTTTGCCATTGCGACGGCTTGTTCTGGAGCAGACAGTCTGGACGCCGCCGTCGCCATACTCCTGAATGGCGGCGCGAAGATGGTGTGCGTCAAGGATGGCGCCAACGGTTCCAATCTGTATTTGCAGGATGGAACAATAGTTCACGGTAATCCCATGCCCACGCAGCTGCTCAAGCCGCTGGGAGCAGGTGATTCCTTCCTGGGAGCATTTCTGGCAGGGTTTAGACGCGGTTTGCAGCCGCAAGAAACACTGCGGTACGCAGCCTCTGCGGCCTCTATCACCATTTCTGGAAGAAGTTGTTCAGATTCCATGCCGACGGCCACAGAATTGGATTCCTATCTTATGGCATGGAAAGAGGACCGGCTTGATCAGTGGTTTGCGCAGCGCCGGACCAGACGCTCTGAAACTCAAAACCCTGCGTAAGGGTGCGGACCAATGAGAAATGAGGTGTTATTATGCAGCCATCTATGACAGGTGTTGGCAAGACGATTCGGATGAATCGGATTTTTAAGGACGGAAAGGCCGTCATGGTAGCCGTAAATCACGGTATTTCTCTGGGGCCCATCGATGGCATCAACCATCTGGAGCAACTTTTTTCTAAAGTCTTGGCACGGAAACCCGACTCCTTGACCATCCATAAAGGAATTGCAATGCGCTTTTGTGACATGCTTCCGGCGGAGACCTCTCTGCTGCTGAAAGTAACAAACGCGAGTCTCTACTTCAGTCCGGAAGAAATGGATATCGCTACGGTTCATGAGGCGGCGCTTCTCGGCGCGGATGCTATTGCAATTGGCCTGAGTCTCTGCGGTCCTGGGGAACCCGATGAAATTCAGCGGGCGGCCAGAATGGTGCAGGCGGCAGAAGCCATCGGCATGCCGACCGTTGCGCACAGCTATCCCTGTGGCTCCTATCTGAAGGATACGGAACGATATGATATTAAGAATGTGTCCTATGCGGTCCGTGTTGCCCAGGAGCTGGGCATCGATATAATTAAGACTTACTGGACCGGCAGCGCTGATACTTTTGCCAAGGCGGTGGAGTTGGGCGCACCGGCCAAGGTTGTGATTTCTGGTGGGCCGCGCTGCGCCACGCTACGGGCCTGCTTTGAAATGACCAAGTCCGGTATGGATGCCGGTGCGGCTGGTATTACTTACGGTCGTAATATTTGGCAGCACCCCTATCCTGATGCTGTTGTTGCCGGTCTGCAGGAGATCGTTCACAACGGCGCTACGGTAGATCAGGCTATGGAAGCAGCGGAAACGCTCAGTGGATGCCACTTGGAATAGAAGCGGAACGATATGGGGATGGTGTATACTCCCTGTAGGCGGTTTTGAA
>OLYC01001210.1_pt1 | contig 18541 bp, 13 predicted proteins | sample 1674271 | NCBI WGS metagenome assembly OLYC01 (sample SAMEA103958154, study PRJEB25191) | human gut metagenome
AGGCAAGACTCTTAACAAAGTTGGTTTATCAGCTCACCCTTCGATTACCTGATTATGAGAAGTACGCATTGGGAAATCAAATACGACGTGCTATGATTTCTGTTACGTCGAACATAGCGGAAGGAAGCGCACGTTTTTCTTATAAAGAGAAAATCCATTTCCTCGAAATAGCCTATGGTTCATTGGCTGAAGTTTATAATCAGTTGGTGGTAGGTTCTGACTTGGATTATTTCTCGCTTGAAGAAGTTGAGTCCCTGAAACCCGCCTTTGAGTTTGTTGCGAAACTTATCAGAGGACTGAAATATAAATTTGCAGAGAATCTAAATTCATAAGTTATACGTTCTTGGGAAATGAGCGATTAAAGGTGACTTTATAACCTCATAACCTAAAAACTAAAAACTTTTATAAGTTATACGTTCTTGGGAAATGAGCGATTAAAGGAGACTTTATAACCTCATAACCTAAAAACTAAAAACTTTTATAAGTTATACGTTTTTGGGAAATGAGTGATTAAAGGTGACTTTATAACCTCATAACCTAAAAACTAAAAACTATTTTATGTTTGACTTTAGTATAGTAACAAACTGGTTACACACGTTCTTGATGGGTACTTGTGGCTTTGCTGAGTGGGGCGCGATCTTGACAGAGAGCATCCTCGTGGCATTGGTCATTATTACTCTGTATGCTGTGTTTGCCATTGCCCTCATCTACATGGAACGCAAAGTCTGCGCTTTCTTTCAGTGCCGACTCGGTCCGATGCGTGTAGGTAAGTGGGGCCTTCTCCAAGTGTTCAGCGATGTGTTTAAAATGCTGACTAAGGAGATTATTAGTATGCGACAGAGCGACCTCTTCCTTCACAACTTGGCTCCCTTCCTCGTTGTGACGGCTTCGATGGTTACCTTCGCTTGTCTGCCCTGGAACAAGGGTGCGCATATCATTGATTTTAATGTGGGCGTGTTCTTCTTCTTGGCTATGTCTTCGATTGGCGTAGTGGGTATTCTGCTCGCTGGTTGGAGTTCGAACAATAAGTACTCGCTGATTGGTGCCATGCGTAGTGGTGCACAGATTATTAGCTATGAGTTGTCGATTGGTATGACTATGTTGGCTATGATTTGCTTGACGGGTACGATGTCGTTTAGCGAAATCTGCAACGACCAGTATTTGAATGGTTGGAATATTTGCCGTGGACACATTCCCGCTGTAATAGCCTTCCTTATTTACTTGGTGGCTGGTAATGCAGAGTGTAACCGTGGTCCTTTCGACTTGCCTGAGTGCGAAAGTGAGTTGACTGCGGGTTATCATACCGAATATTCGGGTATGCACTTTGGCTATTACTATTTGGCTGAATACTTGAACCTCTTTATTTGTGCGGGTATGGCAAGCACCATCTTCTTGGGTGGTTGGGCGCCGTTGCACATCTACGGTCTCGATGCCTTTAATGGGGTGATGGATGTGATTCCCGGTGCCGTATGGTTTATTGGTAAGACGTTCTTCGTGGTGTTCTTGCTTATGTGGTTGCGTTGGACTTTCCCCCGCTTGCGTATTGACCAAATTCTTTCGCTCGAGTGGAAGTATCTTGTGCCCTTTAGCATGGTTAACCTCGTTCTCATGGCACTTTGCGTGGCTATGGGGTGGACGTTCTAATAAATAAGTTGAAAAGTTTAGAAGTTTATGAAGTCAAGAGGTATCCTCTCGACTCTTCAACTTTTAGACTTTAAAACTTCAAAGCGTTATACAATGGAAGAAAAAAGTTATATAGGCGGTGTTGTTAGCGGCTTGAAGAGTCTTGGCACAGGTCTGAAAACGACTATGCGCGAGTTCTTTACGCCAAAAATCACCGAGCAATACCCCGAAAACCGCGATACGAACGTGATGTTCGATCGTTTCCGCGGTTCGCTCACAATGCCTCACAATGAGCAGAATGAGCATAAGTGCGTGGGTTGCGGACTTTGCCAGATGCAATGCCCTAACGGTAGCATCAAGGTGACCAGCGAGTTTTACGAAACGCCCGATGGCAAAAAGAAAAAACGCCTCGTGAAGTATGAGTATGACTTGGGTTGCTGCATGTTCTGCATGCTCTGCACACGTGCCTGCCCGCACGATGCCATTACCTTTGACCAGAGTTATGAAAATGCGGTGTTCGACCGCTCAAAACTCGTGAAGGTGCTGAATCATCCTGGCAGCCACGTTGAGGAAAAGAAATAATTAGTATAGTTGAAAAGTTGAAAAGTTGAGAAGTTAAGAAGATGCTCTTGCATTTGAACCCATGCTGAGACTTCTGCTTTTTCAAGAAAAAGATTTCAAGGCATGAGAATGACAAAGCATACGCTTAACTCTTAAACTTTTAGCTCTTAAACTTTAAAAAGACAATGAATTCACAAAACATCATGTTTGTCATTTTGGCTGTGCTGATGGTGCTGTCGTCTATCGCTACTGTGTTGACGAAGAGCATTGTTCGCGCTGCCACATACTTGTTCTTTGTGCTTTTAGGCACAGCAGGTATGTACTTCTTGATGGGGTACACATTCCTCGGGGCTGCGCAGGTCATTGTTTATGCCGGCGGTATCATCGTGCTGTATGTGTTCTCTATCTTGCTGACAGAGGGTGCTAAGGATCAGGAAATTTTTAAGCGTAAAATAAAGGATGCCTCTTGGGGCTTCGTGCTTACGCTCGGCGGTTTCCTTACCTTTGCTTGGGTGGTGCTCTCGCACAACTTTAAGACTGCCATCCTGACAGCTCCCAGCGAAACAGCAAGTCAAATTACTACCATCGAATCGATTGGCAGAAACATGCTCTCTTCGGGAGAGAATGGATATCTGCTCCCCTTCGAGGCAGTCAGTGTGTTACTTCTCGCTTGCATCGTGGGCGCGTTGTTGATTGCACGTAAACGCTAGTAGATTGAAAGTTGAAAAGTTTAGAAGTTGAAAAGTTAAGCATATAGCTTCAACAGATTGAAAAGCATTTTACAACGTGTTGATGTATGCGATGCAATTTATGCAATAGCAATATGTAAGAAGGTGACTGCTAAACTGATAAACTTTTAAACTGATAAACTTTAAAAGAACAAATCATTATGATTCAGATTGAATATATCTTGATAATTTCAGCCATCATGATGTTTGCAGGCGTTTTCGGTTTTTTAACTCGCCGCAGCACATTGGCTATCCTTTTGTCGGTTGAGCTTATGCTCAATGCTACCGACTTGAACTTTGCAGTGTTTAACCGTATGCTTTATCCCGATGGTTATGAAGGCTATTTCTTTGCACTTTTCTCAATCGCTATCTCGGCTGCTGAAAGTGCTATCGCAATTGCCATCATGATCAACATCTACCGCATGGTTAAGAATATCCAGGTGGGTGAACTCGAGAAGATGAAGTGGTAAATCATAAAAGTTGAAAAGTTGAGGAGTTGAAAAGTCAAGAGATTGCTCCTATAATATAATGCGACCTCTTAACTCTTAAACTCTTAAACTCTTAAACTATTATACATACAATGGATTATACAATTCTTATTCTTTTGCTGCCATTCTTCTCGTTCCTCCTTTTGGGAGTGTTCGGAAAATGGTTCAGCCATAAAGCAGCGGGATTGGTGGGTACTGCCGTGTTGGGCGTAGTGGCTGTGTTGGCCTACTACACCGCATTTCAGTATTTCTTCCAAACACCCCGTACGGCTGAAGGTGTGTTGCCCACACTGATGCCCTACAACTATCAGTGGCTGCCCTTCTTTGTGAAGGGACTCAGCTTTGATATGGGTATCATGCTCGACCCAATCTCGGTGATGATGCTTATTGTTATCACTACCGTGTCGTTGATGGTACACATCTATTCGTTTGGCTATATGCACGGTGAACGCGGTTTTCAGCGTTACTATGCCTTCCTTAGCCTCTTCACCATGTCGATGCTCGGCTTGGTTGTAGCTACTAATATCTTCCAGATGTATATGTTCTGGGAGTTGGTGGGTGTTTCGTCTTACCTGCTCATTGGTTTCTACTATACCTCGCCTGCTGCGATTGCAGCCAGCAAGAAGGCATTTATCGTGACACGTTTTGCCGACCTCTTCTTCTTGATCGGTATCTTGATTTATGGCTACTACTGCCATTCATTCGGATTTGAGTTTAACCAAGCAGGTTTTGCTCAAGGTGCCATGATGCTGCCCACCGCCTTGTTCTTGATGTTCATTGGTGGTGCAGGTAAGAGTGCCATGTTCCCCTTGCACATTTGGTTGCCCGATGCCATGGAAGGTCCTACACCTGTGTCAGCCCTTATCCACGCTGCTACCATGGTAGTAGCAGGTGTGTTCCAAATTGCACGTCTCTTCCCCTTGTGGATTGACTATGCACCGGGCACACTCCACATCGTAGCTTGGGTAGGTGCGTTCACCGCATTCTATGCAGCTGCCGTGGCTTGCTGCCAAAGCGACATTAAGCGTGTGCTTGCCTTCTCTACCATCTCGCAAATTGCCTTTATGATGGTGTCGTTGGGTGTTTGCACCGAATTTGTAACAGGTCACGAACATGTAGGTTCGTTGGGCTATATGGCTTCGATGTTCCACTTGTTTACACACGCTATGTTCAAGGCGCTCTTGTTCTTGGGTGCAGGTTGCATCATCCACGCAGTGCACAGCAACGAAATGTCGGCTATGGGTGGCTTGCGCAAGTATATGCCTATCACGCACATCACCTTCTTGATTGCTTGTTTGGCTATCTCGGGTATTCCTCCCTTCTCAGGTTTCTTCTCAAAGGACGAAATCTTGACAGCAGCCTTTGCTTATATGCCTGCTATGGGTTGGATAATGACAGCCATTGCTGCCATGACAGCGTTCTACATGTTCCGTTTGTACTTCGGCATCTTCTGGGGCACAGAGAACAAGCAGCTCCATGCTGAGCATACCCCTCACGAGGCACCGCTCACCATGACCTTCCCCTTGATGTTCTTGGCAGTAGTGACTTGTGTAGCAGGTTTTATTCCCTTCGGTCACTTTGTAAGTGCCGATGGTCAAGCTTACGATATTCACTTAGATTGGAACGTAGCGGGTACGTCTATCATCATTGCCGTGGCTTCAATCTTCCTCGCCACTTATATGTATATGGGTGAGCGTCAGCCCAAGGCAGATGCGCTTGCCGAGAAGTTTGGAAAGCTCCACCGTTGGGCTTACAAGCGTTTCTACATGGACGAGGTTTACCAATACATTACGCATCGCATCATCTTTGCCCACATCTCAAAGCCTATTGCCTGGTTCGACCGCCACATCATTGATGGCTTCTTCAACTTCTTGGCATGGGGTGCCAATGCACTGAGCGTGCGCATCCGTGGCTTGCAGGGAGGTTCTGTACAGGCTTACGCTTATGTATATTTGCTCGGTCTGTTAATTGTGTTGGCTATTGCTGCACTTGCATAAATTTTAAGTTGAAAAGTTGAGGAGTTGAAAAGTTAAGATGATGCTCTTCGCACGAAGACTATATTCTTAGCTCTTAAACTCTTAGACTCTTAAACTAAAAAGAATAACTACAATGAATTTTCTATCATTATTCGTATTGATTCCACTTGTCATGCTGCTCGGTTTGTGGCTGGCAAGAGATGTGAAGGGCGTACGTGCGGTGATGGTAACAGGTAGCTCGCTCTTGCTTATCTTGGCAGGCTATCTTACCGTGACATTCCTTGGCGACCGTGCTGCAGGAGTTACCGACGAGATGCTTTATACCGCCTCGTTCAACTGGTTCGAGCCGCTCCACATCAAATATTCGGTGGGTGTCGATGGCATTTCGGTGGCTATGTTGTTGCTGTCGTCGGTAATCGTATTCACCGGTACTTTTGCCTCATGGCAACTTAAGCCCCTCACCAAGGAGTACTTCCTTTGGTTCACCTTGTTGAGCCTCGGTGTGTTTGGCTTCTTTATCTCGGTAGACATGTTCGCAATGTTCATGTTCTACGAAATAGCATTGATTCCGATGTACCTCTTGATTGGTGTATGGGGATCGGGTAAAAAAGAATATGCTGCCATGAAGTTGACCCTCATGTTGATGGGTGGTTCAGCATTCTTGATGTGTGGCATCTTCGGCATCTTCTATGGTGCAGGTGGTCAGACCATGAACATCGTGGAAATTGCCAACCACTTGAATGGTGCACACAGCATCCCCTTTGCACAACAGTGCATTTGGTTCCCCCTTACCTTTATTGGTTTTGGTGTGTTGGGTGCTTTGTTCCCCTTCCACACATGGTCGCCCGATGGTCATGCTTCGGCACCTACGGCAGTGTCAATGCTCCACGCAGGTGTATTGATGAAGTTGGGTGGTTACGGCTGCTTCCGCATTGCCATGTACCTCATGCCTGAGGCTGCCAATGAACTCAGCTGGATCTTCCTTATCCTTACAGGTATCTCGGTGGTTTATGGTGCCTTCTCGGCTTGCGTACAAACCGACTTGAAGTACATCAATGCCTACTCTTCAGTGTCACACTGTGGTATGGTGCTCTTCGCCATCTTGATGTTGAACCAAACAGCTTGCACGGGTGCCGTGTTGCAGATGTTGAGCCACGGTTTGATGACAGCGCTCTTCTTTGCACTCATCGGTATGATTTACGGACGTACACACACACGTGATATTCGCGAACTCAATGGTTTGATGCGTATTATGCCCTTCCTCTCGGTAGGTTATATTATCGCAGGTCTTGCCAACTTGGGTCTCCCTGGTTTCTCGGGCTTCATTGCCGAGATGACCATCTTTGTAGGTTCGTTCCAAAATGTCGATACCTTCCACCGCGTGCTCACCATTGCAGCTTGCTGCTCAATTGTAATCACCGCTGTCTACATCCTTCGTGTAGTGGGTAAGATTCTTTATGGCACATGCACCAACGAGCATCACCTTAAACTCACCGACGCCACATGGGACGAACGCTTTGCCGTGATTTGCCTCATCTTGGCAGTAGCTGGATTGGGTCTTGCACCGTTGTGGGTAAGCAACATGATTACCACAGGCGTAGCACCGATAGTTGATCACATTCATTCAGTAGCTGGCACTGTGGCAAGCTGCAATCCTTTCCTCTAATCTAAAATATATCTATCACAATGGATTATTCTCAATTTCTCTATATGCATGAGGAGCTCTCGTTGTTGGCAGTAATTGTGATACTGTTCATCGCTGACCTCTTTATGTGTCCTGACAAAAAGAGCGGGAAAGGCGTTTATAACACAGCTTTGCCCGTTGCTTTGCTCGCTATTCACACCGTGCTCAACCTCTTGCCTTGCGCAGGAGCCGAAAGCACCAGTGCATTTGGCGGTATGTATCAGTACACACCCATGATGACCATCATGAAGAGTGTGCTCAACGTGGGTACAATCATCGTGTTCCTTATGGCACACAAGTGGTTAAGCCGCGAAGAGAACTTAGTGAAGCAAGGTGAGTTTTACATGCTTACGCTCTTCACTTTGTTGGGTATGTACTTTATGATGTCGAGCGGTCACTTCTTGATGTTCTTTATCGGACTCGAATTGGCTTCAGTGCCCGTAACGGCTTTGGTAGCCTTCGACAAGAAGCGTTTTGAAAGTGCCGAGGCTGGTGCCAAGTTCATCCTCCTCGCCCTCTTCTCGAGTGCGCTCTTGCTCTATGGTGTTTCGCTTATTTATGGTGCCACGGGTACGCTCTACTTTAACGAGATTGGTGCGCAGCTCGATGGTTCGTTGCTTAGCATCTTTGGCATGATTCTCTTTATTGGCGGTATGGGCTTCAAAATTTCGTTGGTGCCCTTCCACCTTTGGACTGCCGACACCTACGAAGGCGCTCCTACCTCGGTTACAGCTTATTTGAGCGTAATTTCTAAGGGTTCTGCTGCTTTCGTGTTGATGACCATCTTGATGAAGGCGTTTGCACAGAGCGACTTGTTCTATAGCTGGAACACGGCTATGTACTGGATCATTGTGGCATCGATTACCATTGCAAACCTCTTTGCCATCCGTCAGAACAATATGAAGCGTTTCATGGCGTTCTCGGCAATCTCGCAAGCAGGTTACCTCGTTTTGGCACTCATGGACGGTACGGCACAGGGCATGACAGCCCTCGTGTTCTACCTCTTGGTTTACATGGTGTCGAACTTAGGTGCTTTTGCTGTGATGACTTCGGTTGAGGAGAACAGCGGAAAAATCAATATTAGCGATTATGACGGACTTTATCAGTCGAACCCGAAGTTGGCATTCCTTATGACGCTTTGCCTCTTCTCGTTGGCAGGTATTCCTCCCTTCGCAGGTTTCTTCAGCAAGTTCTTCGTGTTCATGGCAGCTTTCAAGGCGGGTTACCCCTTGTTGGTATTCATAGCATTGGCAAACACCGTGATTTCTTTGTACTACTATTTGATGATAGTCAAGGCAATGTACATCAAGGCAAACGATGCGCCGATAGCTACATTCAAGAGCGATGGTTACACACGTGTAGCCCTTGCGCTCTGCACCCTCGGTGTGTTGATTTGTGGTGTAGGCGGTGTGTTCTATAACTACATCAGCACCTTCGGCTACGGCATTTAATTCTTTGCTGAATAGCTTACAATAAAAAAAGTTCTGGAATCTTTGTAGGTTCCAGAACTTTTTTTGTGGGAGATAACGGAAGTTTGTCGGGCAGGGGTAATCTCTTAAGTATTAAAACTATTGAGGCATTACACTTAAATACACCTTCTCATACGCCTTTGCCACACGGATATAATTATGGTGCTTATCTACGTATTCAATGCTTTGCTTTTGCATAGGCGCTATTCGCTCGGGGTGGCACACAAGTGCTTCGAGTTGGCTGAAAACGCTCTCGAAGTTTGGCTCCACATTGACAATAGGGCGCAGAGAGTCTTCGTTGAGTATGCGATAATTTTCGGGTTCGCCACCGCCCACACTGATAATTCCATAGTCCATGGCTTGCAAGGCATTCATGCCAGGAACGTAGCCATAGAGTTGGTCGAGAATCACATCGCTGTGCTGCATCATTTGGCAATATTGGGCAAACGGCACGCCCTCGGCTATGATGAGCTCTACGCGTTGGGGATATTTAGTTTGAAGGGCTTGTGCTGCCTTGAGCATGATGTCGGTGCCCTTATATTCGCTACGCCCTTTGCTGATGCCAATGAATATTTTTAGCGGATGGGCTTGGTTATAAAAGTTCGTACGTTTGTGTTGGCCCGACACGATGGGTAGGGGGATGAAGTGCGTTTTTTCGGGAAAAATGGGTTCGTAACAACGCCAATATTCATAGAGTCCGGCAATGATGGCGTCGCAGTCGGAGGCAATAAAACGGTTAAGGCGCTCTTTGTCGGTGCCCAACCAGTCGGCTCGCTCTTTTTCGGCATCGGCATTGTGGCGGATGGTTTGGGCAATGTTGAAGTCGCTATAACGAAACGGACTGTGGGTGCTACTGCAGGTGTTTACCCAATAATAGTCCATGCCAAAGGCGCCCATTATGATTTTGCGGTTGTGGCGTCGCAGATAGCGGTATATGGGGAAGATGTGTGCGGCTTTGAGCTCTAAAAACATGGGGTTGATGATTTGCACCACGTCGTAGCCACGTAGGCGTGGCAATAGATAAAGCAGACGGAGCATGTAGGCTAATCCGCCTAAACGGGTTGGGGTGCGCACTAAGGAATAATCGCGTGGGTAGTTTTTCCAAAAATCGCCATTCGATAATACCTTAACCTTGTGCCCTAATTGGCGCAGACCTTCTGCCAACGTCCAATGCACATTGCTGTATTCACCGAGTAAGAGGATTTTCATTCTTTTGTGTGTAAATTGAATCTTGGTGAGAAAAAGTTTAGCCGACTTTTTTACCTAGGGGTGGTTCTAATAATTCTGATAAGTCGATTTGTGCCCTATCGTGTGTGTTTTTTTGTTAGTGAACGAAGGAGCATAGCGGGCTATGTGACTGAGAGAACTGACAAAAAGACACATGCGAGAGGGTGCAAAGCGACTATCAGAATTTTAGATATTTAAAATCAGAATTTTAGAACCACCCCTAAGAGTTTGCGTACGATATTAAACCATTTGCAAAAGCGTTTCATGCCCAAGATGCGTTGTAAAAACATTTTGGGAGTGTGCATGGCGCGGAAGGTGGGCAAAAGAAGTTTGCCACTGCCACAACGGGCATAAACGTCGATTTGCACATTGAGCATTTCGGCACAGAAATCGTTGAAAGCCCGAGGCGAGATGTGGGGAGGGCATTGCCAATGGATGAGATTCATGGCTTGCACATATCCCTCAAGCAAGTCGCTAAGTTGGGTGCCAGCAGTGGCAGTGATGCCTGTGTGGTTATAGCAATAATAGTATAACCCCACATCGGTTGTGCCAAATTTTGGGCAGTTGGCAAGCAAGGCGGGCATGATGAAGGTGTCTTCGAATTTTTTGTTGGAGAAGCGTACGCCCCCATCGAAGGCACTGCGGCGGAACAACTTGTTCCAACTGTAACAGTGGTTATAGCCTTTTGCATGGAACCACCAATCCCAACCATTTGTAAAGGTTTGTGTGCGAAATGTGAGTAAGCTTTCTTGGGTTGCATGACCTGCCCCACGCATGACGGGAAATTCTGCGAAACTCCAGTCGGTGTGTTGGTCCATCACTGCTACAAGTTGGTGCAAGGTGTCGGGGGCGAGGTAGTCGTCGGAGTCTACAAAAAGCCAATATTCACCTTGTGCCAACTCCATCCCACGGTTGCGTGCAGCCCCCAAGCCCGTATTGGCTTGATGCACAACTTGTATGCGCGAGTCTTGGCGTGCCAACGCATCGCACATTTGAGGAGCGTTGTCGTCGCTACCATCGTCGATGAGCAACATCTCCCAATCAGTAAACGGTTGTTGAGTGATGCTGTGGACGCAGCGCAGCAGGGTGGCTTCGGTGCGAAATACGGGGATGATGATGGAGAGTCTCATGTAGAATTTACTTAAATCGTAAGCAAAAATAATAATAAAAAATGGTTTAGGACTGAAATGCAATTGGTTTGCCAAACAAAAGTCTTATCTTTGCACCACTTTGAAACAAAAGCGTTCTACATATGGTGTGCTGTTAGCCGTAACCTTATTGTTATTGCTCAGTTTGTTTCCCCATCATCATCACGAGGGTGGGGCGGCTTGTTGGGTGACTGAGGTTTGTCATCAAGACGGACGGGCGAACGATGCACATACCGCACACGGACATGAACATGGGCATCATGCGTGTTATTGGCAGACGTTGTCTGTGATGCAAAATGGTGTGCGTGCGGTGCAAGGTGTGGGTGACGAGGGTGGAACGTGGCTTTTTTTATCGGCTGATTTTTGGGGCACAGAATTTCTGTTGCCTCATTTTGACGTGTGGCATTTGCCCTTGCCTATTGTGCAAGGCAGCTTATTGGTTTCCTGCGGGAAGCATTGTTTAAGGCGTGGTCCGCCTATGGAATGTTGATTTTTTTGATAGGGTGGTTCTTTTATAATCCCCTTGATTTCTCTTTTATTCAAACATTCCAATCTTTTTAAATGAAAATCAAATACTTAGCGATAAGTGTAGCTGTAGGTGCGGTTACACTCTTTGGGGCATGCCACAACCATGAGCATGCCGACGAAAAACACGAAGACCATAATGAGCATGCCGAGGCTGATGACCATGATCATGATGCTGACGAAATAGAAATGACGGAGGCGCAACTGAAGGCTGCAAATGTGGCAGTTGAAGCGATTCAGCCTTCAGACTTTAGCGAGGTGACGGAGGTGAGTGGACGCATTATGCCGGCAGCTGGAAGTGAGGCGACTGTAACGGCTACGATGGCTGGCATTGTGCGGTTTGCAGGTAGCGCCTTGACGGATGGTATGCAGGTGTCAGGTGGACAAGCCCTGTTTGTGGTAAATGGTAAACCTATGGCGGATGGAAATCCTGCTGCTGTGGCGCAAACCGAATTGGCTGCTGCAAAGACTGCGTTTGAACGTGCTGAAAAATTGGCTGCCGAGAAAATTATTTCGCAACGTGAGTTAGACGATGCACGTCAGCGCTACCAAACAGCGGTTGTTACGACGCAAAGTTTGGGAGGTGCCGCGCAGAGTCGTAGTATCTGTGCCCCAATGGGTGGTTATGTGAAGAATTTGTTGGTGAAGCCCGGTGATTATGTATCGGCAGGACAGCCTTTAGCTACGGTTACACAAAGCCGCCGTGTGCAACTGCGTGCGGATGTGCCTGAACGCTTTTATGCGAAACTGAATGGCATTGTGTCTGCCAACTTCAGAATGGCTTATGACGATGGGGGCAAGGTGTATAGTTTGCAAAAATTAGGGGGTAGATTGGTGTCGAAGGGACAAGCTACGGAAACGAACAACTTTTTTGTGCCCGTTACTTTTGAGTTTAACAACGAAGGTGGCATTGTGCCTGGTAGTTTTGCACAGATTTATTTGTTGGGCGCCCGTCGCAGTGGCGTGTTGGCAGTGCCGGCAGAGGCTGTGACAGAAGCACAGGGGTTGTACTTTGTGTATGTGGAAGAACATGTGGGTTGCTTCCGTAGACAAGAGGTGCTATTAGGGGCTACTGATGGGACCCGGGTGGAGATTGTGAACGGATTAAAGGCTGGCGAAAAGGTGGTGACACGTGGCGCTACGCAAGTACGGTTAGCTGCCAATGCCAGTGTGATTCCAGAGGGACATTCGCATTAAATATGGGTGACTTAGAAATTTCGATGTTAGAATTTTGCGTATAAGTCATCTTTATAAAACACCTTAAAAAACATTCGATTCAATGTTAAACAAAATCATATCTTTTTCACTTCATAATCGTCCGGTGATTCTGTTCTTTAGCTTGTTGCTGATGATAGTGGGATGTTGGACGGCTTGGAAGATGGAGGTGGACGTGTTTCCCGACCTCAATGCTCCCACGGTGGTGGTTATGACCGAAGCTAAGGGAATGGCTGCCGAGGAGGTGGAACGTCTTGTGACTTTTCCTGTAGAAACTGCTGTAAATGGTGCCACAGATGTACGCCGTGTGCGCTCTTCGTCTACCACGGGCTTTTCGGTGGTATGGGTTGAGTTTGATTGGGGCACTGATATATATCGCGATCGTCAAATAGTTTCTGAAAAATTAGCAACCATTGGTAGCACGCTTCCGCAGGGAGTGAGCCAACCCACACTCGGTCCGCAGTCGAGCATCTTGGGCGAGGTGATGTTTATAGGTTTAACAGCCGACACAACTTCGCTTGGATCGTTACGCACTTTGGCAGATTGGACCATCAGACCTCGTTTGCTCTCGACAGGAGGCGTGGCTCAGGTGACGGTGATGGGGGGCGACTTGATGGAATATCAAGTGCGCATTCACCCCGAACGTATGCGTCATTATGGGGTGTCGTTGGGCGATGTGCTGAATGCAACTCGACAAATGAACCAAAATGCTTCGGGCGGTGTACACTATGAAAGTGGAAACGAATATATTGTGCGCGGTGTGTTGAGTACACGCAGTGCAGAAGAAATGGGACAAGCATTGGTGAAAACAACAGCTACGGGGATGCCTGTGGTGTTGGCTGATGTGGCTGATGTGCAGATGGGAGCAAAGAGCCCTAAGATGGGCGTTGCCTCGGTGTCGGGGAAACCTGCCGTGTTGCTTACGGTGACAAAACAACCCAACACCAGTACGCTCGACTTGACCGAAGCACTCGACTCGGCTGTGGCAGGACTGAAAGGTGCTTTGCCTGCAGATGTGAAGGTAAATACGCAACTCTATCGTCAGCAAGATTTTATTGATTCTTCTATCTCGAATATCAAAAAATCGTTGGTAGAAGGAGGCATCTTTGTGGTGCTTGTGTTGTTTATTTTCTTGATGAATGGACGTACCACATTGATATCGTTGGTTACCATCCCAATTTCGTTGCTCGTCACGCTGCTTGTGCTAAAACTGATGGGACTGACTGTGAACACCATGAGTATTGGGGGGATGGCGATTGCCATTGGCTCGTTGGTTGACGATGCCATTGTGGATGTGGAAAACGTATTTAAACGTCTGCGACAAAATGCCCGTAAGCCGTTGGCAGAGCGTTTGCGTAAGCGTGAGGTTATATTTAATGCCTCGAAAGAGGTGCGTATGCCTATTCTCAATTCTACGCTGATTATTGTGGTGAGCTTTGTGCCACTCTTTTTTCTTAGTGGATTAGAAGGACGTATGCTTGCACCGTTGGGTGTGAGTTTCATTGTGTCGCTCTTTGCTTCAACGCTTGTGGCGCTTACGCTTACGCCTGTGCTTTGCTATTATTTGCTTAAAGATCCTTCGAAGATGGATGCTTCGGCACAGACTTTATCGCATGCAGAACCTCGATGGGTGCGTGCTTTGAAGCGTCATTATGAACAGGCATTGGCTTGGGCTTTGGGCAAACCTTCTCGTTGTATATTGGGTGCAACGGCTGTGTTAGTGGTTCTGACCATCGGACTGTTCTTTACATTGGGACGCTCTTTCCTTCCGTCTTTTAACGAAGGGTCGTTTACCATTAACGTGAGCACATTGCCTGGGGTGTCGCTCGATGAAAGCAACAAAATAGGACAGCGTGCCGAGAAATTGCTATTGCAAGTGCCCGAGGTGAAGGCTGTGGCACGAAAAACGGGACGTGCCGAACTCGATGAGCATGCTTTGGGTGTGAATACAAGCGAGATGGAGGTGCCTTTTGTGCTCGACAAACGCAGTAAAACTGAGGTTATGGCAGACATCCGTCAGCGTTTGCGTGCATTGCCAGGTGTGAATATTGAGATTGGGCAGCCAATCTCTCACCGCATTGATGCCATGCTTTCGGGTTCTAAAGCTGGCATTGCTATCAAGGTGTTTGGTGCCGACTTGTCGCAACTTCATTCAATTGGATTGCAAATTCAACAAGCTACAAAAGATATTGAAGGTGTGGCAGACTTGAATGTGGAACAACAAATTGAGCGTCCGCAGTTGGTAATTCGTCCACGTCGTACCCTCTTGGCGCGTTACGGCATTACCTTGCCACAGTTTGCAGAATATGTGAATGCTGCTGTGGGTGGTGAGGTGGTAAGTCAGGTGCAAGATGGGGCTAAGACTTTCGACTTAACAGTGCGTGTGGCAGACAACGATTTGCAGAGTATCGACCATATTAAGTCGCTCCTTATTGACACAAACGACGGACGTCTGGTGCCTCTTGCCGATGTGGCAGAAATTGTTTCTACCGCTGGACCTAACACAATTAGTCGTGAAAATGCACAACGCAAGTTGGTGGTTTCTGCCAACGCTGATGGACGTGATATGCGTTCGGTAGTGAATGATATGCGTAGTGCCATTGACAAAGAGGTAAAACTGCCCGAGGGTTATCATATTGAATATGGCGGACAGTTTGAGAGTGAGGCTTCGGCTTCGCGTATGCTTCTTGGACTTTCTGTGGTAAGTGTAATTGTTATTCTCTTGCTACTGTTCTTGCAATTCCGTTCGTGGCATCAAGCTGTGATTGTGCTTTTAAACTTACCGTTGGCGCTGATTGGTGGTGTCTTAGCACTCGTCTTTACAGGGGGTGTGGTAAGTATTCCTGCCATCATTGGTTTTATTTCGCTATTTGGTATGGCTACTCGTGGGGGTATGCTCTTGGTAGACCGTTATAACGAATTGGCTAAACGTGGTTTGTCGCGTAATGAGGTGGTTATGCGTGGTTCGCTCGACCGTCTTTTGCCTATATTGATGACTGCCTTAAGCTCAGGCTTGGCACTTATCCCATTGGCATTGGGTAGCGACTTGCCTGGTAATGAAATTCAGAGTCCTATGGCGCAGGTGATGTTGGGTGGATTGCTCACAAGTACTTTGCTCAATCTTTTTATTGTGCCTATTATGGCGCCAATTAAAACTGTTAAAACAAAAAAATGAAACGTATACTCGTTATTCTCTATATGATTTGTGCTGCTGCGCCTCTTCTTTGTGCGCAGTCGGTTATGAAGTCGGGGTGGGAGAGTTGGATGGTGCAGATTGCCCAAAACAACACAACGCTAAAGGCGCTACACAGACAAATGCAAGCTTCTGTTTTGGCGAATGGCTCTAATTTGAGCTTACCCGACCCTGAGGCAGAGGTTGCCTATTTGGTGGGAACTCCAAAGGGGGTGCCAAACCGCACCAATGTGTCGCTCACGCAGAGCCTTGATTGGGATGTGTTGTTAGGACATCGCAGAATGTTGGCAAAGGCTAATAACCAGGTGGCTTATAATGACTATCGTCAGGCGGTGCAACAGGTGCTGACTGAGGCGGACGAACAGTTCACGACTTTGGTATATTATAACAAGTTGTGTGGTGAATTGGCTAAACGTCAAGCTTTAGCTGAGGAGATTGAACGTCTTTATCAACAAAAGTTTGAACGTGGCGATATTAACCAACTTGAGGTAAATAAAGTGCGCTTAAATGCTTCGGTAAGTCGTGCGGATTTGGCACGTGCTAATAACGAACGACAACAAATCCTTGCGAATCTGCAGCGTTTAAATGGGGGAGAAATGGTTGCCTTTACGGATACGATTTATCCTTTAGAGGGTAAAGCACTTCCTCCCTTAGCTGATTTTCAGTCGGCATTAGAAGGGTCTTTAGCTGTGCAAACGGCCCAGGCGGCTGTGGCACAAAGTGAGGCTGAAATTAAGGTGGCTAAGGCTGAGGGACTCCCTGCTTTAACGGTGGGTTTTCAGGGCGAATACATTAAGCAGAATAACTATAGTGGACTTTCACTTGGTTTTACTTTGCCACTTTGGGGTAATTCACGCAAAAAGGTTCGTAAGGCTGAGGCTGAATTGGCTGCTAATCGTTTAACTGTGGATGATGTAGTTTATCAGGAGCGTGCCCAAGTAGCTAAGCAATATGCTTCGGCTAAACAGTTGCAACAATCTGCTAATGCGTTGCAAAAGGATATGCAGCAGATGAATAATGATCATTTGCTTCGTCGTTCGCTCGAATTAGGTCAGATTTCGCTTCTCGATTACCTCCTTGAACTTTCTTTCTACTATGGTGCTCGTACCAGTCAGTTAGAGGCTGAACGAGATGCACAGTTGGCTGTTTCGGGATTAAGAAGCAGAGTCTTGAGTATCAAATAAGATTATTGTAATTGTGTAAATAAAAAAAGCCAAGTATGCTGATTGGGATAACCCCATCTCACATACTTGGCTTTTATGTTGTAATGAAGTGATAGGTTGGTTGCCAATAGTTTGTATTGCTTATTACCTATTACTTATTACTTGAAAAATTACTTTAATTTGCTTACAGCTTCTTTAATTCTGCGCAAGGCTTCTACGATATTTTCATCGCTTGTAGCATAGCTCATACGGAAGCATTCGGGAGAACCGAAGGCGTCGCCACCTACAGTAGCAACGTGTCCTACTTCGAGCAAGTAAATGGCAAAGTCCATTGAGTTGTTGATGGTGCGCTCACCATCAGTCTTACCAAAGTAATAGCTGCATTTGGGGAAGAGGTAGAAGGCACCATGAGGGTCGTTTACTTCGAAGCCCGGAATTTCCTTAGCCAACTTCACAATCAGATTTTTGCGACGTTCAAAAGCTTGACGCATCTCTTCAACACATTCCTGTGGACCAGCAAAAGCCTCGGTAGCTGCTACCTGACTTACTGAGCAAGGACCACTGGTATATTGACCTTGGAGTTTGCTGCAAGCCTTGGCAATAGCGAGAGGAGCTGCCAAGAAACCAATGCGCCAACCAGTCATGGCATAAGCCTTAGATACACCGTTGATAACGATGGTACGATCCTTCAAACCTTCGCAAGCTGCGATAGAAGCGTGGGCACCTACATAGTTGATGTGTTCGTAGATTTCATCGCTAATAATATATACACTTTCGTGCTTACGCAATACTACTGCCAAAGCCTCGAGTTCTTCCTTGCTATATACAGAACCTGTAGGGTTGCTCGGTGAGCAAAGAATAATGGCACGTGTTTTAGGAGTGATGGCTGCTTCAAGTTGCTCAGGTGTAATCTTGAAGTCTTGTTCAATCTTGGCTTCTACAAACACGGGTTTACCATCAGCCATCAATACCATTTGGGGGTAGCTTACCCAATAAGGGGCAGGGATAATGACTTCTTCGCCCGGAGAAACAAGTGCCATTACTGCATTGCATACACACTGCTTAGCACCATTAGAGCAAACAATTTCTTCGGGGAGGTAGTCGAGTCCGTTTTCATTCTTTAATTTAGCGCAGATAGCTTTGCGCAAAGCGGGGTATCCTGCTACGGGCGAGTAGCGAGAGTAGTTTTCGTCGACAGCCTTTTTAGCTGCCTCCTTAATATGGTCGGGAGTGTTGAAGTCGGGTTCGCCCACTGAAAGGTTGATAATGTCAACGCCCTGCGCTTTGAGTTCTGCGCTCTTTTGCGACATGGCAAGAGTGGCTGATGGAGCCAAACGGTTTACGAGTGTTGAAAGCATTTTAATGTAATGTTAGTGGTTATTATAGCAACTGAGGGCTAAGGATTTACCAAAGGCAAACCCTTAACCCTCAATTATTGTTTTATTTGCGATCTCCGAAGATGCGGAGTAAATAGATAAACAAGTTTATAAAGTCGAGATAAAGTGAAAGACTGCAGAGCAAAGCAATCTTAAGCAGGTTTG